>Ga0073906_1000407_pt1 | contig 77059 bp, 61 predicted proteins | sample Inofromicrocosms_FD_65485 | JGI IMG/M metagenome (GOLD analysis project Ga0073906, IMG submission 65485) | Mouse cecum microbial communities from Vienna, Austria - Inoculum for glucosamine and mucus D2O microcosms | ecosystem: Host-associated > Mammals > Digestive system > Large intestine >...
GTTACCTCGTCATTACACCTCGGTCACATAGCCACAGCTATGCTCCCTCTGTGTAATAACGAGTTAACTGAAAGATACTACCACTTTGGATTAACATTTGTTATTAAACAACCTCTAAATAACAATGCCTGTCTGCAAAAAGAGCGGCCCGGAAGCGATAACTTCCGGGCCGCAGGTTTATTTAATCAGTCTGATTTAGGCTGCTACGCGGTTTTTACCGGCGCGGCGGCTGTCAGTGATATAGGCGACGGGTGCAGCCACGAAGATGGTGGCGAGTGTGCCGATTATGACACCGAAGATCATCGCGAAAGTGAACGAGCGGATTGCGTCGCCACCGAGGATGAAGATACACAGCAACACGAGCAGGGTCGAGCATGATGTCATGACGGTACGGCCCAAGGTCGAGTTGATTGAGTTGTTGATGGTGTCAAAGAAGTTCTGCTTGGGGTAGAGCCCCACGTTTTCACGCACACGGTCAAACACAACCACGGTATCGTTGATCTGATAACCGATAACGGTCAGAATCGCAGCGATAAACGACTGGTCAACCTCCATAGCGAAGGGGAACACGCCCCAGAACAGGGAGTAGAAACCGATGATGGTGAACGCTGTGAAGGCAACGGCGGCAAGCGCGCCGAGCGAGAAGGCGATGTTGCGGAAACGGAGCAGGATGTAGAAGAACATCGCGAGAAGGGCGAGAATCACGGCGATGTAGGCGTCGGTGCGCATGTCGTTAGCCACGGTGGGGCCTACTTTCTGCGACGACATGATGCCCACGTTCTCGTTGGTGGTCGAGAAGTCGGCGAGGCTCATTCCGTTAAGGTCGCTTTCGAGTCCTTTGTAGAGGATTTCGGTGATTTCGTTGTCGATGTTTTCTTCTTCGCTGTCAATCTTGTAGTTGGTCGAGATACGCACCTTGGTGTTGTCGTCGATGGTGATTACCGAAACCTGTGCGCCGTCAAAGAGGGGCACGAGTCGGGCCTGAAGCTCGTGAGTCTTCACGGGGTGGTCAAACTGTACCACATAGTTGCGTCCGCCCGAGAAGTCGATGCCTTGGTTGAGGCCGCGGGTGAAGAACGAAATCAGGATTACGGCTACGAAGGCGAGACACACCATGAGGCTGACCTTGCGGGCACCGAGGAAGTTGAACTTGGTGTCAGTGAACATCTTGCGCGAGAGACCGGTGGTGAAGGTCAGTTTCTCGAAGGGACGGTACTTGGCACCGAAGATGAACACGAGGCGGGTCAGGTAAACGGCGGTGAAGAACGACACGACGATACCGATGATAAGAGTGGTGGCGAATCCCTTGATGGGGCCTGTGCCGAAGATGAGGAGGATGATACCGGTGATTACCGATGTCAAGTTGGAGTCAAAGATGGCCGAGAAGGCGTTGGCGTAACCGTCGGCGATGGCGGTGCGCACGTTCTTGCCGGCACGGAGTTCCTCTTTGGCGCGTTCAAAGATAAGCACGTTGGCATCGACCGCCATACCGAGGGCGAGCACGATACCGGCGATGCCTGACAGGGTCAGCACAGCTTGGAACGACGCAAGGATGCCGAATGTGAAGAAGATGTTGAACATGAGGCCGAGGTTGGCGATGAGTCCGGGGATGACACCGTAGAACGCCATCATGAAGATCATGAGGAGCACGAGGGCCACGACAAATGACCACAGTCCGTCCTCGATTGCCTGCTGGCCGAGCGAGGGGCCGATGACGGTGTCGCTGATGATGTCGACCTTGGCTGCCATTTTACCGCTCTTGAGCACGTTGGCAAGGTCCTTGGCTTCGTCGGTCGAGAAGTTGCCGGTAATCTGTGAACGTCCACCCTCGATTACCGAGCTGACGTTGGGGGCAGAGTATACTTGGTTGTCAAGCACGATTGCCACCTGCTTGTTGAGGTTGGCGGCTGTAATGCGTGCCCACTGGCGTGCGGCCTCGGGTTTCATGGTCATTGACACATAGTTGCCGCCCTGCATTGCGTCGTAGTCGTTGGACGCGGTGGTGACAACGTCGCCGCTCAGCGCGGCTTTGCCGTTGGTGGTCTTCAGGGCCACGAGCTGGTAGATGGCCATGTTGCGCTTGCCACGAACCGAGTCGTTGATCTGGACGATTTCGGGTTTTACCTCCCAAGCGAGTTTCAGGTTGTTGGGGAGGATGCGCTTGGCGGTAGCCGACGCGAGGATGGCGTTGATTGTGTCACGCGCAGTCTCGGTGGCATTGCCCACGCCGATGCGGTTGTAGGGGTTGCCCATCTGGATGAAGTAGTCGAAGAATCCCTTGCCGTTGCCGGTCGAGTCGTTGCGCAGGGTGTTGTCGAGCTCCATGAGCGCGCCTTGAATCTCGGCGACGGGGGTTGTCTCGTAGAATTCGAGGTTGGCGCTTGACTTCAGCAGGTCGCGCACACGGTCATGTTCCTTGACACCGGGGAGTTCAAGAAGAATCTGGCCGTCTTTTTCAAGCTCCTGAATGTTGGGGGCAACGACGCCAAACTGGTCGATACGGGTGCGGAGCACGTTGGTGGAACTTGAGACGCGGTCTTTCACCTCCTGCTTGAGGATGTTGCGGACAGCCTCGGGCGACTCGCCGCGCTTGACTTGGTCCTTGAACACGACCGAGAGGTCGCCGGTGGGGTCGAGCTTGCGGTACTGGTCACAGAAGATGTCGACGAAGTCGTTGCTCTTGGTGGCGCGGGCAATCGAGTCGGCGTTGTTGACAGCCTGCTCGAAATAGGGGTTGCCCTCGGCGTTGGCCATAGAGCGGAGAATGTCGGGCACCGATACCTGAAGGGTGACGTTCATACCTCCCTTGAGGTCGAGGCCGAGTCCCACGCCGAGTTTCTGTACTTCGTTGAATGTGTAGCCGAGATAGACTTTTTCGTTAGCGATGTTCTTGATGTACTCGCTGTAAGCCTTGCGGTAAGATTCGGAACCGTTGCCGGTCTTGGCCGATTCGGCCAGTGCATACTCGTCGGCTTTGTTCTCATAGTGGTTGGTCACCACGGTGAACGAAAGGTAGAACAAGCAGATCAGCACCAGAAAAATCGCGATGACTCCGGCCACAACGCTTCCCAAAGTTCCTTTGCTTTGCATTGTTGTGATAAGATTGTATTAAAGTGGTTAATTAAATTTGTTTGCTATTTCAAGGTGGTTTGTTGTTGATAAAATGCGCGGAATCAGCCGATAACATGCCTTTCAGAGTGACATGTAACCGTCTGCCGACACTTTTCAGCTTGCAAATATACGATTTTTCTTTCTAATATTCACAATATTATCGCCTACAAAAAGAATGTTGAACAATAATTTTAGTGACCGCGGAGCATTCAAGGCGATTTTGCAGCGTATGCGTCTTGCCGATAAGGATGAAAATGACTAAATTTGCATTATGGACAGTCTGTTTGTAACTCATTTCCCGTCATGGTTGCTTGTCATCGTGCTTGTGGTGATAGCGGCAGCCGTGTTGTTGGTGCTGCTGAAATGGGTCTTTGCGGTATTGATAATTATAGTGCTTTCGGTCAAATATCTGCTGCAGGGAAGAATAAAGGAATTTCACCACCGGATGCTCGACAACCCCGATTTCATGACATTTGACAAGGAGACCGGTAAGTTTATATGGTAGTTGCGCTGTGGAGCGACCCGGCCTCAATGGCTCGACAAACCGCGGCTGCCATACCCTTAGGTCAGTGACATCGCGCCCCAATGCTATTTACTTAATGAGATTGAAAACTGAGCCCGCAGGGCGATATTGTGTTAAACCCCGTATGGAGCGGAGCGGAATGCGGGGAAAGGGGAAAAGCTGCTCTCAAAAGTCAGAGTCCGTAGGACGATGTGATGGTAATGAGGTGGTTACCATCACATCGCCCTGCGGGCTCAGTTATTTTGGTCGATGCCGATACCCCGCATTCCGCTCCGCTCCATACGGGGTTTAACACAATATCGCCCTACGGGCTCAACGAAATTACTATTAAGTAAAAAATTTTAGAGGTTGTTTAAAAACAAATGTGAATCCAAAGCTCGTTTTCACGGTCGGATTTTGCCTTGAATCGAGGGAGCATAGCTGTAGCTATGTGACCTCGATTCAAGGCAAAATCCGACCGTGAAAACGGGTGCGACAAAACATTTATAATAAACCGCCTCATGGTTAAATTTTGAAATTAATGTCTAAATGAAGTTAGACTATCCTCATGGTTGCCTCTTTCGTTACCTCGTCATTACACCTCGGTCACATAGCCACAGCTATGCTCCCTCTGTGTAATAACGAGTTAACTGAAAGATGCTACCACTTTGGATTAACATTTGTTATTAAACAACCTCTTACACTCGGGTAGGTTTTTAATATTTCAACCGGTTATTTACATTGACTCAAAAATCCGCTGATTCTTGATTCTGTAAGTCGCTGATGTGTGATGATTTGGGTAAAATAAAAAGGTTTTAACCTTTTTGTCGGTTAAAACCTTTCAGAGTGGAGTATAGCGGACTCGAACCGCTCACCTCGACACTGCCAGTGTCGCGCTCTAGCCAGATGAGCTAATACCCCGTGGGTTTATTTGCGGTGCAAAGATAGCTAATCTTTTTGATGTGTGCAAGATTTTCGGGTGATTTTTTCAGAAATATTCTAAAAATGTCATTTTTCGGTCAGGATGCGGTCGAAAAGGTCGATGTAGCGGCGGGCGATGACATCGGATGCGAAGCGGCTGCGGACGTTTTCGTGGAGTTGCTCGCGGGTGATGCCGGTGTTCTTGAGTGCCCACATTATGCCTTCGGCCACGCTGACGGGGTCTTTGTATCGGGCGATGTAGCCTGTCTTGAGGTGCTCGATGATGTCGCCTTGGCCTCCGCGGTCGAATGTGACGGGGATTGCGCCGGCGGCCTGCCCCTCGATGATGGTGCCCGGGAGTGTCTCGTAGAGTGAGGTGGAGAGGATGACGCGGGATGTGGCGTAGAGGTGGCGCAGGATGCGGAAGTCGGAAATGTGGCCGAGGTGCTTGTGGGAGAAGCGCAGGCGGTCGAGGCGCGAGGGGTCTTTGATTGAGCCGAAGAAGTAGGCGGCGCAGGTGTTGGCTACTTCGGGATGGTTGTCAAAGATGTAGTTGAGCGCGTCTATTGTGTAGTCGAGTCCCTTGATGGGGTCGTCGATACGGGCGGCTCCAAACAGGATTATGTTGGGTTTCTGATAGATGTCGATGTCGGCTATCTGCCGTCCCGGCGTGGTTGTGAATTTGTCGATGGGGAATGCGTTGGGGATGGTGGTGATGTCGGCATCGGCCATCAGGGAGCTCTGCCGGGCGCGCTGTTCGAGCCAGTGGCTGACGGTGACGAAGTGGATGGGGACTGATGCATACAGTTTCTTTTTTTTGTCCCATATCTTGCGGGAAATGTCGCGGGGGTGTCCGCCCCCGGCGAGAAACTGGCAGTTGCCGCAGTGGTCGTTGTTGTAGGCACACTCGTAGGAGTGGTGGCATATCCCAGTCATGGCCCACATGTCGTGGAGCGTCCACACGATTTTCTTTCCCATCTTGTGGAGCTTTCTGATGCCGCCGAGTGACATTAGTCCTTGGTTTATCCAGTTCAGGCACACGATGTCGGCTTCCTTGGCCCACGGGTGCCGGTGGATGTTGACGGCGAAGTCGCCGGTTGAGACTTTGAACAGATCGCCGTAGTTGAAGCCGTTGGCGGCGTAAATCCGGGCGCGTTCAAGGCAGAAGGCGCAACCACGGAAGAACCGGGTCGACACGGTGTCGACCGACGGGTCGTCGCTGGTCTTGGTGTAGACGAGCATTTTCACGTCGAGACCCTCGAGTTTCAATGCCTGCATGAGGCGGAAGGTGACGACGGCTGCCCCGCCGAGGGTGTCGCTGTGGTTGACAAGCAGGATTTTTTTCCCGGCGAGGGACGGTGGCAGATGGTTGGTTGCGGGCGGGGTCATTTTTTCTTCGCGGGTGATGTCTTTGTGATGGTGTCGGCGGGGAGTTTTATCGAGTTCCCGACATCGACGATTGAAATCGAGCTTAACCGCAGCCGGGCCTGAAGGTATTTCTGCAATTCGGTGCGGCGGCGGGTCGAGAGAGCCGAGCTGTATCTCACGAGGGCGACCGAGGCTGTGTCGAGACGGTTTGCGTCGATGCTGTTGAAGATGGGGCGGGAGATGGCGATGTCTTTGATTTCGGGGAAGATGACGCGCAACTCGGGGCCGAGTGCCGCGCTGGCGCTGTCGTTCATGTTGCAGATGGCGATGACGGCGCGCAGGGAGTCGATAGTTGTCTGCCGGGCGGCGATTGTCGCCTGTGCCATCTCATAGATGTCGCGCATCGACGAGTTGTTGATTGACGACTGGGACGGCAGCGCAGGCGAGTCGCCCTGCACGATGTTGAGTGTCGCTCCCTGTATGCCGTAGAATTTCATTTGTGCCGACATGGCAAGGCGGAGTGAGTCGGCGGGAAGTATTTTGCCGATAAGTGTCACGTCGATAATCTTTTGTCCGTTTTCGATGTGGGCCGAAGTGCTTAATACCCGTGTCGCCGGAAACTGGAATTCGTGGGCGACGAAGCGGTTGGCGTTCATCGAGAAACGGGTCTGCCGCAGCATGTTGTAGGTGAGGTATATGCTGGGGAGTAGGGTGAGGATGGCGATGTTGTAGACGATGCGCCTTACCTTCTTGGCCCGCGCGGGGTCGGTGGCTGCGGCGGGTTTATATTTCATCAGCTTGACTCCGATGAAGGTGGCGAGGCAGATGTAGATTGAGTTGATCAGAAAGAGATACAGCGCTCCCATGAAATAGTTGGGTTGCCAAGTGGCGATGCCGTAACCCACCGTGCATAGCGGGGGCATCAGGGCGGTGGCGATGGCCACGCCGGGGATGACGTTGCCTTTGCTGCGCGACCCGATAGCGATGATTCCGGCCCCTCCGCCGAAGAATCCGATCAGCACGTCATAGATGGTGGGGGAGGTGCGGGCGAGCAGCTCGCTGTGACCCTCGCTGACGGGGGATATGAGGAAGTAAAGCGTCGAGGCGAGCACACTGAAACCGGCGGCCATAGCGAGGTTGCGCAGCGACCGCTTGAGCAGGTCGAAGTCTTGGATGCCTATGCCTAATCCGAGTCCGATGATGGGACCCATCAGGGGGGAGATGAGCATGGCGCCGATGATGACTGCGGTGGAGTTGGTGTTCAGGCCGAGCGATGCAATCAGGATGGCGATTATGAGGATAACGATGTTGGTTCCGCGAAACGATACCCCTTCGCGGATTTCTTTCTCGGCCTCCTGTTGTGGAACTATGTAGTCGTTGAGCGAGAAATAGTCGACAAAAATTGTCTTCAGATAGCTTGAAACCGGTTTCATTTGATGGGACAAAAGTAGTAAAAATTTTCAAAACCTCACCTTTTATACTTAACAATGTTACGGCATGTCTGGTTAGGCCGCCTCTGAAAAAGAGCCGCCACTTCGCGGGGCGGGGTGGCGGTGATAGGGGAGATTCCCCGGGCCTCACGGCTTTAAAACGGGAATCTCATTATTAAACCGAATGTCGTGTTGTTATTAGCGGATAATCTGCTTGGCGACTTTCTTGCCTTGCTTAACGATGTAGAGGCCGGGAGCGGCGTTCTCAACGTTAACCTTGACTCCCTGCAGGTTGAAATATTCAACGGGTGCGTTTTCGTCAAAGCCGGCAACGATGTCGGTGATGGCCGACTCGCCTTCTCCGGTCACTTGGAACCGCTTGAAAGTGGCGCGGCTGTCATCTTCATATATAAGGGCCATCGGGTTGACGTTCTGGGAGATAGAGAGGTCTTTATACCATGTCCCGTCCTCGTTGCGCACGGGCACGAGGGGCGAATAGTAGTACATGGCGTTGTAGACTGACAGTCCTTTGTCACCTCTGGGGACACCCCACTCGTTGCGCACGTTTCCGTTGACACCGACAGCAAGGGTCAGGCGGTCTTTGAGAGTCTTTGTCTCTACATAGGAGCGGGCTGTGAACAGGTTGTTGCCGACACCCTTGATGACGCCGTCGCGTGCGATGTAGTTGACCGATACGTTATAGCTGGTCGACTTGCCGCCGCCGCTGATGGACAGGTTGTGGTTGTGGGCGAAACCTGTGCGCTGCATCGTGCCGTAACCGACGACGACTTCGTCAAGAATCTGCTGGTCTTCTTTGAGGACGATGTCGAGATGAGAGCTGTTTACAGGGACTTCCTGTGTGATGTAGCCGATATAGGAGACTACGAGCGTCTTGCCTTGGGCGACCTTGATGGCGAAGTTGCCGTCAAGGTCGGTGCTGACACCCTGCTGGGTGCCCTTAATCAGTACCGATGCACCCGTGAGGGGTTCGCCTTGAGTATCGGTCACAGTACCGGTGATATTGTTTTGTGCCGATATACTGATATTTCCAAGGAGTAATGCCAATAAGAACAGGCATGCAGATAGCAATCTGCTACATGGGGGAGGTAAAATGTCTTTCTCTTTGCATACTGAGAAAATGAATGGTTAACTATATGTTTTGATTTAAGAGTAAAGCTACGACATTCGGCCGTTTCTGCACGAAACGGTCAGGTACTATTGTCGGCAAATGCGAGGGGGGTTATTGTAGCGCCCGGTGCTGCCGGTATTGTTGGTATCAGTGACGCAAAATTATTGGTTTTATACTTTCTATGCAAAAAACCAAGCCTCGTTAATGTATGTTAAATTAAAAACGCGAGCAATGTGTGAAATCTGTTTGCCGATAGGGAGCGATAACCTCCCCTGAGGGGGATGGCTTGTCGGAATCGGGTACAGAATGCGCGGACTGTCAGCTTTTTTCTCCGCTGAGCATGCCGCAGGCGGCAGCGATGTCTTCGCCGCGCGAGGTGCGTATGGTTGCGGTGATTCCGCGCTCGTTGAGGCGGTCGCGGAAGGCTTCCATGACGGGAGTGGGGGAGGTGCCGTGGGGGAAGTCGGGGATGGCGTGGAAACGGATGAGGTTGACGCGGCAGTCAAGGCCGTGGAGCAGTCGGGCAAGTGCGTCGGCATGGCGCAGGTCGTCGTTTACGCCGCCCCACATGATGTATTCGGCGGAAAGCCGGCGCTGGTGGGCGAAGTCATAGCCGCGCAACAGGTCGAGGACGCGCACGAGCGGGAAAGCGCGTTGCACAGGCATGAGCGAGGCGCGCTCGTCGGCAAACGGCGAGTGGACGCTGATTGCTACATGAACCCGTGTCTCGTCAAGGAGCCGGCGCAGCGTGTCAAGTTTGCCGATTGACGAAACGGTTATGCGCTTGGGACTCCACGCGAGACCCCACGGGGCGGTGAGAATGTCGATGGCGCGCAGCACCTCGTCGATGTTGTCGAGTGGTTCCCCCATCCCCATGAACACGACATTGGTCAGCGACTCGCTCTCGGGAATCGAAAGAATCTGGTTGATTATCGCCGTGGCGGTCAGGTTGCCGTGAAATCCCTGCCGCCCGGTCATGCAGAAAGAGCAGTTCATGCGGCACCCTGCCTGAGAGGAGACACACAGGGTCGCGCGGTCGCGGTCGGGGATATAGACACTCTCGATGTCTCGCCCCCCTGCGCCGGTGAACAGGTATTTGACCGTTCCGTCGGTCGAGCGGGCCTCGGCCTTGGGCTTTTCGCGCCCCACGGTGTAATGGTCGTTGAGCCATGCGCGAGCCGTCTTGGAAATGTCGGTCATTTCATCGATAGAGGTGACGCGGGCGGTATAGAGCCAGCGGGCAATCTGCTTGGCTGCAAAGGGGCGCAATCCGGCCTCGGCGGCGATGTCGCGCAACTGTTGGAGGGTGTTGCCTATAAGGGGAAGTTTCATAATCTCGCTCAATTTTCGGGAGAGTGTTGCAAAGTTAGCAAGAATTACCGAGATGTGAAAAAAATAACGCCCGGGACTGGGTCTCTCGACTTGTCCCGGGCGGTTAAACCTCAGTAGTATTCTTGGAAACTTTTAAGTCTAATTATTTTATTGTTTTGATGCTTTGGTTTCTGTTCTATACTTGTTAGACGAAAGAATCCGGGAATAGTTTCACGAGTTAAATTTTTTTGACATAATTTTAGAGTATGTTTGCTTTTGCAGGATGTAAGGGGTCATAGCAGGTCGATTTTCAGGCCCTCGTTGGCGAGAGTTACATCGGGGAATGCCTCTCGGGCCTGATCAAGAAGTATCTGCTCGTTGTTGTAACGCTTGGAATAATGGCCGATTATGAGTCGGCGCGCACCGGCCATCGCGGCAATTGTCGCGGCCTCGCGGGCGGTGGAATGGCCGCGCTCACGGGCGGTGGCTGCCAGCGAGTCGTCGTAGGTCGCCTCGTGGTAGATGGTGTCGACCCCCTTGACAGCCTCGGCCACGCGCGGGTTCATGGAGGTGTCGCTGCAATAGGCATAGCTCATCGCGGGGTCGGGGTCGGTGGTCAGTCGGAGGTTAGGGACTACGGTGCCGTCGGGGGTGGTGAAGTCTTCCCCCGCCTTGATGCGCGGCAGCATGAAAGCGGGGACGTTGTAGTATTTCGCCATTTCGCCGTTGATGTGGCGCGGCTTGGGTTTCTCGCGGAAAATGAACCCGCTGCATTCGGTGCGGTGGTAGAGGGGGAATGCCTCGACCGTCAGCGCATGGTCCTCATAGATGATGCCGCGCCGGCCGGGAGTGATGATGTCATATTCTATTTTCATTTCCTCGCTGCGGCAGAAGTAGTCCATCCACTCTTTCAGCAGTCGCGCGCCGTCGGGGAAGATGTGAACCGTGACGGTTCCCTCGACTTGGTGCAGGTCCATCGTTGACAGCAGTCCGGGAAGGCCGAAAAGATGGTCGCCGTGGAGATGGCTTATAAAAATGTGGCGCAATCGCGAGAATTTCAGGCCCATGCGTCGGAACTGCAGCTGTGCGCCCTCTCCGCAGTCAATCATGAACAGCCTGTCGCGGAAGTCAATCACCTGACATGACGGCTGATGGCGAGCCGTTGGAGTCGCAGAGCCGCATCCGAGAATATTTATTTGAAATTTAGCCATGCCCCAAAGTTACGAAAAATTTATATAAATGCATAATGCGTAATTCATAATGCATAATTAAACGTGTGGACATCGAAAAAATCATTAACTTTGTGGATTATGGATAATGATGAAAAATATATGAAGATGGCGCTTGCCGAGGCGCGGCGGGCGGCGGAACTTGACGAGGTGCCTATCGGGGCCATAGTCGTGAGTCAGCGTGGAACCGTTTTGGGACGCGGCCACAATATGACCGAGTCCATGAACGACGTGAGCGCCCACGCCGAGATGCTTGCGCTGACGGCTGCGGCCGGGACACTCGGCGGGAAATATCTCAGCGACTGCACTCTGTATGTGACGGTGGAGCCGTGTCTGATGTGTGCCGGGGCGATAGGGTGGAGCCAGATTTCGAGAATTGTCTACGGCGCGGCCGATTCCAAGCGCGGTTACTCAACTTTTGTGTCGCGGAATCCGTTTCATCCTAAGGCAACCGTGACATCGGGCGTTCTCGCCGACGAGTGTGCCGCCCTTGTCAAGGATTTTTTCAAAAAAAAGCGGCTATGAAACGCCCTCTTAGATAATGTTATGAAGAAGAAACTGGTTATTTCGACCGGCGCGGGGATAAGCGCCGAGAGCGGTATCTCGACTTTCAGGGATGCCGACGGGTTATGGGAAAACCATAATGTCATGGATGTGTGCAGTGCCGACGGGTTTGCCCGCAATCCCGCCCTCGTACACAAGTTTTACAATGACCGCCGCCGTCAGCTGCTGGCCGTGAGCCCCAATGCTGCCCACACCGGCCTCGTCGAACTTGAAAAATGGTATGACACCTATATCATTACCCAGAATGTCGACGACCTTCACGAGCGCGCTGGGAGCGGCAAGATTCTGCACCTTCACGGCGAGCTGATGAAAGTGCGCTCGATGGCCGATGAAACCCGCGTCTATACTCTCGACGAGGAGCATATCGAGACATCGCCCGAGACACGCGACAAGTATGGCGACCCTGTGCGTCCCCACATCGTGTTCTTTCAAGAGGCCGTGCCCAATATCGAGCGGGCCATAGAGTGGACTCAGGAGGCCGACATATTTGTGGTCATCGGAACGTCGCTCGTGGTTTATCCGGCCGCCAGCCTTCTGCACTATGTGCGGCGCGGTGTGCCGGTCTATTACATCGACCCGCATCCGGCTGCGGTTCCGGCCGGTGTCACGGTGATCCGGAAACCTGCGACCGCCGGTGTCGCCGAGCTGGTTTCATTACTCGCCCCTAAGGATTAAGAGGGCGTTCCCCAATATTAGTTAACGCAGGGGAACGGGCTCTAAGGAGGCGGGGCAGGACTCAGTTCTGCAACACTCCCTTAAAGCAGCATCATCCCTGCTGCGGCACACGCGGCGAGCTGGTCTTCGGGCCATATCGAGGCTTGGACTTCGCCGATGTGGGCCTTTTGCAGCAGGAACATGCACAGGCGGCTCTGACCGATGCCGCCTCCTATCGAGGCGGGGAGCTCTCCGGCAAGAAGGGCGCGGTGGAAGGCGAGGCCGGCACGGTCAGTGCTGCCGCTCAACTCAAGCTGGCGGCGAAGTGACTCGGGACTGACGCGGATGCCCATCGAGGAGAGTTCAAACGGGCAGTCGAGCACATGGTTCCACAGGATGATGTCGCCGTTGAGGCCGTTGTAGCCCTCGTCGTTGGGCGTGCTCCAGTCGTCATAGTCGGGGGCGCGCCCGTCGTGTGGCTGTCCGTCGCTCAGTCGGCCGCCGATGCCGATGAGGAAGATTGCGCCATGTTCCCTTGCGGCCTGAGCCTCCCTCTCGCGCGGCGGCAGGGAGGGGTAGCGTTGCAGCAGCTCCTCGGTGTGAAGGAATGTGATTTCGTCGGGGAGCACCGGGGTGATGTGGGGGAACCGGCGGTAGATTTCTTTTTCAAGGTCGCGCACCACGCGGTAGATTTTCTTTACGGTCTCTTTCAGGTAGGCAACCGTGCGGTCGGCCTGACGGATTGTTTTTTCCCAGTCCCACTGGTCGACATAGAGGGAATGGAGGTTGTCGAGGTCTTCAAACGTGCGAATCGCGTTCATGTCGGTATACAGTCCGTATCCGGGCGCGATGTCATAGGCCGCAAGTTTGGCCCGTTTCCACTTTGCGAGAGAGTGAACCACCTCGGCTCGTCGGCCGTCCATGGCGTCGATGTTGAACGACACGGCATGTTCAGTCCCGTTAAGGTCGTCGTTGAGGCCGGTTCCCGACAGGACAAACAGCGGCGCAGTCACGCGGCGCAGGTTCAGCGCGGCGGCAAGCTGCTGCTGGAATTCTTCCTTGATTTCCTTGATGGCGATTTCGGTAGTTTCGGGGAGCAGTTTCTGCTTGTATCTGGAAGGAATGATTAGCATGGGTTAATCTGTTGATATTCGGTTAATTACCCCCCCCAATTACCTTTTTCGAGGATTGAGAACCTAAAGTCGGCGGGGATGGTGAGGATTATGCGGTAAAGACTTCGGCCGGGCATTTCGGAATCGTCGACCACTTTCTGGCACAGGTCTATTTTTCGTTTCGAGCGACTGTTAAGGGTCTGTATGGTCTGCGATATTACCCTCAGTCCCGTGCCTGTGCCGGGGGCGTGGGGGATGCGGCCGTCGGGAGCTGACGAGTTGGTGACGGTGTAGACAATGTTTCCGTCGCGCAGTTCCACGTCGAGGTAAAGCCGTTTGTGCGGGTCATCATGTCCCCTCAAGCCATGTTTTACGGCATTTTCGACAAAAATTTCAAGCATCATTGCCGGGATTTTGACTTTGTCGGGGTCTATGTCGGGACTGACGGTCTTGCGGTAGACAAAGCTATCGCCGAGAGCACCGCGCTCGACCGCGAGATAACTGTCAATGAACGACAGTTCTTCAGAAAGAGGGATTACCTGACGATTGCACAGCTCGAGGTTGTGGCGCATGAGCCTGAACAGGTTGGCCACGCCGTCGTTGCGGTCCTTTATCTCGGAGTTGAGGACGTTGAAGATAAAGTGGGGCGACAATCGGTTGCGCACGTTTTCCATCTTGGTCGATATCAGCGACTCGTGTAGCGATGTAACCTCTTTGCGGTTGCGGCGGTTGCGCCTTATCGAAATCCATACAATCGCACCCGAGATGATAAGGGCAGTCAGTATAACGCCGTAGATCCACAGGTAGAGCGATTTAACCTCCTCGTCTTTCTCGATGACGCGCAGGCGGGTGTTGAGGATGGTGGTGTCCTGACGGTAGCGGGTGTTGACCTCCTCGGCAAAGTTTGCGTTGACGCGCAGTCTCAGTGAGTCATTGATTTCGGCGGCTTTCAGCGTGTAGTCGAGGGCGCGTCGGTAGTCGCCGGTGGCGGCATAGAAGTCGCGTAGCCGGTTGTAGTGTGCGGCGATATATCGCGGCGCGATGACAATCTCGGCAGGGTTTATGGCGAGCAACAGCTCCTGTGCGTGGGAGATGTTTCCTTGTTTTAGCGCGAGGGAGCCGCGGAGTGAGTTGAGGTAGAATGTCTGGTTGATGTCGTTGACAGCCATTGCGTCAAACAGGCTCACGGCGGTGTCGATATAAGCCTCGGCTTTGTCAAGGCTGTCGAGAAACATGTAACACTCGCCGATGTTGGCATCGGTAACCGCCAGATAGTTGGGGTCGGGGGCAGCCATCGAGTCGAGGGTGGCCTCGGCATTAAGAAAGCATTTCAGCGCACTGCGGTAGTCGTGACGGTAATAATAGCTGTTGCCTTGGTTGGAGTAGAAAAAGAAACGCCCCATGTCGTCGGCTTTGTCGAGCTGCGGCATGTTCATTTCAAAGAAATGGTCGGCTTCGGGATAGTTGCCCATCGAGGTGTAGGCCCCTGCGGTGCGTGTGCGTGTCGAGAAGTCGTTCTCGTGTATTCCGGTTGAGTCGGCAAGAATCAGTGCGCGCCTGAAGTGCTGGACGGCAACCGCCGGGTCGCCGTTCAGCTCATAAAGTTCAGCGATTGACCCCATCATGTTTATGGCCACCGAGTAGTTGTGTCCGGCCATTGCTATGTTGTAGGCTTTTTCCAGATAGGGTATTGCCGAGTCGTTGCGGCCATAAAGAGTGTGGATTATGCCCGATATTTCGTAATATCGTCCCAGCGAGCGTGTCGGCCCCGGGTTGGCATCACAGAACGCTTTTACAGTGGCGAGGACTGAATCGCTCCCTTCGCGGTCACCCTGCATGAGGCGCGTGATTGACATGATTGTCGACATCGATGTCCAGTAGTCGGGGTTGCGGCCTGCGGCCGAGTCGCGCAGTGCGTTGAATGTCGCTTCGACCCCCGCAGGGTCGGTGTATACGAGCCGTGACAATGAATCGACTTGGTCGCTGAGGGGATCGGTCGGAGAGATGGTTTTTTCTTTGTGTCGCGAACAAGAACCGGCCAAGACAGACAGGAGGATGGCTGTCACCGTTGTAAGGATTGAGAGCCGCAATTGGGAAAATGATTCGGTTTTCAAAATGGTGTGGTTTTTATTAGACGATATGGCGTGCCGGAGGTCAACGCCGCCGGTTTTCAAAGGAGTCGTAATTGGAATTGCCGCGTGTGGCCGCATTCATGAACGGGTCATCGAAGAATTCGTCTTCTTCATCTTCGTCGTCGGTGTTCCTGTTGCGGTCGTCGGTGTCAAATTTGTTTTTCTTTGGTTTGTTTTTCTTTATTTCAAGTGGTTTCTGCATGTCGACAGGAGTCTCGTAGATGTCCCATGTCTGGTCTATGTCCCAGTTTTTCTTTAATGTCAGCTTCTTGGGGTAGTAAAACACATCCTCGGGCTGGACCGAGTCGAGAAGATTGCCGGTAGACCAGATGTTGTTGCTGTCGCGGTCAATGTACAGGCGGGCATAGTAGGTTCCGGGGGCGATGTATTCGAGAGTGGCTTTCCCGCCACGCACCGGGGCCGAGGCGACTGCCTTGTCCGATGTGTTGAGGAGTTCTACCACCGCCGGGTCGCTGCCGAGTCCCTGCACGTTGAATGTCACCGACGAGTAGTCGGCAATGTTTTTGGTGGTAAATTCGTGTACGACCTTTTTGTTGACAAGGCCGTATATGTCACTTATGGCCGCCGAGTCGATTGTCAGGCGGTACTTGGTTCCCGGCTCCCATGTGTAACGCGCCACGAAATTCATCGGGCGCAGCGGGGAGGTGTGTGACAGGACAGGGGTGGTCACTGGAGTCCACAGCGTGTCGACAAGCATTTCCATCGATACCATCGACGAGTCAAGCGACAAGACGGGTGTCCCTGCCGAGAAAAGCAGGGGCAGGTTCAGCTCCTGAGTGCTGCCGGTGGTGGCGCGGAAATCAATGGTGGGGACAGGAGGCGCGACAGTGTCGGCTTCCTCGTCTTTTTTCTTTTTCTTTTCCTCGGCTGACTTCTTTTTGTTGCCGCGCATGATGAACCGCAGGGTGTCGGTTGTCAGCGAGAGGTTGTCGAGCGTGTCGGTGCGCATGTAGGTCGCCTCGATGAGCAACGTGTCGAGGGCCACGAGTGCGGTGTCCTTTATCCAGTAGGATAGAGTGTCGAGTGTGGCCGACGCGTCAAGAACCGCCCAGTTGCCGATGTCTTCACCCGCGCGGGAGGTGTTGATGAGTTTCAGGATGGGGAGTGAGTCGGCGCGGGTGTTGAAACGGAAGTCGAGCTTGCGGCGCTCGGGACGGCTGTTGTCGACAAGATATTGAGACTTGTACTGCTCGTTGAACCATGTGAGCAATAAGTCGTCGGGCAAGAAACGTGTCGTCGGGCGTGTGACCACCGAGTCGGTTCCGTCGGCGGCTTTCAGCGTGTCGCTGACAAGTACCCGTTCCGAGGTCGGGGTGACGACACCACCGTAAAAGGCCACGTCCTCGCTGCGGTCCCAATGGTAGTCGCGGTTCATGTCGTTGAGCGCGAAGATGTGGTATTGGCCCGGTTTCAGGTTGCGAAGGGTGAACTGTCCGAGCTGGTTGGTCTTGGTGATGCGTTCCAGCGGGAGGGTGGTGATGGCGGTGTCAGAGAGATTGGAGTAGGCCCCGACGAGCATACCCTGTGCCGGTTCAAGATTGGACGCGTCAAATACCATTCCCGAGATGCGCAGCGAGTCGATGCTGTCACCGGTTGCAAAGTCCATCGCGAAACCGTCGAGGACGTTTGACTCGTTCAGGTCGCGGATGGCGTCGGAAAAGTCGATGGTATAGGTTGTGTTGGGAATCAGCGAGTCGCGCAGCTCCACCGTGATGCGTTTTCCGAGCGACGATACCGCCGGGGTGGTGCGCTGGGCGGGAGAGACGACCACCTTGTTCATCGCGTCGTCGATTGACACGTTCTCGTCAAACTCGACCACGATTTTCGGATTGCTGACATTCAGCTGTCCCGGAGCGGGGTTGGACCTGACATATACCGGCGGAGTCATGTCGCGCGGGCCGCCCTGAGGCCGCCCCATGCTCGCACAGGCTGCAAGAAATCCCGCAGCCACAACCGGTAACACCCTGAGACCCAATGTCGATAACTTCATGAACTCGGTTTTATGCTGCAAAGGTAATGAAAAGATGCAAGATTAGCAAGAGTTAAATTGGTGGCAATATTTTTTGCACGAAGAACTTATGTATTTGGATGCTAATTATTGTATGTTGCAGGCGGTATATTATTAGACTATATTCGCAGAATAAATTGTATGAGCATATATGGAAACAGATAAGCTACTATTGAAGACTTTCGGTATTACAGTTCAGACCCTTAGAAAAGGACTGGGATTGTCACAGGAGGAATTGGCATATAGGGCCGGTTTTCATCGCACTTATATCGGAATGATTGAGCGAGCCGAGCGCAATATTACCCTTAGTAATCTGAAACGGTTGGCCGATGCTCTCGAAGTAGAAATTAAAGACTTGTTCTGATGGCACATAAATATGTTTTAAATCCCGATGCTCGGGTAGATTATGACGGGGTAACGATTCTTTCAGCCAATGATGTGTTGAATGCGATTAATTTTGCAAATGATGCATTGAAGAAATTGAATGAGACAACATTGGCGTTTGACATCAATATATTTGAGACGTTGGGAATGAGAAACCTTAGCGGAATGGTTGGCGAATATTTTGCGCGTAGTGTCATGCGCATGTCTTGTGGCAAGCTGCAAAACAATCTTCACCAAGACGGCTATCCTGACTTGCTATTGACTGATACCAAGGAGAAGAAAGATTATTTCGACACATTGTATACTGTCGAAAACGATAAAAAATACCCGATTAGCAAGGAGGCATTCAGTCCTTATCTTTATGGCGGTCTTGAAGTCAAAGCGACGTGTGGCAGTACACCGTCGGCTTCTGTTGTCCCGAAACCTCTCATCGGGGAGCAGCGCATTGAATTGCTCACTTCTTTTGATTGGAAGGCACATCATAGGACAACCAATCATCTTCTTGGGATTTTATGGGATTTTGTTGATGAAAATCCTACGATTGTTGCCTGTTTCTACTGCAAGGATTTGACTGTTGATGACTGGGGAAAGATTGTAAAGCCTAAAGATGACGGGGGAAGGACGACAAGTGTCTCTATCATGACGGCGACAGGTGTCAGGAAAATGTGTCATGACTGGATTGCTGTCATTGACGACGAGAAATATGTGAATAAGCTGGCCGGTAAAAAGTGGATTGGTTATAATGTAAAATATAAGTTATAATGTAAAATATAATAGGTCGTTATTTGGAGATTGAAATAAGAGATTTGGCGATGTGGTCTATTAGCAACGGTGGTACACTTTCTCCGATAGAGTCTCTTATCAGTGTGTCGCTGACGCATTTGCCATTTATCTCAAATGAGTAATCGTAGGGGAGGATTGTTTGTATTACAAGGGCTTCATAGAGAGACAGGACTCTGTTTTGGGACGGGTGGATTTTATTATCGGAGCAGGCATATTGAAAGTTTTGGGTTAATGTGCTTGCAGGTTCATCCCATGACATGCGTTTGTAGGCACTCGTAAATGCTTTCATGAAACGTTTTTCTCCCGTAGTTTTATCCACAGTATAAGGACGCGGTAACAACGTGCCGCATTTTTCGCAATAAAGCGGAGTGTCGGTATTAGCCTTGTTAATTCCGTCTTGGTCGTGCTTTGTCCCGTGTGACTGATTGCCTTGAAACAGACATTCGGGGTTGATGCATTGATTATTCAGTGCTGTTTCTCCCTCCGGGGTATTGGAAATCCAAAATAGTTTTTTTTCATCAAGAATTGGGACACGATGCAATGGAATATTTTTATCACGGTTTTTTCCTTTTTCAGCTGCCAACGGCGGCAGAGAGGAAATAACATCACGCAATGTAACCCATCTGTCGACAAAAAATGTAGATTCACGTCCATGTGTGGCTTCAGGCATAAATTGTGCGGACGGATTTGGAGAATCAGTACGTCTCAGGATGGTAATCAGTCGTTTCCTGTGTTGCGGTACCCCGTAATCGGCCACATCCACGACAATGGGATTGCCCTCGTAGGCATCTCCGAGTTCCCGACGGATATAATCGATAATGTTTATGAGGCTGTCCTCTCCATCTTGAATAAGCGTGTTGACCATGTTGGGCACGTTTTCAAAAACCGCCCAATGCGGTTTTAGTGCCTTGATGATTTCAACTGCGGGAATAATCAGTCGGTTGCGGGGGTCAAATTCCGGGCGGATACCTTCGCGAAAATTTTTGAGCATAGTTCCCATGCCGTTTGACGACATGCCTTGGCATGGCGGGGTGGCCAAGATTAGGAATGGAGGTTCGGTAAAAGTCGCGTTGTAAAAATCAATTATACGGGACTTCTCGACCCATATATCTCCGCAGAATCCGGTTGCTTCGGGATAATTTTTAAGGAAAAGGTTCATTCTTTCCTGTAAAATATCACAACCGATTACAGACCGTATTCCATTGGCTTTTAATCCAAGATCGCCAATCCCTGAAGAAGAAAAAAGGCTGATTGCATTTAATGCCATGTCGATAATTTCATGAACTTTATGCTGCAAAGGTAATGAAAAGATGCAAGATTAGCAAGAGTTAGTTCTGCGGGTCGCGGGGGGCGGGGTGGTTTTCGTCGGCGAAAATGACTGTGCGGAGACGCTGGTATAGGAACGAGATGGCCAAGAGGATGACTCCGAGAAGGATGAAGACGATTATGCGCCCGACAGGCGACATGAGCCACAGGTCGTGGAGGACGAGCTTGGCTATCACGATGCCAAAGAGGCTGAGGCCGGTCATGCGCACAACCTTGACGTGGCGGTTGAGACCGATAATCATCTGCGCTGCTCCGCAGAGGGTCATGGCGACTGAAAGGCCGGCGCTGTAGGAGTCGGAGGCTCCGGCCGAGCGAAGTCCGTAGAGGGTGACGGCTACTGCAAGGACGGTGTATGAGAGGTTGAAATAGACGGTGTAGACCCTGCGGCTGAGCGGCCCTGTGATGTTGCGGCTGAATCCTTTCATGCCGCTGACGGCAATGACAGCGGCAAAGAGGGCGGCGGCTGTCCACAGCGAGATTTCGCCGATGGCCGAGTCGCCTGTTCCGTTGAGCGGGAGCAGGACGAAAAACAGTGCGGCAAAGCCGGGGAAAGACCATAGAAGATACCCGCCGTGGAGTGTCGCGAGCGAGACGGCAAGCATCGCGGCTGCGATTGCGGCCATGAGCAGCATCAATGCGCTTTCGCCTTCGGCAAAGTGGTCGGCAAGTGTCCAGACCCCTCCCAACAGCGCGATTACGCCTGCCCACAACATGATGCCGTAAAGCACTTTGCGGCCCGGAATGACTGCGGCATACAGCGCCCGGCGGCGGTCGACGAGCCATGACACGGTCAGGAAGGAGATGCCGCAGATGATATCGGTCCAAAAACAAGTGTCAAAGTCGCGCGGCTCTGTGCCGGTCAACAGCAACATGACCAAGAGAGCCACGCCGCATGACGCATAGTGATAGATGCGGCGCGCGGTCAGGGTGAACATCAGCGAGAGCGCGGCCATCGTGGCGGCGAGTCCCGAAACGACAACCGACATTGTCGAGAACTGAATGGGCCAGAACAGCAACGCAAACCCGATGACGAGGCCGAGAATGAGATTCTGTAGTTCTGTCATTCCATCGCGGCGGTAGTAGCGGCAGAAGACGGCGGCGTAAAGCGCGGCGACGAAAAGAGGGAAGATTCCTTCGACGGGGTTAAGGAATGGTATTTTGGCGGCGAGGCGTGTGGCGAGCCAAAGGTAGGCAAAGGCATTTGCCATCGTCATTATTATCAGCCAAGTCATCAGCGAAGGGCAGTTGTCATTGCGGCGCATCACCGAAACGAGCGGCAACGAGAACATCAGGAAGTAGATGGTGACAATCAGCGTGGCCCAGCAGCGGAACGGCAGATTTCCGCCGGTAAAGACACAGATTGCAGCGACAATCCATGTCGGGACACACGATATGAGCGGCAGAATCCACCACCCGCGACGCATCGTGATGACAAAGACGGCCGCATCGAGGAGGGCGACATATACCATCAGCATCAGGTAGCTGCCATCGGGGTCACCGGCGATGAATGGTGCGACAAAGCCGCCTGCCACGGCTACAATCGCGAGCTCGCGGCGGTCGAGCCACAGGGCGCATCCGATCATAGCCGCAGTCAGCGTTACCATAATAATGAGTGACGCAATCGGGGTGAAAATAGAGTATATGTTATAGGCAATCGCTGTCGTGACGAAACACACGGCATAACCGCCCCCGGCGAGAACCGACGAAAAGCTGCGGTAACGCTCGCGGATGGGGTAGGCGAGACCCCAGAGGCCGATGCCCACGGCAAAACCGAGGACGGCGCGGGTGACTTCGCTTATCCAGTCCCTGTCAATGGCATATTTCACAAAGAAACCTACCCCGATAACGAGAATCAGTATGCCGATTTTGCTGAACAGATTCTCGCCTATCAGTTTTTCAAAGTTGCGCGGTTGCCGCTGCCGAGGCTCCTCATCGACGAAAGGCTCGGGGACATATTCGGGTTGCGGCCCGGGCTCAGGCACAAATGGCGGCGGGACGAGTCGGGGTGGCACGACCGGAATCGACGGTTCATCTTCCTCATCCTCTCTCTCAATGACCGGCTCGGGGATTTCTTTGTCAGAAGGTTTCTCGACTGTCTTGGGGGCATCAATGTCGGTCAGAATATCCTCCAGCAGAGAGATGCGGTCGTGGATGTTGTCGATGCGGTCGCTAAGCGACTCGGTGTCTTCTTTTATAGCCGAGACGTTCATCCCGATCTTTATAAGAATCAACACTGCGACAATCAGCAGGATGGTGGAGAGCGTTGCCATGATGTGTCTTGTTTTTGGGGGGTTAATTTGTTATGAAACGCCCTCTTACCCTATCGTCAGCTTGAAATCGTCGATGAAGTCTTTGAGGGCGGGGGTGTGTTCCACCATGTGGGCGAGGACTTCGCGCTCGTTCCATGTGTGGGGCGACGCCGCGCCTTGATTGATTTCAATCGCGAGGGTGATGTGGTCGTTGGAAAGCGTGTCGCGCAGATGTTGGAGAATCGAGTACATCGCCTCGTTGACCGTGGTCTGCTGCATCTCGTTCTCGACAAGCATCTTGTAATTGTGGCCGCTGATGGAGGTGGGACGGCCTGCGCGCATGGTGTTGGTCAGGATATGCTTCTTGGGGTGGTTGGCGATATAGGTGTCCCATGCGCGGTTGAGCTGTTCAGGCGTATAGGCTCCGTCGCGCAACGTCTGCTGTGCCGCAGGAGTGGCCGATTGCTGCGTTGCGGCCTGTTGCGCGGGCGCGGCGCGGTTGATGGATATGGTTCTCGGTCCTCCTTGCATTACGGGCCGCTGCTGTGGGGCGACCTTTGTCGCGGGGGGAGGAGGGGGAGGAGGAACGGCTGCCGGGCGTGGCTGAACCGGTGCGGCCTGCTGCTGAACCGGTGCGGCGGGTGCCGGTGCCGGAGTCGCAACAGGTTGTACGGGCGCCGTAGCCGGGGCGGCAATCGGTTTCAACTGCCCCTCTCCGTTGCCGCCGTTACTGGGGGAGGGGCTGACTGATTGGCATATCTTGGCGAGCGTCAGCTCGATGAGGAATTGCTTGTTGGAGGCGACGCGGTAATTGAGGTCGGCGTCGTTGCACAGGTTCATCGCCCGGTAAATGAAGTCGGGCGTACACCGTGCCGCCGTGGCCGCCATCGCAGCGCGGGCCTCGTCGTCGGCTTCAAGAAGCACGATTGTCGACGGGTCGCGCGCCACCATCAGGTCGCGCATGTAGTCGGCAAGGCCGTTTATGAAGAAATGGGAGTCAAACCCTCGGTCGCGGATTTCCTTGTAGATCATCCAAGTGTCGAGGACTTTTCCGGCAAGGAAGGCATCGAGCAGGCGGTTATAATAGTTGTAGTCGAGCACGTTGAGGTTCTCGATTGTCGAGCGGTAGGTGATGTTTCCGCGCGACGATGCCGCCACTTGGTCAAAAATCGAGAGTGCGTCGCGCATCGCGCCGTCGGCCTTGCGGGCGATGACGTTGAGGGCCGCCGGTTCGGCGGTCATCCCTTCGCTCTGCGCCACATAGCCCAGATGGTCGATCATGTCGCGGATCGAGATGCGGTTGAAGTCGTAAATCTGACAGCGCGACAGAATCGTCGGGATAATCTTGTGCTTTTCAGTCGTGGCGAGGATGAAAATCACATAGCTCGGCGGTTCTTCAAGTGTTTTGAGGAATGCGTTGAACGCCGCCGCCGAGAGCATGTGGACCTCGTCGACGATAAACACGCGGTACTGTCCGCGCGACGGCGGAATCTGTACCTGTTCCACGAGGGTGCGGATGTCGTCGACTCCGTTGTTGGAAGCCGCGTCAAGCTCGATGATGTTGAGCGAGTTTCCCTCGTTGAAAGCGCGGCAGCTCTCACATTGGTTGCAAGCCTCGCCGTCGGGAGTGATGTTCTCGCAGTTGATTGTCTTGGCAAAAATGCGGGCACAGGAGGTCTTGCCTACCCCTCGCGAGCCGCAGAAAAGGTAACTGTGGGCCAGCCTTCCCGTCGCGATGGCGTTTTTGAGCGTCGCAGTCAGGGCCTTTTGCCCCACCACCGATGCAAATGTCGCCGGGCGGTACTTTCGTGCCGAAACTATATAGTGGTCCATTGTGTCGTTCTGTGATTTATTGTATGTCACAAATGTACAAATTTATTTCGGGATTATCAAAAATAGAAATTAGAGGACGTTTCATAACAAATGTTAATCCAAAGTGGCAGCATCTTTCAGTTAACTCGTTAATACACAGAGGGAGCATAGCTGTGGCTATGTGACCGAGGTGTAATGACGAGGTAACGAAAGAGGCTGCCATGAGCTATGCTCCCTCGGTTCATGACAAAATCCGACACCTGAAAACGGGCTTTGGATTTAACATTTGTTATGAAACGCCCTCTTAGTGTCGCAGGGATAAAATTGGGAAGATGTTAGATTTTTTTGGTTTTGTTGACAATTTATATTACATTTGCGAAAGTCAAATCTTAAAACCAATATCTATTATGTATCAGCAACAAGTTTCTTTTGGCGACGCAGTCAAGCGCGCTCTGACAGTTAATTATTGTAATTTCAACGGCCGTTCTTCCCGCTCGGAATACTGGTGGTATGTTCTTGCAACATTTATTCTCGGAATGGTTGTCGGTTTAATCTTCGGTTCTCAGTCGACAATCGGGTCTATTGTTAACGGTGTTGTCGGTCTTGCGCTGTTTCTTCCCGGTCTCGGACTGTGTGTTCGCCGCCTGCACGACATAGGCAAGTCGGGATGGTTGGTGCTTCTTGCCTTTATTCCCCTTGTCGGTGCTATTATTCTGATTATATGGTTTGCCAAGGAGAGTGAGATGGCTCCCAACCAGTATGGCCCGGTGCCCAACATGGTGCAGTAAACTCTCATAATAAACAGTATATTGTAAAAAATAGCCGGCAGCATTTCAAATGCTGCCGGCTATTTTTGTAAGCAGGAGCAATCTGGAACCTTGTTTTTTGACAATGTCTTTTGAAATTGCATGATTTTGCTTATCTTTGTGGCAAAATGCGGGCATTTTGCCAGCTGTATATGCAATTTGATTTTATGAATGCGTTTCTTGTTTCAATTTGTGCCGCGTTGTCAATGTCGGCACTCCCGGCAATTGCTGCTGAACCCGTTGTTCCGCCATTTGTCGAGACATTTGATGACAGTGGCTCCTATGGACGGTTTGCCATCATAGATGCCAACAATGACGGTACTACTTTTGAAATTGCCGACGGGGTTGCCAAAGTAAGGTTTGCTTTCTCGTTTGAGTCTTTTATGTCGATGCCCACCGATGACTGGCTCGTCCTTCCGCCGATGCAGCTTGACGAGGGAAAGGGATATGTGCTGTCTTTTGACGCTTATGGGGAACATGCCCGTTATTATGAGACATTTGAGGTTTTTATAGCGCAGCAGCCTACGGCTGACGCTCTTTCTACAGGACAGTGTGTTGCTGAGCCGACTGTCGTGAATTGTACCGCTGACAATCCTCTCTCGGTTGAACAAGTTTTTTCAGTGGAAAGCAGCGGTATATATTATATAGGTATACACGGGTGCTCGGCTCCTGACCAGTATTATCTCTATGTTGACAACATCAGTGTTTCTGACGGAATATCGGCTGCGGCACCCGGCCCGGTGACTGATGCCCGGGTAGAGCGCGACCTTGCCGGCGGACTCAGTGCCACAATCAGTTATACAGCACCCTCGGTCGATTGGGGCGGAAATCTCCTGACCGACCTCGGGGGAGTAAAGATTTTTCGCGACGGGACTCTTGTCGTGACACGCACTCCTGCTGTCGGCACAGCCGACAGTTTCGTTGACGATGATGTCACCGAGGGCTACCACTTATATACCCTTGTTCCGTTCAATGCCCACGGCGACGGCGAGGCGGTGAAGATTGAGACTTATGTCGGCATAAACCGTCCTGCTGCTGTCGAGGACTTCAAGGTGAAGCTTGGCGGCAATACAGGCACTGCTGTGCTGACGTGGTCGCCCGTGACCGAAGATATTACAGGCGTTTCTTTGCCCGATGGCAACGTGACCTACAAGGTGATGAGGGTGTTTGGTCTCGAACAGACCGTGATAGCCGAGGGCGTGACAGAAACGACATATACCGATGTATTCTGTCGTCCCACCTCCAAGCAAGCGGGGGTATATTATACAGTGGTGCCGGTAAACTCGGCCGGTGAGGGATTGCCTGCGAATGCACCTTACATTTGCCTTGGAGCTCCCTATTCCCTGCCGTTTGCCGAATCATTCCCCGACGAGGGTTCCGACAACGAGATATGGGTGACCGACGGGTCTGCATCATGGTCGATACCCGGCGACAGCGATTACGAGCAGTTTGCCTCGGCCGACGGTGATAACGGATTTCTTTATGTCTACTCGTCAGATAAAGATAATCCCTCGTCGATAACTTCGGGCATGATTTCTCTCGCCGGTGTCCCCAGGGCAGAACTGACGTTCTACACGCTCAACTATGCTGTGTTCAACAATAACACGATTGATGTTATGGTTGACCTTTGTGACGGTGACGGTTTCAAGGCCGTGGAGACCGTCGGCGGATTGAATACCGTTGACGGGACTTTCAAGTGGGTGGCTCACAGGGTCGACCTGAGCGAATATGCCGGAAAGATTGTCCGCCTGTCGTTCAGGTTCAGCGCATTGTCGCAACCTGCTATGGGGCTTGACAACATTGTGCTGAAAGGGTGGTGGCCCCACAATCTTGCCATTGGCGCGTTGCAGGCTCCTCTCAACATGACTGCGGGAGTCGAAGGCAAAATCTCGGCTGTTGTCTCCAACATCGGCTCGGAGTTAGCGACCGGCTACACCGTCGACCTGTACCGCGACAACTCGGTTGTCGATCAGATTGAAGGCGAGACTCTCGCTCCCGGCGAGTCGAAAGCTGTAGAGTTTGCTCAGATACCCTCGTCACTGTGGGCGGCAAGTGTGACCTATCGGGTCGAAATCGACTATTCTGACGACGGAGAGACAAGCGATAACATCACCTCTGAGCGTTCGGTCGGTATCCGTGTGTCTTCACTTCCTGCTCCGGGCAGCATCTCGGCGACTGCTGCTGATGCCGCGCTTGCCCTGACATGGAGCGCTCCGGTTATTGAAAATGTCGTTCCCGCCGAAGTCAATGATGACCTCTCAGGCTTGACCCCCTTCTCGACAGGTATAGCCGGGTCAGTCCTTGCAGGCGAGGACAACATGGGAGACTGGAGTGTCATTGATGCCGACGGCCTTCCGTCGATAAAGGTCGGAGTCGACTTCCCTAACGCGGGATCGGCGATGGCATTCATGCCGTTTAACCAGAAAGAAATCAATATCGACTGGGAGTCGTTGCGTGACCACGGAGGTGACGGGACGATGTTTGTTGCATTTGCCGCAGTCGGAGGTCGTAACGACGACTGGCTCGTTTCGCCCCGCCTGACAGGCGAATCGCAGAGAATAAGTTTTTATGTCCGTGCGCTCAGCGACCAATACAACGAGCAGTATGAGGTTTACTACTCGACCACCGGCAAGGAACCGGCTGATTTCACCATCATCGAGGGTTCTCACCGTCAGGCGACTTATGACTGGACACAGGTGTCATATACCCTCCCCGCCGATGCAAGATACTTTGCCATCCGTTATGTCGCATTCGATCTCTTTGGCCTTGTTCTCGACGATTTTACCTATACACCCGCAGGCGAGACCGACGGAGTCGGGTTGAAAGGCTATAATCTCTATCACAATGGATTCCTTGTCAACTCCGACGGCCTCTTGGACGCTCCCGAGGCTAAGGTGGCCGGGTTCAAGGAGGGAGACTGTTTCCAAGTGACCGCAATGTACAGTACGGGCGAGTCGGCCCCGTCGGCCCCTTATGTCTACGGCAGCTCGGCAATCACTGAAATTGACGGCGGCAACGCTGTCGGCGTGGCTGCATCGCGAGGTGAAATTACAGTTACCGCTCCCGTCGGCGTTGCCATCATGATTGTTGACGTTTCAGGCCGTCAGGTAGTGTCGGCCACTTCTGCCGGCACCGAAACATTCCCTATTCCTGCCGGAGTGTACATCGTCAGTGCGGGTGGCAAGAGGGTCAAGACCGTTGTGAGATAACATCCTCTGAAATGTAAAGAAAAAAGAATCGGCGGTTTTTACCTCTGATTCTTTTTCTCTTTATTAATTTAAGTTGTAACTTTGTCATGAATTTAACCTATTAAGTAATGAAGGCAATCAATATCGCATTGGCAATGGCTGTCACTCTCGGCACAGCCGCTGCAAGCGCTCAGGCTCCCGCACCCGAGCATCTCAAGAGCCTCAAACCCGAGTATTTTGACAACAATACTCCCGCAGGCACCGATTTTTATACCCACATCAACCGCGGATGGGAACTTGCCCATCCCCTGACCCCCGAGCACTCGCGCTACGGAGCGTTTGACATACTCAACGATTCAAGCGAGAGCCGCGTGAAGCAGATTATCCTCAACCTCGGCAGCGAGAACCCCCAGCCGGGCAGCGTGGCATTCAAGGTGTGGACAATCTATGATCAGGCGATGGACTCCGTGCGTCGCAACGCCGAGGGCGCAAAACCCATCCTCGCCGACCTCAAGCGCATCGAGACCACTCCCCACGAAGGGATGGAGGACCTGTTCCTGTGGATGCACGGCAACTATGCAAGCCCGTTCTTCGGTGCAGGGCCGATGGAGGACCTCGCCAACAGTCAGGTATATGCAATGTATGTCAGCGGCGGCGGCATGGGACTCGGCGACCGCGACTATTATCTGAAAGATGATGCCCGCAACAAGGAAGTGCGCGAGGCTTACAAGAAACTCATCCAGCGTCAGATGCAGAACGCCGGATATTCCAAGAAAGACGCATCGCGCATCGTCAAGAACGTGATGAAAATCGAGACCGCGCTTGCCGACTCGGCTTTGACCCGCGAGGAAAGCCGCAACATCGTTGCCATGTACAACCCCCGCTCCTTCGAGCAGCTCAAGGAGATGTACCCCAACATCAACTGGGACCGTTTCTTCATCGAGACTATGGGCATCCCCTCGCCCGAGCAGGTCATCGTCACCGAGCTGAAATCGGTCGATCAGGCCAACAAACTCATGGGCTCGCTCACCGACCGTGAAATCAAGGACTACTACCTGTGGAAATATGTGGCACAGGCCGCAGGCGCGCTCAGCGACAACTTCGCCAAGGCTTCTTTTGACTTCTCCAAGGTCATGAGCGGCGTTCAGGAGCAGCGTCCCCGCTGGAAACGCGCGCTCGACGCAACCGAGGGTGCGATGGGCGAGGCTGTCGGCGAGCTTTATGTCGAGAAATACTTCCCCCAGTCATCCAAGGACTACATGGTGGGCCTCGTGGAAAACCTCCGCACCGCCCTCGGCAAGCACATCATCGAACTCGACTGGATGAGCACCGACACCAAGCTCAACGCCCTCAACAAACTCAACTCGTTCACCGTGAAAATCGGCTACCCCGACAAGTGGAAAGATTACTCTACACTACAGATCGACCCTGCCCTCAGCTACTACGAGAACATGCACAATGTCTCCATGTGGCATCAGGCCGACACCTACTCCAAGTGGGGCAAGCCGGTTGACCGCACCGAGTGGGGCATGACTCCGCAGACTGTCAACGCCTATTACAATCCCCTTGCCAACGAAATCGTGTTCCCCGCAGCCATCCTTCAGGCTCCCTTCTTTGACCCTGAGGCAAGCGATGCCGAAAACTACGGCGGTATCGGCGTTGTAATCGGCCACGAGATGACTCACGGATTTGACGATCAGGGCCGCAATTTCGACGCGCAGGGCAACATGACCGACTGGTGGACCGCTGAGGACGCTGCCAAGTTTGAGGAAAAGACCAAGGGCCTCATCGCCCAGTTTGACGCTGTAGAGGTTCTTCCCGGCCTCCATGCCAACGGTCAATACACCCTCGGCGAAAACATCGCTGACCAAGGTGGTCTCCGCGTGGCAATGACCGCGTTCCTTGACTCGCAGAAGAAAAAGGGTGTCGACGTGACGAGCGATGCTGCCAAGATTGACGGCTACGACCCGATACAGGTGTTCTACATGAACTATGCCAACCTGTGGGCGACCAATATCCGTGACGAGGAAATCCGCTCACTCACTACCGGCGACGTTCACTCGCTGGGCCGCAACCGCGTCAACGTGACACTGCGCAATATCGCCCCCTTCTTCGAGGCATTCTCGATTACCGAGGGCCAGCCGATGTTCCGCCCCGTCAACGAGCGCGTCATCATCTGGTAAAAGACTTTCTTGAAAAGAGGGTGTCAGGCACATAGCCTTTGTGCTTATGCAATCTGATCAGATTGCATGTCCTCAAATATTTTTCAAGAAAATTATACCCCGTAATAATATCGAATGGCACACGCCGGCATTTCCGCCTGTGTGTGCCTTTTTTGTGCATAAAAAGAAAAATATTGTAATTTTGACACTTATTTTACAAGAAAATCAGGCTGTTGGCGCAAATGATGCAATAAGTGTCGACTGATGGGGTGATTTTGTAATTATGGTGAATTTGCATTGGCCAATTTGGCGTAATTGAGCTATTTTTTGAGCGTAAATTTGGTTAAAAATAGTTTTGAGATTGATAATTTTGTGTTGTCAAAAAATGTAATCACCCTAAAAATTTATTTAATAATCAAGTTAACCATGAAAAAGAACCTAATGTGCTTTCTAATGCTCATGCTGTTTACGGTGCAGTTGGCAGCAGCGCAGATGACAGTCACAGGCGAGGTGGTCGACTCCCAGTCAGAATCGCTTCCCGGCGCGACCGTCACAGTCAAAGGAACATCTACGGCGACCGCCACAAATATTGACGGCGAGTTTGCAATCAAGGCCAAGGCGGGCGATGTCCTGTCAGTTTCTTTTGTCGGTTTTGAAACCACCGAAGTCCGCGTTTCGGAAACCACCTCTAAACTGGTAATTACACTGAAAGAATCATCGGAAGTGCTCGACGAGGTTGTCGTCGTGGGCGTATCGATGAAAAAGAGCGACCTGACCGGCGCGGTGTCCCGCGTCGATGCCGACGTGCTCACTCAGAAACCTGTCACCACGATTAACGACGCGCTCGCCGGGCGCGTGGCCGGTGTCAGCGTGGGCAAGGCGACATCCCCCTCGGGTGACTCGTCGATTAAAATCCGCGGTACCAATACCATCAACTCGGGTTCGTCACCTATATATGTGGTCGACGGTCTTGTCATGAGCAACGACTTCGGATTTTTCAACTCCATCAATGTCAACGATGTGGAATCGGTGCAGATTCTTAAAGACGCGTCGGCCACGGCCCTTTATGGTTCGCGCGGCGCCAACGGTGTCATCGTCATCACCACCAAGAAAGGCAAGAGCGGTAACGGCGAGGTATCCTATGACGGATGGGTCAAATTTTCCACGATGGGCCACCGCCCCGAGCTGATGGACGCCAATCAGATATTCGACCTCCGCACCCAGTCCTATGCCAACGGTTACATGTACAATAACCCCGACGCTGACCGCGACGCTTATATCAGGGATGTGCTGTGGGGTTCCAACATCGCCTTCGAGGAGCGCGAGTTTGCGACCCACAACGCCGGAAAGAGCTATGACTGGCTCGATCAGGTTACGCGCACAGGCTTCGAGCAGAACCACAACATCTCTTTCTCAAAGGCTACCGATGCCTCCAATTTCTATTTCAGCCTCGGCATCGCCGATCTCGACGGTATCATGAAAGGCACCGAGCAGCAGCGTTACACGGGACGTATCAACGCCTCGGCCGACATCACCTCTTGGCTGAAAGTCGGGACCAACACTTCATATACCTATACCCATGACGACATCACCGACGGCTCGGTCTACGGTCAGGCTCAGGGCAACGGCAACCCCCTCGTGGACTATGCTCCGTTCATGGACGACGCTACCCGCAAAAACAAGGAAAACCTGACGCTTTTCTGGCGAGTTCAGAGTGAGGAGACCAATAACAACTTCAACCCCTTCAACTCGCTCGACGTGAAGACCGAGCGCTCTCGCTACCACCTGACCTCCTCCAACTATATCAACATCAACCCCCTCCCCGGCCTGAATATCCGCTCGACATTCAGCATCGACCGCGGCGAGCAGAGCTGGAACCAGTTCATCCCCACAGGCATTCAGGAGTCTATCCGCCACCATTCCGAAGAAGCCTACGCCGTTCAGCAGCGTTTCGGTTCGACCCAGTGGCAGTGGGATAACACGGTAAACTATGACCGCACCTTCAGCAATGTTCACCGTCTTCAGGCATTTGCCGGCATCTCGGCCTCGCGCAAGGTCTACAACGACCTCAAAGCCGACGGCCAGCGTTTCGCATCCAACGACCTCGGGTTCAACGGCCTCTTTGGCGCGGCCGACCCTGAAAACCGCCACATCAACAACAGTTACAGCGCAGGCTCGCTCCTGAGCTATGTGGCCCGTGCCAACTACTCGTATGCCTATCGCTACTTCATCACCGTGACCGGCCGCTGGGACGGTTCCTCGAAGTTTGCCAAGGGACACCGTTGGGGCTTCTTCCCCTCTTTCTCTCTCGCATGGGACATCACCAACGAGCCGTTCTTCCCCCGTCTTGACCAAGTCAACCAGATCAAGCTGCGCGGCGGTTACGGCATCGTGGGCAATCAGGACATCGGCGACTTCATGTATGCCACTCTTTACAGGCCCCAGTACAACAACGGCGTTCCCTCCTACGGCACCGACGGCCGTCGCGGCACTCCCGGCATAACATGGGAGAAACAGAAGCAGGGAAATATCGGTATCGACCTCAGTTTCTTCAACAACCGGTTGAATATCGCTGCTGACGCATTCTTCATCACCAACTCCAACCTCCTGATGAGCCACAACCTCGCCAACTCGACCGGCTACACCACTACGACCGAGAATATCGGCGAGCTTTCCAACAAGGGCTTTGAACTCAGTATCAGCGCGACTCCCGTCGTGACACGCGACTTTACATGGAATGTCAGCGCCAATCTCGGTCTCGACCGCAACAAGGTCAAGAAACTTTATGGCGGCGTAGAGCGTATCCTCTCGGGCACAAACCGCACCGGCAACATCTTTGTCGGCCATTCTCTGAGCAACATCTATACCCTCAAGTCGGGCGGCATCGCCAACGAGTGGAACCGCGACGAGTGGGAAGGTCTTGATTACAGCGGACGCACCGTAGGTCTCGGCGACCTCTTTGTGCGCGACCTCGACAGTGCCGACGGCACAGGCCCCGACGGAGTGGTTGACATCATGAACGACCGCTACATCTATGGCAACACTGACCCGAAGTTCTATGGCGGCTTTGCGACCGACCTGAACTGGAAGGGCCTCTCGCTCAACGCCGTGTTCAACTACTCGGTGGGCGGCCACATCATCAGCTCCTACTATGAGAGTCTTGTAAGCTCTACCGGCGAAAGCAACGCTTCGGTCGACCTGCTCGACAGCTGGACTCCCGAGAACACGGGCGCGTTCTTCCCGCGCCGCATGCGCAACGCGAGCGGTTACAGCGCCTACGGTGCCGGTGATACCGACCGTTACATCCAAGATTCGTCGTTCCTGCGCCTGTCAACACTCACTCTTTCCTATAATTTCCCCCGCAAGATGCTCTCCAAGGCACGCTTGAACAACCTGCGCCTCTACTTCACCGCAAGCAACGTGTTCACCGTGACCAAGTATAAGGGATATGACCCCGAGTTTGGCGACGGCAACGGTTATTTCCCCACCGAGCATACCTATGCAATCGGCCTGTCGTTCAGCTTGTTCTAATCACCTGTTAAATTTTGATATCCAATGAAAACAACCAAGATATTATCTCTCGGCCTGATTGCCGCAGCATCGCTGACACTGGGTGCGTGCAGCGACTTTCTCGACGAAAAACCCGCTACCTCGATAACCGAGGAGCAGATGTATTCTGACCCCGAATATGCCGAGGCGAGCATTATATCGTGCTACAACGGCTGGCGCAGCATGTTTACAGACGCCCGTGCGTGGCATCTGCTCATCGGCACCGACGAAATCCAGTCGGGCGCGTTTCAGGCACTGAAAGAGGACCAGATGCGTCGTGGCTCCTATGACCGCTATGACGCGCTCCTGACATCGGACCTCGGCCCGGTCAGCGACCAGTGGGGCAACCGATGGAAGCCTATCGGCGAGACTGCCAAACTCATCCGCTCGCTGCGCCCCATCGCTGACACCTCCGAGGAAATCGGTCACAATTACGGCCACGCCTCGTTTATCCGCGGCGGCCTGTATCTCGAACTGGCTATGGTCTACGGACGCCTTCCCATCCTCGACCTTGACCGAACCGAAGAACTCGGCGGCGCACGCCAGTCGGAAACCGACGTGTGGGCGTTCATCATCAATGACCTGAAAGAGGCTGTGAAATACCTTCCCGCCACCGCCGAGCCGGGTCGCGGAACAACCTACGCCGCCTACATGCTTCTCGGTTACGCCTACATGTGTGCGCCCGAGTCTACCGGCCTGCGTGACTTCAAGGCCGCGTCAGAGTGTCTCAAAAAAGTCCTTGACGGTCCGTTCAGCCTCGTTGACTACCGCAATCTCTGGGATTACGATACCCCCAATACCTCCGAGTCAATCTTTGAATGGCAATTTTCCAACACTTATCCTGACAACAACATGATTCAGTTCCAGATCGGCTCCCGCGCATGTGCCGCGATGGGTGGCGACCAGTGTTTCATGAGCGGATATGACCATGCCGTTCCCACCGCGTGGGCCTACAGCGACCTTGCCGACGGCGGAATCTGGGAAGACGGGGATGTGCGCAAGGAAGAATCGATGCGCTATGACTTCACATGGTTTGACAAGACTCCCGACTATAACAGCATTTCATGGGAGGATATAGGCGAAGACCATGACGAACTCGCCCCCCACATCAAGAAGTATGAGGATTTCCGCACCGACTCTCACTCGGGACTCGGCCTCAACAACATGTGGTACTCGGGCAAGAACATTCCGTTCCTCCGTCTCGCCAACGCCATGCTGCTTTATGCCGAGTGCCTTAACGAGCTGGGTCAGACATCTGACGCTGTCGCCATTGTAAACCAAGTGCGCTCCCGCGCTTGGGACTTCAACCTCCCTGCCGACAAAGCGTGGTCGACCGGCATGTCCAAGGATAAGTTCCGCGAAGAATTGATGACCGAGCGTGTACGCGAGCTTTTCGGCGAACGCTGGCGCAAATTTGACCTTGTGCGTACCGGCAATTTCGTCAAGCTTGTCGGCGAGCGCAACAAGTGGGCGAAACGATCGGGCACTATTGCCGAATATAATAAGGTGTGGCCTATTCCCTTGTCTGAAATCGACCAGAACGAGGACATCTCTCCCGCCGACCAAAATGAAGGCTACCGTTAATAAGAACCTGACTTGAACATAAGGAGGGATGGCACGATTTGCGCCATCCCTCCTTATTGTTGTTCCGGTATGATGTAAAAGCGCGAGGCGCGGCTGAGTTCAGCCGCGCCTCGCGCTTAATGATGTCGGGGTGACAGGATTCGAACCTGCGACCACCTGGTCCCAAACCAGGTGCGCTACCGGACTGCGCTACGCCCCGAATGTTCCTCGTAAGAACAGTGCAAAGGTACACTATTTTTTTCATCTGTGCAAAAAATAGTGTACCTTTGCAAAATATGAAACAGGATGAAGCAAAAGGTATAGTGGTTTATTGCGCCTCCTCGTCCCATATCGACGAAATTTACAAGGAGACGGCGCGGGAAACCGGTCGGCTTATCGCCGAGGCCGGACTTCCGCTTGTTAACGGTGCGGGTGATACCGGCCTGATGGGGGAATGTATAAGCGGCGCTGTCGGTGCCGGCGGGGATGCCGTGGGCGTTATCCCGCAGTTTATGGCCGACCGAGGGTGGGAGAGCAAGAAACTCACACGCTGCATAGTCACCCCCGACATGCATTCGCGCAAAAGCACTATGGCTTCGCTCTCAATCGGGGCGATTGCGCTTGCCGGTGGAATCGGCACTCTTGACGAGCTTGCCGAAATCATGACATGGAACCAGTTGCGGCTTTACAATCATCCTGTGGTAATAGTCAACACGGCGGGTTATTACAACCCGCTGCTTGAAATGTTCAATCAGATGAAACGGCAGGGGTTCATGCGCGACGACCGCAATCTCGCCGCAGTCGTTGACACACCCCGCGAAGCTGTCGATTTAATACTCTCCGCTGCCCGTGCCCGTTGAAATAACCGATTCCGTGATTCTTGATGTCCCCGTGGCCCCTCACCGGATGCCTTGGGAGGTGACAGTGTGCCGTGAAGCCGAGGCTCCGGTCTCGGTGGCCGAGAAGTCGCGGATGACGGTAGGCAAGATTCCCTACCGCAGCGGCATCGAGCCTGAAGAACGTCCCACGCTCCCGGGGTATGACTCGGGTATCGCCTGCCTGTTGCTCGGGGTATTCCTTTTGCTGGCATTCAATCTGAACAAGTATTCAACTTATATAAAGACATTTACTCAGGACCTTTGGTCAGTGCGCCGGCGCGAGAATGTGTTCAATGTCCGCACAATCAACGAGACGCGCGTCCAGATGTCGTTGTTGCTCCTTGTCTGCATCTGCGAGGGCATTCTTGCCCATGCACTGACGCCCGCGACTCCGTTGTGGGGGCATTTGGGAATGTTTCCGGTCATTTTGATTCTTACATCGGTCGCTGCATTGTATTATCTTGCGCAGACGGTCGCTTATCGTCTCGTGGGGTATGTGTTTTCTGACAGGGTGACCTCCCGGCAATGGATTAAAGGATTCAGCGCGTCACAGTCGTTTCTTGGTCTTGCGCTGACGATTCCCGCATTGCTCGTCCTGTTCAATCCCGGGACAGCTTTTATTGTAGTACCGATTGCGGTTTTTTTGTACTTTACGGCACGCCTGATATTTATTTGTAAGGGTTTTAGGCTTTTTTACCATAATTTTGACTCGTTGGTTTATTTTATTTTGTACCTTTGCACCCTTGAAATTGTACCACTGATTTTATTGGTCAGAGTTTACAAATACATCGCATATTTCCAACAATAAGTAAAACTGTCGAGCGTGAAAGTTAAAAAAGTTTTAGTATCGCAGCCCAAGCCTTCTTCGGGAAAATCTCCCTACTATGACATTGCCGAGAAATATGGTGTCGAGATTGAGTTCCGTCCTTTTATAAAGGTCGAGGGATTGTCGGCAAAAGAATTCCGTCAGTCCAAGATTTCAATCTCTGACTTTACAGCCATCATTTTCACGGCGCGCACTGCTATCGATCATTTCTTCAGGCTGTGTGAGGAGATGCGGATTAATATTCCCGACACGATGAAATATTTCTGCACCACCGAGTCAATCGCGCTCTATCTTCAGAAATACATCATCTACCGCAAGCGCAAAATTTTCCATGGTAACAACGGGAAACTTGAAGACCTTCTCCCCTCGTTGATCAAGCACAAGAAAGAGAAATTCCTGTTTGCTGTAAGTGATGTCCACAAGGAAGACACAAGCATCCTTGACAAGAACGGCATCAACTATACAAAGGCTGTCATGTATCGCACCGTGTCCAACGATTTTGGCCCCGACGAGCCGTTTGACTACGACATGCTGCTGTTCTTCAGCCCTTCGGGCATCGATTCTCTCATGAAGAATTTCCCCGATTTCCAGCAGAACGACATCCGCATAGGATGCTTCGGTGCCACCACCGCCCAAGCTGTGCGCAACGCCGGTCTGCGTCTCGACATTGAGGCACCTTCAGTAAAAGCACCCTCGATGACCGCCGCCCTTGACAACTTCTTAAAAGAAGACTCTGAGGAAGACGGTCAGGGCGGGGAAGAATAAATTGTTTCCCCTCCGTAGTCTACATTAAAGTTAATAAAGTCAAGAATAAAGCACTCTTGGCTTTGTTAACTTTCTTGACTTTATAAACCCCTTATAAATCCGTAATGTCTTTCAGGCTTTATAAAAAAGAAAAATTGCGCGGCGAGATTACCGTGGCACGCCTCTTTGACCGCTCGGTCGAGGGGAACTGCTCGGCTCTTGTCTTTCCGTTGCGCGTCGCTTTCAGCCTGAACGACCGCCGCGCTGTCAAGTGCCCTCAGTTTCTTGTCTCTATCCCCAAGAAACGGCTGCATCATGCCGTTGACCGCGTCAAGATGCGCCGCCGGGTGCGCGAGGCATACCGTCTTAACCGTCACCTCCTGCCGCCCGACCTGCCGGTTGATATCGCGTTCATATATGTGGCTTCCGAGTTGAAAGACTATGCCGCTGTGGAACGTGCCGTCACCCGTCTCCTCACCAAAATCTCCCAGACCCTTGCACCCGATTCTAACGACAATCAGTAACGTTGCCCGCCAGCTGCTCGTGCTGCCTATAAGGTTTTACAAGCTCTGCATCTCGCCGCTGCTGCCGCCTGCATGCCGGTTTACACCGTCGTGCAGCACCTATGCGATGGAGGCGATACTGAAACACGGAGTTTTCCGAGGCTCTTGGCTTGCCGTGAAGCGCATTCTCCGCTGTCATCCGTGGGGAGGCTCGGGATATGACCCTGTGCCATGATTCTCGATATCCATACCCACAGGCCGGCTCCCGGCGCGATTGTGAATGTTGACCCTGTCGACCCTGTAACCCTCGACCGGCAATATCTTTATTCGGTCGGATTGCACCCGTGGAACAGCGACCGCGTTACCCCGGAGGCTCTCGCCCGGCTCGACACATTTGCCGCCGACCCTGCCGTCGTCGCTATCGGCGAGACCGGTCTGGACGCATTGCACGGAGCCGCCATTGATTTCCAGCAACACCTATTCGACCATCACGCCGAGTTGAGCGAGTCGCTCCGCAAGCCTCTCATTATCCATGCTGTCAAGACCTTCCCGCTTGTCATTGCCGCACGTCGCCGCCATAACCCGGCCATGCCGTGGATTATCCACGGGTTTCGTGGAAAGCCGCAACTGGCCGATGAACTTCTGCGCCACGGCTTTTATCTCTCGGTCGGCGCCCGCGTCAACCCCGCGTCACTCGCCGTCATCCCCTCCGACCGCCTACTCGCCGAGACCGACGACTCACGCCTGCCCATCTCCGCCATCCTCTCCACCCTCCCGGTGGATATGGAGCAGTACACAACGCTTACCAAGCAGATTTTTGAATAAGAGGGTGTTGCAAAACTCGATAATAGCAGCGATATGCAATCTGACAAGATTGCGTCCTTGAATAGCCGTAGGTTGCCTTGCGCAACCTACGGTAGTTTAACGAATTACACATAAAATCTGTAAAGATTTTTCAATCACGTCGCATCATGAAAAATCTTTACAGATTTTATTTATTCGATTCATGTTTCCGGGGGTTGCGAAACCGCAACCCCCGGCTATTCAAAGAATAATCCTTACGGATTAAGAGGGGCAAAACTCGGTTTTGCAACATCCTCTAAACTTGTAGTGGCATGGAGAAAAGCAACTGAGATGGATGATGTCAAAAAAGTAGACACCGCTCAGCGTTGACAGTCAGTTAGTTGCGATAATGGCGCGTTTCGTTTCCGCCGGGGAGGGTTAGAATCTCTAACTTTGTGGAGTAAAATCGTGACTGTTATGAAGCAATTGAACTATCTTCTCAGAATGCTGTGGTGGAACCGCGGCGACACGCTTGTCAAAATGCTGTCTGTCGGACTCGGGATGGCAGTCAGCGCGTTCCTCTTTGTGCGCGTGGCCTACGATCAGAGTTTCGACACCTGTTTCAAGGACTATGACAACATCATGCAGCTGTGGATGGAGTATGAACTTGACGGCAAGAAACTCGGCCGACAGGAGCATTGTGTCGGAAAACTTGGCGGGGGAGTGGCCGATGCAATCCCTGACATGGTGGAGGCGGGAAGTGCCACGCGCAATATCGGGTCGCTGTTCCGCGACCATCGCGAGTTGTCGAGGCCGGTGCTGACCGCCGAGCGGGATATATTTGATATTCTCGGCATAGAGATGCTACAAGGGGATTTAAAAGAATTTGACAACCCCGAGAGCATATATATCAGCGACCGGCTGGCCGACGAGGCGTTTGGCAACGAGAATCCCGTCGGGCAGAAACTGTTGCTACAGAACTCCTATGAAGTCACCGTGCGCGGTGTTTACAAGGGATGGGGCGATGAGTCCACCATTTCTGACGGCGCGATTTTCTCGTTCAAGGCACTCTGCCGCATCAATGGTTTTGAACCAAACTGGATGGGAGGGGACTCTTGGGCCACCTATATCCGCGTCAAGCCCGGGACCGATCTTGGCGAGCTCAACCGCCGCATCCATGAAGTGGTAAAACAGAATGTCCCCGATACCGTGAATTTCAGCATCGAGGCATGGGCCGAACCCCTGCGCGACACTTATCGTGGATATGACAATATCAAGCAGATTGACATTGTGCTGTCGATTCTCGCCGGAGCGATTCTGATAATATCGGCGCTGAACTATGTGCTACTGTCGGTCGCCTCCCTTTCGCGCCGCGCCAAGGCGATAGGTGTCCACAAGTGCAGCGGGGCAGGCTCGGGCGAGATTTTCGGGCAGTTTCTATGGGAGACCGGCATTATTTTTATTGGTGGAATCGCGGTCATGGCGGCGATATATTTCCTCGTCCGCTACTGGGCCGGGAACATGCTGATGTCAGGTGGCGAAACTCTGTGGGGCAGCATGATGTCGGCAGTCTCGTTGAGCCGCCTGTGGGTAGTCGCGGCTGTTGTGGTTCTTGTCTTTGTCATCGCGGCGATTATTCCGGCGCGCATGTTCAGCTCGATTCCCGTGTCACAGGTATTCCGCCGTGTCACCGAGCATCGCAACCGATGGAAAAACACGCTGCTTTTTATCGAATTTGCCGGGATTGCCCTTGTCGGGGGACTCTTGGTAGTCGTCGGGCGGCAGTACAGTGTGCTGACCGATGCCCCTCTCGGCTACAATCCTGAGCGCGTGGTTGTCATCAGCAATTATGCTTCGGAGGAGACACGCGAGAAATTTGTTGATTATTACCGTGCGTTGCCGTTTGTCGAAGATCTGACGTGGGCCCACGGGTACCCTTCGATGGGTTATAGCGGTGACTTTATCTATGATGGAAGCCGGAAACCGTTGTTCTCCTCCAAATATGATTATTTTGCCGACAACTATCTCGGATTCATGGAGATGACGCTTCTCGACGGCAGGATGCCCGAGGCCGGGAGCGAGACCGAGATTGCCGTCAATCAAGAATTTTGCAGGCAGATGGGCTGGGATGAGAAAAACGCAATGGGGAAAATCGTTTATACAAGCAACGGCCCATGCACTGTCACAGGGCTTTTGCGCGACTTCCGCACGGCGAGCTACTACTTGCCGCAACAGCCTTTTATGGCCCGCATCACCCGTTATCCCGCGTTCATATACTTGAAACTCAAAGAACCGTTTGATCAAAACCGTCAGCGGCTCGATGCCGCTATAGCCGAGACATTCCCGGGTGAAAGTATATTTGTGCGCTCGCTGCCCGCAACAATCACCGACGCCTATGCGGCAATCGCGCTCTTTGAAAAATTTGCCGCAATAGCCGGGTGTGTGCTCTCGTTTATCGCCATTATAGGCATGATGGGGTATCTGCGCGACGAAATCCGTCGCCGGTCACGCGAAATCGCCATCCGCAAGGTCAACGGGGCCGGTGTCGCCGACATCATCGCGCTCATGGGTGTCAATATAATGAAAATGGCTGTCCCCTCCGTTATCCTCGGCACTGTGGCCGCGTGGCTTTTCAGCCGCCCGTGGCTGGAGCAGTTTACCGTTACCCTTGACAACATTCCCGGCTGGTTCATGCTGTCGGCAATGGGTATACTGGCAGTAATACTTCTTCTGACAGTCCTGTTGACCTACCGCGCCGCCGTCGCCAACCCCGTCACCAGTCTAAAAGCCGACTGAATCTGTTATTTTTTATTTGTCATTTGTCATTTGTCATTTGAAATTTGTCAACATGGTTACCATTAACAATCTCACCAAAATATTCCGTACCGACGAGGTCGAGACTATCGCTCTCGACGTGAAACACTTTGAAGTAAAGCGTGGCGAATTTGTCGCCGTCATGGGGCCTTCGGGTTGCGGCAAGTCTACGTTGCTTAACATTCTCGGTCTTCTCGACAATCCCACGGCCGGCTCCTACCTGCTCGACGGGGTCGAGGTCGCCACGATGAAAGAGCGTGACCGCACCGCCCTGCGCAAGGGCAAAATCGGGTTCGTGTTCCAGAGTTTCAACCTCATCGGCGAGCTTACCGTGGCTCAGAATGTCGAATTGCCGCTGACCTACATGAATGTCTCCTCCTCGGAACGCCGCCGTCGGGTCAGCGAGATTCTAAGCCGCCTGAACATCTCCCACCGCGCGGGCCATCTCCCCGCCCAGCTGTCGGGCGGCCAGCAGCAGCGCGTAGCCATTGCCCGCGCCCTCATAACCGACCCGGCCATCATCCTTGCCGACGAGCCCACCGGCAACCTTGACTCGCGCAACGGCGCTGAAGTGATGGAACTTCTAACCGAGCTGAACCGTGCCGGAACCACAATCGTCATGGTCACCCACTCGCGCCACGATGCCTCTTTCGCCCACCGCATCGTCGACCTCTTTGACGGCGCTATTATCGCCGAAAGTTAGAGGTCGTTTAATAACAAAAGTGAACAAAGAGGGTGCGACAAAGCATTTGTCAGTGACATTGCGATATATCTTGCACAGGGATATGCGGGCGGGAAAAATTAGTGCCGGGTGCAATCGCAGGGATTGCATCCGGCACCGTATTGAGAGTGAAATAAGGGGGCGAAGGGAATTGGGAATGGAGAATTGAGAATGGAGGATTGAGAATTAGTTGTCAATTCTCCATTCTCAATTGTCAATTACTTCTTGGTGAGGGTTGCAGTGTAGGGGTAGCTGCCGAGGTTGAGGGTCAACTCGTAGGTTCCTTCACCGGGAGAGGGGATGTTGGGGGCGCCGCCGTCGGTGCTGAGGAATTCGAGATTGCCGCCGAGGTTGACAACATCCCATGAGTCATTGGCGCGGAACTTGAACTCGCCGCCCTTCAGGGTCACGGTTCCTGTCCATGTGAGGAAGTCAGCGCTCGGTGCCAGCGGGGTGCTTGCGTCCCAGCCGTTTTCAGTAGCGTCGCCGATGATGCCGATAGTGGTGATGGCGGGCGAGAGCGAGTAGGTCAGGGCCGAGATATTGGCTTTTGCATAATAGAGTCCGTCAGCAGCCACGGGGATGTTTCCGGCACCGCCGTCGGTCGACAGTTTGCCGTCGCTTGCATATCCATAGTTGGTGTGATTCCAGTCGGGAGCCGAAGTGAATTTGAATTCACCCGAAGCGTGGATGAAGCCTTCATAATCGACATAGTTGGATGTGTAGAGCAGGTCAGAAGCTGCTTGGTTCCATCCGTTGGCACCACCGGGGGTGTAGAGGTTGGGGATGGCAAGAATCCAAGTGTAGGCGTGGAGACCGCCTTCATCGGGACGCATGTTGACCGAGATGAGGTGCTTGTTTTCCTCCTCTATAACGCCGAATACACCGACAGTCTCATAGGCTTTCAGATTGCCTGACGCGCCATAGAGATTGTCGTCATACTCCGGGCCGTAAACGATGCCTGAGCCGGCAGCAAGAGTCGATGCGGGAACAACGGCCCACTCATATCCGGCCTCGGCCTCGGCGGCAGTAATGTCGACAACTACCGAGAACACGGGATCGTCATAGGGGCTGATGCCGCTGTTGGTCATCTCAATGGCTTTTGAGTTGATTGAGCCGTCAGAGCAGGTGCCGATGAGGTAGTATTTGTCTTCAATGACAAAGTCGGGGTCAAAGGGACGCATGACCACGTTCATGGGGCAGAAATATACATCGGGCCCGCCAAGACGGATTTTGGTATTACCTTGTGTGGCATATCCTTTATAGCGTATGTAGACAGTGCGGTTTACGGGCGCGATAGAGTTGAGGGCGGTGTGGAATCCGGCATCAAGTGCATCGGGATTGGCATAGACGATATTGTTGTCGATTGTAGTGGCGACTTCGGCAACATTGCTGAATGCCTCGTTGTCTGACAACTCGGCGACGAGCATCAGGTCATATCCCTCGGGGAATTCCGCCAACTCACCGAGTTGCGCGAGCTGGACTTTGCCGTTGTTTTCGTTGACTTCGTTGAGGTTGATGGCCTGATCGCCCGATGCCTGATTCAACTCGATGGATGCAGACTCGAATACGGACTCCTGAGGATTAGTCTGAGGTTTGGGATTCGGCTCCTCATAATTGTCACAAGCGACAATTCCGAGCGACAGAACCAAAGACAGGCCGTAAAATATTGATTTTTTCATCAGTATTCAGTAAGTTTTGAAACCGGTCGGGAAATCAGTCGGTGATGCCCCGACCGGAATAATGTTATTATTACTTTTTAGACATTGAAACAGAATTGGTATTCATGTCGACAGAAATAACCATCGTACCACCATCCCAGCCGGGGAAGTTCCAAGCACCTTTACCCGGAACATAAGCACCCGAATAGGGGAGTGAGCAGTCGACAGCCTGATCCGGTTCCTGTGCCCCAAGACTGTTTTCCTCCCAGCTTGCAAGCTCGGTATAGAAACGGAACATGGCTTTTCCGGCTTCAATCTCAAATTCGCCTTCATAGATGTTGTCGCCGGTAGTGTCGGCAAGACGCCATTCCTTGTAATGGTCGGCATTTTCCGGAGTCGGGCCTGCCCATCCTTCGGGCGCGCCTACAAGGTAGATGTACTTTGTCACCACGACAGAAGCCTCGCCTGCGGTACAGGTCATTGAGATGTTCTTTTCGTCACTCATGTCAACGGTGATGGTCATTTTGCCACCGGGCCAGTTGGGGAACTCAAAAGCGCCCTTGCCCTTGACAACAGGGCTTGTAAAGGAACCTTCTGTAAAGTCGGGGAACTGGACAGGCGAGTCGGCTTCCTGACTGCCGTAAGAGTCGGCATCCCAACCGGTGAGGGCGGTGTAGAAACGGAACATGGCTGCTGCAGGGATTTCAAATACTCCGCTGTAAACCTTGGATCCGATAGCCTCATTAGGCTCAAAGAGACGCCAGTCGGCATAGTGAGCCGCATTGCTTTCGGTCGGGCCTGCCCATCCTTCGGGAGAACCCACGAGGTATATGAATCCGGGGAGTTTGATAGCGAAGTAGGGCTGAACGTAGTTGTAGGAAACCACGTTGGACACGATGCGCGAGCTTTCAACGCCGTCAAGCTGGCAGACGGCACGGAAATAAACTTTGTCAAAGGTGGGTCCGTCGGGATAAACCTCGGCATATTTTTCTTCAGAGTCGATACCCTGCAGTTCCATCATGGCGATGGCGATGTCTTCCTGCTTGAACGACATGCGGGCCTGAGTCTTGTCAATGGCACTGAGAGAAACGGGGTTGGCAAAGTCTTCGGTAAGAGACATTTCGGCCGAGTAGTTGGCTACGGCTGAATAACCGTAATCGGGCTGAGAACAAACAAGCTCCAGAGTAGAACCTTCGGTAAGTGACACATACTGGTTCTGAAGGGCCGGAGTGTTGAGCTCAAATGTTGTCGGGACCTGATAGACCGGGTCACGATCCTGCTCGCATGAAGTAAAGCCGAGCAGAAGGGCGGCCATAGTCGTGAATATAGATATTCTTTTCATGAAAATATTCAATTTAAGAAATTAAAAGATTAATAGCCGGGGTTCTGAGTATAACCGTTGCGTTCAACAACTACGTTGGGGAGGGCATAGACATTGAAATTAGCAGGGAAGTCGGTGCCTTCGGCCACTTTGTATTTCCAGTTCCATGTATAACCCGAAATCCATTTGCCGTAGCGGATGAGGTCAGTGCGTCGTGTGCATTCGGTATAGAGCTCGCGGCAACGCTCGTCGCGGAGTTCGGTGAGGTTGATGGTTGTGTAGGGGTCCATCTTGGCGCGTTCACGGATGTAGTTTACATATTTGAGGGCCTTAGCCACATCACCACCGCCGTTGAGGGCGGCTTCGGCTGCCGAGAGGTAGATTTCGGCGAGACGTATCATGGCGTAGTCGATGCCGAGGGGGTCGACAGCGGCGGGAGACAAGCCTTCGACCACCTCGTTGTTGTCGTTGATATACCAGTTGGTGTACTTGACAGCAAGGAAGCCGTTGTTGCCCCATTCTGACTGGCCGTTGAAAGAGGGGTTGTTGATGTTGAACCCGTCGGCTGCGGTTTTCCACCACTTGGTGCGCAGGTCAGGAGACTCGGTATAGTCGGCGTTCCAGTCAAATGTTTCCACAAACTGACGGCGCGCGCTCATACACTTCCATCCGTTACCCGAGTTGTACTCGGCCTGTGTGCAAGTGAATGAGGCATCGGGAGCGGCATCTCCAATCCATGCGTTGCACATGAAACCGCCGTTGGCATAGCTTTTCAGACCGCCTTCGGGATTCAGGGTCACGCTTTCCTGAACGATGCGCCAGATGATTTCATTGCACTCCTTGTTGTTGTAGCTGAAGTTCTGGTGATAACCCTTGGCGAGGCCGGTGGCAGTTCCGTCGCTTGCAACGAATCCCCCCTTGGCACGGCGCGAGATGACTGACTCGGCATGGGTGTAGCAGTCTTGCCAGCGGGCATTGCCGGTGTAGACCTCGGCATTCAGATAATATTTTACAAGGATTGACTCGGCGACATCGAGACCTACATATCCGTAAGGGGGATTGTTATTGGGGTCGTTTTCCTTGTACCATTTGACGACGTCTTCGAGGTCGGCGGTTACAGCCTCGAAAACCATGCGGCGCCCTTCGGCAAAATCATTGCTGAGCTGGGGAGCTACCGAGCCGGTCATGACTGACTCGTTGGCCCAAGGCACATTGCCGAATGCGTCGATGAGGTAGAAGTAGAGGCATCCGCGCAAAACACGGGCCTGACGTGAGAAATCTTCAAAAAGTTTTCTTTCTTCATCGGTCTTGATGCCGAAATCAGTCTGCATAAACTGGTTGCAGAGTGTGACAAGCACCATCATGCGCGAGTAGGCGCCCATGATAACGGTGTTGTTGGACGGGATGATGCCATACTGGAAATTCTCGTCGATTGCGTCGCCGGTGGGAATCCAGTTGGCTTCGTCGCTCGGGATTTCCTGAAGGTTGAACACTGAACGCTGGAACGTCGACATGCCGCCGTCCATTGATTCCAGAATGTTGTTGCCATCGTCACTGGTTCCGTAACCATAGGTCGACATCTGCATATAAACGTCGGCCATGACTTTCTCCATGTATAGAGTCGGGTCGCTCGGGAATGTTCCCGGAGTTATGTCGTTGGGGTTGGTAGGCAGCAAGTCGAGATCACCTGTACAGGAACCTGCCATGAGTGATGCTGCGGCGATACCTGCCGAAATGAAATATTTGGTAAGTTTCATAGTGAAATTCCTTGTTAAGTTATTAGAATGTTGCAATCACGCCGAGGGTGAATGTTACAGGGCGCGGATAGACATTGTCGTCGCGGCCGTCAAATACCTCGGGGTCGATACCCTTGTACTTGGTGATTACGAAAGGATTCTGACAAGCACCGAATATGCGCAGGCGCAGGTTGTTGTTGAGAAGGTTCTCAAATGTATAACCGGCAGTGATGTTGTCGCAACGGATGAACGATGCGTTTTCAATCCAGTAGTCGCTCAGCACGAGGTTTCCGTCGGAAGTCGAGAACAGGAACTCGTCCTTGAGGAGGTTGTTGAGACCATACTGGTCAACAGTCGAGAGGTTGGTGCGTGCACGACGGGGGCCGTTGTAAACCCAGTTGCCCATATTGGCGCGGAGGGTGATGCCGAAGTCCCAGTTCTTGAAGCTGACATTGTTGTTCCAAGTGACAGTGACCTTGGGCTCGGGAGAGTGGAAGTTGATGAGGTCCTTGTCATCAATCTTGCCGTCGGCGTTCTGGTCGACATATTGTCCGGGAATCGGGTCGCCGTTGTCGTCATATACCTGCTGGTAAACGCGATAGGTGTAGGCAGCCTCGCCCTCCATGAACCACTGGAGGTCTTTGCCTATACCGCCGCCGACAGTGCCGCGTCCTCCGGCGGGCATCGGGACACCTTGGTTAAGGCTGGTAATCTTGTTGCGGTTCCAAGCGACGTTGACACCGGTGCTCCAGATGAGATTGCGTGTCACGACAGGCTTGGCGCCGAGGTTGACTTCGATACCATAGTTGCGGAGCTTGCCGATATTGGTGGTCAGGTAGTCAGAAGTCTGCTGGCCGCGGGCCGGAGTTCTTGCAAGAAGGTCGCGGGTGTCGCGCAGGTACCAGTCGAGAGCGGCGGTGAATCGGTTGTTGAGGAATGCGAGGTCAAAGCCAACGTTCCATGTAGTGGTTGTCTCCCACTTGATGTTGTTGTCGTAGGGCTGGGGATAGAGGGGGTTGATCCATGATCCCGGGTTGAGATAAGAGGGATACATGAAGTTGTTGTTGGACGAAATGGTGTAGATGGGGAGGTAGGGGAAATAGCTGTTGATTTCCTGCTGGCCTGTTTCGCCCCATCCGAGACGGAGTTTCCACTCGTCAAGCACGGTGCTGTCTTTCAGACCGGGAAGGTTGGAGATTTTCCATCCGAGAGCGACCGAGGGGAACAGACCCCAGCGGTTGTCCTTGCTGAAACGGGAAGAACCGTCATCACGCAGGGTGAATGTCAACAGGTAGGTGTCGCGGAAGGTGTAGTTCAGACGGCCGAAGAACGACACGAGCTGAACGGGATTGGCCCAGCGGTTGATTGCGTTCACCGGTTCGCCGATTGCATCATGGGGATTGGAATCCATGAAATAGCTCCCGTCGTTATAGGTGAAGCCGTTGTTGCCGTTTGCGTCGATGAATCCGTTGGAGTTGACAAATGTCTGCGAGTTGCCGAAGTAGCTGAAACGCTGCCAAGAGTAACCGACCATCACGTCAAGGTTGGAGTGGATTGCCTCGAATTCCTTCTTGTAGTTGGCATAGAAGTCGAGCAGCGTGTTGCGCTGTACCTCGTACCACTTGTAGAGTGTCTCGGCGCCGGCTGCGTCGTTGGCGATGAGAGCGGTGTTGCGCCATGCCTGAAGTGAGTTGGCGGCGGTTGTGCTGCGGGCATCGTTCTTTGACACCTGATAACCGAGGTTGAGGTTGAAGTGCAGCTCGGGGAGGAAGTGGAGAGAGTAGTCGAGCTGGAGGTTGCCGGTCGACGAGTAGGTGTTGTTGTGGCTGTTTACGTCGTTGAGCAGCTGCACGGGGTTGATGGCCGAGTTACGGTCGTTGATACCGCCGGGAGTGAAGTTGTAATAGCCGTTATAGAGTTTGAGACCGGTGTTGCCGCCCATCTCGATGTTGCTGTAGACAGGCTTTGTGGGGTCAAAGGCCACTGCGCCGCCGATTGCGCCGGTGTCGGCGTTGCCTGTGCGGACATAGGTGCCCTGCGCGTTGGCGATGACGCTCAGATGGTCGTCAAAGAACTTGGGCGAGAGGTTGAATCCCACTGTTGTGCGTTCCATCGACGATGTTTTGAGGATACCCTGATTGTTGGTGTAGTTGGCGGTCACGCGGTAGGGGAGGAATCCGGCCTTGCCTCCGACGCTGAGGTTGTAGTCGTGGGAGAAAGAGGTGCGGAGAACTTGGTCCTGCCAGTCGGTGTCATACATCTCGCCGTTGTAGCCGAGCTGTGCGATTGTGGATTCGCCGAGGTTGGCTCGTACCACATCAGAGAACTCCTGAGCGTTCATCATGTTGAGACGCTTGCGGGCGGTGTTGACTGAGAAGTTGGCCGAGAAGTTGACCTGCGGGCGGCCGCTCATGCCTTTCTTGGTGGTGATGATGATGACACCGTTGGATGCGCGGCTACCATAGATGGCTGTTGCCGAAGCGTCCTTGAGGATGGTCATTGACTCGATGTTCTGCGGGTTGACCATTGACAGGGCGTTGAGGCTTGTTCCGCTGACACCTTGGTTGGTCTGTGGGACACCGTCGATAACGATAAGGGGGTCGTTGGACGCGGTCAGCGAGGAGCCGCCACGGATGCGGATTGTGGCGCCGCCGGTCGGGTTACCGCCGTCGGTTGTAACGACGACACCGGGGCTTGCGCCGACGAGGAGATCCTGAGTCGAAGTTGCGATGCCTGCCTCGATTTCATCGGGCTTGATGACGGCCACAGAGCCGGTTGCGTCGCTTTTCTTCACTGCGCCGTAGCCGATGGCCACGACTTCGCCGAGCATGACAGAGTTCTCTGTCATAGTCACGTTAATGGTCTGGCGACCATTAACGTGACTATGACAGAGTTCTCTGTCATAGTCACGTTAATGGTCTGGCGACCATTAACGGGTTCTTCTTTAGTGTCATATCCCACATAGGAGAAAACGAGGACACCGTCCGAGGGGGCCGAGATTGTGTAGTTACCGTCGAAGTCGGTGGCGACACCCATAGTCTCGCCTTGGACGACAACACTGGCACCGATGAGCGGTTCGCCCGTCGGGTCGCTTACAGTACCTGATACTGTAATCTTCTGCGCTAAAGCAGGGAAAGTAAAGCATACCACCATCAAGGTGACGAGCCATGCTTTCCGACTCATTTGAAAACAAATGTTCTTCATGCAAGAATTTTTTAGTTTGCTTGTTAATTAAATGGTATAATATTATCTCTCAATTACAAAGTTAGGTTGCTTGGGGCAGCAAATGGCCTTGTTTTAAAGACGAAATATGGAAAAGAGTAGAATTCAGGATGTGGAAAAGATGTTGTCGGGGGCGGAAAAGCTTTTCCCGCTTCGGTAAAATAGGTTGCAGGACCGGTTTTTCAGTTTTGGCAGCTCGATGAGTCGATAACGGTTGTCGCGTGTGTGAGACGGACCGGCTTATGTGTTTGGGCCGGTACAGGCACATACAATGCCGTCAATGGGCGACACGGGACATTATCGAAACATTTTTGAAGTTTTTCAGCATGATTTCCTTTATTTCATCTCTCTCTACATTTCAAAGTCAACGGTGGCTGTCACGACAGCCTGTGTGACGCAGTCAGGCCGCTCTCACCCGGCCGGACTGGATAATGCGACCTGTAAAATCAAGTCTCTTATCAGGCACAAATTTACTACTTTTTTTTAAATATTTGTATTTTTTGTCGGAAAACTTGCACAAACGCCCCTTTTTAACACTTTTAAGTTAAAACAACGGCCTGAGGTTGATTGTTACGAAACAACCTTTTAATGGCGGATTAATCAAAGAGGGTCGGCATCGCGCCTTTGAAGGTCATGCGGTGTAGCGGGGTGGGGCCGAGGTCGATGATGGCCTGACGGTGGGCGCGGGTTGGGTAGCCTTTGTTGACTTCCCATCCGTAGCCGGGATATTTTTCGGCCATGAGGCACATGTATTCGTCACGGTGAGTCTTGGCGAGAATGGATGCGGCGGCGATGTTGGCAAACCGCCCGTCGCCCTTGACAAATGTTGTCCACGGAGTGTCGCCCCACGGCTTGAACCTGTTCCCGTCGACGATGATGGCTCCGGGCCTGACGGTCAGACCTTCAAGGGCGCGGTGCATGGCGAGGATTGACGCGTTCAGGATGTTCAGGCGGTCGATTTCGGTGTTGTCGACGATTCCGACAGCCCATGCGACCGCCTCATTCTCGATGATGTCGCGCAACGCCTCGCGTTTCTTTTCTGAAATCTGTTTTGAATCGTTGATTGCGGGATGGGAGAAGTCGTCGGGGAGAATAACGGCGGCGGCGAAGACAGGTCCGGCGAGACAACCTCGTCCCGCTTCATCGACACCTGCCTCGAAGATGCCGGGAGTGAAACATGATGGTAGCATATCGCGGCGTGGTTATTCCATGAATCCGTATCCGAACCCGGTGCGGCTGACGATATTCGCGCCATAGTCGCCGAGTTTCTTGCGGAGGCGGGATATGTTGACATCGACGGCGCGTGGCGATACATCGGCCTGTCCCGGCCATGCCACGCGCTGGATTTCCTCACGGTTGAACAGCTTGTTGCGGTTGCGGAATATGTGCAAGAGTATTTGCATTTCGGTGGGGGTGAGGGATATGGGTGTCCCGTTGATTGTGACGGCGTTGTTTTCGAGGTTGACGGCGAGGGTCTTGTACTCCAGCGTTGCCGATGGCATTTTCATGATGACGTTGCTGTGGCGGCGCATAATGGACTTAATGCGCGCAATCATGGTGCGGAGCGAGAACGGTTTGACGATGTAGTCGTCGGCCCCGGCGTTGAGCGCGTCGATGACGGTGCTTTCGCTGTCCTCCTCGGAACAGAATATGAATGGGATGTTGGCTGTGAGAGGGGCGTCTTTCAGGCGTTCCAGCAATTCAAAACCGGAAATTTCGGCCAAATTGACCTCCGAAATAATCATACGGTATCCTTCGAGTGGTTGTCGCAGCGCGTCCTCGGCACAGGTATAGACGTCGACAGTGTATCCTTCCGCTGCAAGGCAGTCATGCAGCAGGGTGGTGATGTTGCGGTCACTGTCGACGAGCAGGATTGATGTCGTATCGGATGGAAGGTCGTTGTTCACAATGGAGATGGTGAATAAGTTAGATGTCCCCTTTAGGGGGCGCTTTTTTGCAAATAAGTGTACAAATTTATAGTTTTTGTCATGTGAAACAAAAGGCTGTAACTGAATTGTGTTTACTTTTTGACACAAATTTAACAGCCATACTCCTTCCCGAGTCTATGAAATAGCCTTTCGGAACTGGTTCTTGATTTCGTCCACCACATTTATAATATAATCGCCGGTCTTTTCAAGGCTGCCGATGATGTCCATATAATATATGCCTGCCTGATACTCGTAGTGACGCTCGTTGATGTTCTCGACGTTGGCCGTGCGCAGCTGGTTGCGCAGGTTGTTGATTTCGCGTTCCAGATTGTAGGAGTTTATGATGTCTTTCTCGTGAACGTTTTCCACGTCGCTGAGCAGCAGGAGCATGTTGGCCATCGCGGCCTCGACATCGATAAACATCGAGTCGAGGTTGGTATAAATTTCTTCGTTGAACTTCACGCGGCTCTCCTGTTTGCGGATGAGGATCTTAGCCACTCCGTAGCAGCAGTCGGCGATGCTCTCGATTTCGCTGACGATGCGCAGCATCGATGCGATGCGGTGCTTGCCTTCGTTGGACAGGCGGCCTTCCGAGCATCGGTTGAGGTAGTTGGCTATCTCGATTTCCATGCGGTCCGAAATTTCCTCATATTTCTCAAGACGTGAGAACTGGTGGGTGAAATCCTCGGAGTTGTCCTTGGTGTGGACAATGTTCTGCGCCATGCCGATCATGCGCTGCACACGCTGCCCGTAGACCACGATTTCTTTCTCGGCCTGAGCGATGTTGAGCTCGGCGGCACTGAGCATACCTCCCGAGATGAATTTGAGCTGGAATGTCTCGTCTTCGTTCTTGCTTGCGGGCACAAGGCGCTCGACAATCTTGACATAAAGGTTGGTGAACCAGATCATGATTGACAGGTTGATGAGGTTGAAGACGGTGTGGAAGATTGACAGGCCGATTGACACGCTCTGTTGCAGCATGGCGACTTTAAGCACGGTGGGATGCCCGGCGGGGAGGGAGTTGTCAAAGAGGTGGTTGTAGACATCCGGGTCGGTGGCTTCGATGTAGTTCACATAGTTGGCCAGCGCGGCAGGGTCGCCTTGTCCCAGAGTCTCGGTTATCCACTCGGTCAGGCTGACAAACGGATAGAAGACGGCGAGTGTCCACAGGGTGCCGAGAAGGTTGAACAGCAAGTGGCCCATCGCGGTGCGTTTGGCGGCGACGTTGCCACCCATTGACGCCATGATGGGGGTGATGGTGGTGCCGATGTTACTGCCGAGCACGATGGCACAAGAAAGCTCGAACCCTATCCAGCCCTTGCTGCACATGATGAGCGTGATGGCAAAGGTCGCGGCACTGGACTGGATGACCATTGTCAGCACGAGGCCGACCATCAGGAATATCAGCACTGATCCGAATCCCATCGAGGTGTATTGCTGGAGGAAGGCAAACATCTCGGGGTTGCTCTGAAGGTCGGGGACGTAGGTGCTGATCATGTCGAGGCCCATGAACAGGAACGCAAAGCCTATCAGGAACTCTCCGATTGACTTGTTGCGGCTGCTCTTGGTGAACAGCAGGGGTATCGACAGGCCGATCAGCGGTAGGACGAAGGCTGAAATGTTGACCTTGAATCCAAAAAGGGCGATAACCCATGCGGTGAACGTCGTGCCGACGTTGGCACCCATGATTACCGCCATGGACTGGGCCAGAGACATGAGGCCCGCGTTGACAAAGCTGACGACCATTACCGTGGATGCCGACGAGCTTTGGATAAGTGCTGTGATAAGGAAACCGGTCAGTGTGCCGGTGAAACGATTTCGCGTCATCGCCGAGAGGATGTTTCTCAGACGGTCGCCTGCGGCCTTCTGAAGCCCCTCGCTCATTACCTTCATACCATAAAGGAAGAGCCCGACGGCACCCAGCAGACACAAAAAGTCTAAAAAGCTGTAGTTCATACGAGTGGTTGTTGACGTGAAGTTGTCATGAAATTTCCGGGTGAAAAATGCCGGTTTTTTCCGATTGCAAAGTTAAGATAAATTTTAATAAGTCCATTATTCCGTTCATTAAAAATTTCAGGTGTGTTTTTCTAGGAAAAAAATCCCGTTTTTAGCGGATGATTTACCATGCCCGGGGCTGCCGGTTTGGTTGATTGTAACAAAAAAGTCAAGTTTGGGGTAAAATAGTATCATAATCCCGTCGGCAGAATATCTACTTTTGCTATACACTTGGGCGAGAAACCCGGTGAGCCGAGTTATCACATTTTTGACTGGTGCTTCTCATTTGACGAATCTAATGTCGTGTCTCCTCGGCAGTATCTGTTTTTTAATCGGTATGAGGGTGGCCAGTATGGCGGAGCCGGCTTTTTCCACGCTCTGTGTCTGAACAAGAAATTTCAGCAGCGTTTCAACGAGCGTTGGGATGAATTTTATACGACGGTTTATCCGCAATGGCTTGAATATTTTGACGAGTATGCGGCCAAGATTGAGGTCACGGCCTATCAGAACGGCCAACGCTGGACGGCCGACGAGAATTCAAAACAGGCGGGAAGCAGCGCCGATTTCCACAAAAATGCCGCCGAGATGCGTCAGTGGATTATCGACCGTGTCGAGTTTATCAACAGCGACCCTCAGCGGGGACTTTTTGAGAACGAAGAAGTATTCTGACCGGCATCATTGCAACTGCTTGCGTGTTCTGATGCCCGGGCGGTTGTGGAGCGTGACTGCGGCAAAAAGGTCAGCCTGCGGCGAGACATAGCTGATGAAATAATGCTCGGCGCCCATGAAGTCGAGCAGGAAAGTTGCCGTGTCGGCCGGTGAATAGGCGGGATTGCCGGCAACGATGCGTTCCTCGATTTTCACGTCAAAACCCTTGACGGTTATAGCTGCGCTGACCGCTCCGGCCTCGGTGACTCCAGCTACCCCGCGGCGTGTCAGTATCACACTCCCGTCATCAAGACATTGCAGCTCGATGGCGGGAGTTGTGTTGCCGGTGGCTGACAGCGTGCTGCCGAGCAGTATGGTCCTGACAGGCCCGGGGGCCTGTCTGACTGACATGAACGCGACAACGGCCGCGGCGGCGACCACGGCGATTACATAGAATTCTACCGATTGAAAAATGGAAAGGAGTATCATGCTGCAAAAGTAGCAATTATTACGATAAAACGAAAACCTCCCCGTCGGTCTTGGCGTTATAACTCAAAATCAACATCAACTGTGTTACTATGTTAATTGGCGCGATACCGACTCATAAAGCCGCTCAATGGCTTCTGTCCCATGTGAGGCAGATTCTTGAAAAGCTCGGACTTGAAAATGACCCGACAACCGAGGAAATAATATATATAGGGCTTGTCGTCGTCATCGCCTTGGGGGCGGGATGGCTCGTCAGGCGCGGAATCCTTTATATTGCCCAGAAATTTGTCAAGTTGCGCAATACCGAAATCGGTGCCGAACTGCTTCAGCAGCACACCCTGACCCGGTGCAGCCACATTATATCCCCGCTCGTGATTCTTGCCCTTATCCCGTTTGCGTTTACGTCTGATTCCCCGTCGCTCGGCGTGGTTCAGAAGTGTCTGTACATTTACACGGTCATCGCGGTGGCGGTGGCGGTTAATGCGGTCATGACCTTTGTGTGGATGCGCTATGACATCAAGCGCAACACTCGCAATCTTCCCTTGAAGGGGATTCTGAACATCGGAATGGGTATCGTGTGGGCAATCGTGGTCATCGTGAGTGTCTCGATACTCATCAACCGTTCCCCGGCGGTGCTGCTTGGGGGGTTAGGAGCGTTTGCCGCTGCATTGATGCTGATTTTCAAGGATACGATTCTCGGTTTTGTGGCAGGGATACAGCTGTCACAGAACGACATGCTCCATGTCGGAGACTGGATTGTCGTCCCCTCAACACCTGCCAACGGTATTGTGACCGACGTTTCGCTTACCGCCGTCAAGGTGCAGAATTTTGACAACACGATTGTCACTCTGCCACCCTATACACTTGTTTCCACTTCGTTTCAGAACTGGCGCGGTATGAGTCAGAGCGGTTGCCGCCGCATCATGCGCTCGGTGACATTTGAAAGCGAGAGCGTGGTCGGGATTGACGACGCGACAGTCGATGCGCTGACCGCCAAGTTCCCTGTCATGAAACCGTGGGTCGACGACATGAAGGCAGCCGGAAAGGCGGTCTACGCGCCCGGGGTGGCCGTGGTCAACGGCACGGTCGCGACTAACCTCGGCCTTTTCCGGGCCTATCTGTGCAGCTACATTCTGTCAAATGACGCCTTTAACCATGACTCGCAAGTGCTCGTGCGCATAATGGATCCCACCCCCAACGGTTTCCCCTTGCAGGTGTGGTGCTTTACGTCAACAACGGCGTGGACCGCTTATGAGGCGATACAGAGCGCGCTTTTTGAACACATAGCTGTCGTGGCGCCGCAGTTCAATCTGAAAATCTACAACAACGCGTCGGTTCTCGATACTGCCACGGTTCAGATGCTGCCCGATTCGGCTCATTGATGTCGCTGCCGTTCTGTCTGTCGGGAGAAATAGTAGTCGAGGATGTCTCGGGCGGCTGTAAAGGAACTCTGACGGTTGGAAAGAACGCGCATCTCTTTGTCGACGAGCATTTTTTCGATTTCCGGGTCGTTGTAGAAATGATTGCGGAGCTGCTCGTTGATGGTCTCAAACATCCAGTAGCGGGCCTGCTCGCGGCGTTTACGCTCGAAGTAGCCGTTCCCTTCGACAAATTCAAAGTATCGGTCAATCATCGCCCACACTTCCTCGATGCCCAGTTCGTAATATCCTGAGTAGGTCAGCACTTCGGGCATCCACCCCGATGTCGTCGGGGGAAACAGGTGCAGCGCGCTGCGGAACTGCGCTTGGGCGAGGCGGGCGCGGTCGACGTTGTCGCCGTCGGCCTTGTTGATGACGATGCCGTCGGCCATCTCCATGATTCCGCGCTTGATGCCCTGAAGCTCGTCGCCTGTTCCGGCGAGCTGGATAAGGAGGAAGAAGTCGACCATCGAGTGCACGGCGGTCTCGCTCTGCCCCACACCTACGGTCTCTACAAATATATTGTTGAACCCGGCAGCCTCGCACAGCACGATTGTCTCACGCGTCTTGCGGGCCACGCCCCCGAGAGAACCTGCCGACGGACTGGGGCGGATGAAGGCCGACGGATGAACGGCAAGTTTTTCCATGCGCGTCTTGTCACCGAGAATACTCCCCTTGGTCCTTTCGCTCGACGGGTCGATGGCAAGGACGGCGAGCTTGCCCCCGCGCTTGAGCACATGGAGGCCGAAAACGTCAATCGACGTGCTTTTGCCGGCTCCCGGAACGCCTGTTATGCCTATTCGGCGTGAATTTCCCGAGTGAGGAAGACATTTTTCAATAACTTCCTGAGCAAGAACCTGATGGTCGGGTGAAAGGCTTTCGACAAGAGTCACGGCTCGCGAGAGCATTGTCACGTCGCCTTTGAGAATTCCCTCGACCATTTCGGCCACAGTGGGCATCGGCTTGCGTCGGCGTTTGAGATACGGGTTCACAACGGGTGGCTGTTTGACACCTTCGTTGACAGTCAGTCCGGTATATTTATCGTCGTTCTCGATGTGTTCCATGATATAAAAAAGGTATTGCTGTTATTTGACCTCCCCCACGACGCGCACGATGCGGGAAGGGTTGGATGGGTCGTTGCTGATTATGGTTATGCGGGCATTGAGCAGCTCGGTGTCGCCGATTTCAGACGGGTTGACGGTGACGGTCACTGTCACGCTCTTTCCCGCCTTGATTCGGTCATTTTTCAGTTTGACTGAAACTGCTTTCTCCGGCGTTTTGATGCTGCGGATGACAAGTGGCTCCTTCCCCTTGTTGGCGATGGTGAATGTTCGGGTCATCGGTGCCGAGTCGCGGGTTATGCGGCCGAGGTCTATCGACAGCGGGTCAATCGCTATGACCGGGGCCTTGGCAAGCTGCTCGGGGGTGAGCTGCGAAAAGTCCTCCTTTATGATTGCGATGGTTTCTATTTCCTGACCATGAGCTGAATCGGCCGAGGGGCGGATGGAGAAACTGTCGGTCACGATTCCCCAGTCTTTGACACGGTCGCTGTGGAAGACGGTTGAGACTACAAATTGCTCGCCCGGAGGTACGTCAGCGGGTTGTACGAGGATGTTGATGTATGGTGGCACACCTTCGACAACGGGGTGCATCGTCTCGGCGCTTGCGTTGTATCCTTCAATATACTTGCCTGTCGTGCGGCCTTTAACCACGTCGCCGTAGGCTATGGTCGCCTCGCGCAGTTTCATGGTCCCGACATCGACGGGAAAGCGTCCCTTGAGGGTGTTGGATGTGCCGATTACGGTTCCCGTGATGTTGAGATTGGAGCGCATAGGGTCGGCGTTCAGGTCTACGCTGACTCTCTTGACAAAGCGGCCGGGGCGGCCGGTCGCGTCATATCCCACCTTGATGACGCCGGTATCGCCGGGGGCGATGGGGGCGTTGGAAAATGTCGGTTTGGTGCAACCGCAGTTAGCGCGTGCGCCTACGATGGCCATAGGCTCGTCTCCGTCGTTGACAATGCGGAATTCGCAGTAAACGGTGCCGAGTTCCTCGTTAAACGCTCCGAAATCGTGTTCGGTCTCAAGCCACCGTCCATGAGGGACAGCGACGGCTGCCGCCGCTGTCAGCAGCGCGGTGGCTGAAAGGATGAAGTGACGCATCATTTCTTAGTGGGTATAATGGTTCCGTTGAAAGTCAGTTTTTTGCGGTCGCCCTTTGCGTTGGTCTTGACCTTTACCTCGCGGTTGAACTCGCCGGCGCGGCCCCGCGGGTTGAATTTTATCTTTATTTCCCCTTTTTTTCCGGGTTTGATGGGACTTTTAGGGTAAGATGGTGTGGTGCATCCGCATCCGCCATTTGTGACCGAAATAATGACAAGGGGGGCATCGCCGGTGTTTTCAAACTCATAAACGGCTGTCACATAGTCGTCATCCTTGATGGTGCCGAAGTCGTGGGATGTCTTGGCAAACGTAATTTCCGGTTTGCCGTCTTTTTTTCCGGCTGCCGCAGCGATTCCGACAGTCATCACTGCCAGAATTATCGAAATAATAATCTTTTTCATAATAAATGTCTACTTAACAATTGGAACGGCATTTCCCTGCAAAGGTTTAACACCAAGGTCGCAAATTTAGCAAAAATTATCGGTATAGACAATCTCAGGCGTTGATTACGAGGATTGTCGAGTAGGCGATGTAGGCGAGAAGGAGTATTGCGCCTTCGGGACGGGTGATAGTGCGCTCGCGGAAAAACCATCCGAATATCCAGAACAACAGTGATGCGCCGACGAGGGTCAGCAAGTCAAAGTTGCCGATTGAGCCAAGGGGAAGCGGGGATATGGAGGCTGATGTGCCGAGGACGAAGAACACGTTGAACAGGCAGCTGCCGATGACGTTGCCGATCGCGAGTCCCGGTTTCCCCTTGACGGCGGCGACCGCCGAGGTGGCGAGTTCGGGGAACGAAGTGCTCATTGCCACGATTGTCAGGCCGATGACGGCATCGCTGACGTTGAGACTGCGGGCGATGGCGGTGGCGCCGTTTACAAATAATTCGCCGCCGCCCACCAGTCCGGCAAGGCCGACGAGGATAAAGAGCGATGACCTCCACAGCGGCATCTGTTTCACCTCGGCGCTGTCGTTTCCTCCGCCGTCGGGGCCGTTTTTCGCAATAGAGAATGTATAGCGCATGAAAATGAGGAAAAACAGCAATAGTAGCAGGCCGCCGGTGCGGTTGATTATGTTTTCAGACGCATTGTCGAGAAACATGCCGTTGCCACACACGAGCAGGGCGAGTGACGACAGGAGGACAAGTGGTATCTCGTTGGTCATTATGCTCCGCTCGACCTTTATGGGGCGCAGGAGCGCCACGACCCCTATGATGGCAAGGATATTGAAAATATTGCTGCCGACAACGTTGCCTATCGCCAGTCCCGCGCTGCCACGGATAGCCGAGAGGACGCTGATGACAAGCTCGGGTGCCGAGGTGCCGAATGCGACTATTGTCAGGCCGATGACGAGGTCGGAGATGCCGTAACGTTTGGCGAAAGCCGAAGATCCGTCGGTCAGCAGGCTGGCTCCGACAAGGATGCAGGCGAGTCCGAGGATAAGATAAACAATGCTCATGTGTCTTCTTCGATAGAGTAGTTCAGAAAGTCTATAAGCGGTTTGAACAGGTGGAATGCCTCGGCGGCGCGCTCGACCCATGACGGGGACGAGAAAAACGCCTCGTCGCCGGGGATGAATTTGCCATATTCTTTAAGCCGCAGCAGCTCAGCCTGCGGATGATTGCGCTCCCATCCTTTGGGGATCGTTTTCAGCGATTCTCCTGCCCATCCCGGCGCGGCGGCTGCAAGTTTCGGGTCGTTGATGATTTCTTCAAATTCCTCGATGTTGTCAACAATTGCGTGACGCACCTTTTTCAACATCGGTGCGGGAGGCATCCACAGTCCGCCATACATTCCCGACGGAGTCAGCACTCCCGGCAGTCCCATGTGGAGATACCACGCGGCCATCTCGGCTTTGCGCCCGTAGCAGGAGATGGCAGCCGAGAAATAGAGCTTGTAGGGCGACTTGTCCTGCGAAAATCGGGTGTCGCGGTATATGCGGTAGGCGCAGGTCTTGGCCGTCTGTCCCGAAAGCCCCGGTTCCCAGACGGTCATCAGGTCAATCAGTCGGTCAAGGTCGGCAAGCCACATCGAGCGCAGCTCGTCAAATTCCTCCTTGTGGGCGGCAAACCATTCCCGGTCATTGTGCCTTGCAAGCTGCCGTAGGAAGTCATAAATGCGTGAAACGTAATATTTTGACATGTCGGATATTATAGTAGGGCCGCATAGTGGCGAATGTTATTTAGACGCTCCATGAATGAATTGTCGCGCTGTGCCATCTGCATATTGTATTTTAATTGCAGTTTCATCAGAGATTCAGCAGGGATGTCAAGAGCCGCCTCAATCATCATTGCGGTTGTGGTTGACATCGACCGCCGACCGTTCAAGAGGTCATTAAGTGCTTTATATGGCATATCAATCCGCTCGGCGAGCTGTCGCTGAGTAATGTTCCGGCTTTCGATTTCGTCTTTTAAAACCTCGCCGGGATGAGTCGGAGTGTATCCAAATCTTGTCTTTGCCATATTAATATAGTTATTTATAATGGTTTGATAATTCGATAATGTTACATACCGTCACCACTATCTCTGAAATGACCTTGGTCGTTTTTAGCTCTATTCTGTATTTATCGTTAACACGGACAGATTCCACCCCTGCTTTATCCCCGACTAAGACTTCATAGTTCAAGGAGTGGAAACGATACATATCCTCAACAGTCGATAACGACTCCAGCAGGTCTATTGTTTTACGATATTTCGCAATGACCTGAGGCTGAAACCGATGCTTTTTATCTGTGGTTTTGCCTTGAAGATACAGTTCTTCAAGATATGCCTTGTCAAATATTATTTCCATAGAGTTGGGATGACATTGCAAAAGTAATAAGAAAATTGCAGAAGTCCACAAATTTTGAGGATAAAATATAAGGCAAATTACTTGTTGTCGATGTCTTCCCACTCGGCATCGGAGACGAATGACTCCGATGAATAGGAGGTGCGGGTATTGGAGGTCTCGCCGGTAGAGGGGGAACTGTCGATTTCTTCAAAATCGATATATTCGCCCATGTCGCGGGTAAAAATCTTCGGGCGCATGGCGGCTGCATTGCGTGACCATCCGCCGGGACGCTCGTTGTATTGGTTATATCCTTGGTTATATCCTGTGCGGGCCTGATTGAAGAAGTCACGGGCCTGATTGCGGGCTTTGTGTACCGCGTAGGCCGTTTTTATGACAGGCCACAGTATGAAAAACAGTATTATGAGGAAAAGGAAAGTCAGCATTGGGACGTAAAAGATTGTTTGTGTTTAAAACGCCGCCGAGGTGTCAAATGTTGTGTTGTCACTCCGCGACTTTGGTGCGGTCGGCCGGAATCGAGATGACGAGATAGAAGATGATGGACCATGCTAATCCCGGAATCCCTTCAAAGATGACAAAAAGTACCGTCGCGATAATGACGGCATAGCGGCGCACGTTTTCGCGCCATGCAAAGTTCTTGAATTTCAATGAGAACATCGGTATTTCGCTCACCATCAGCAGCGACACGGCCGCGACGAGTATGAGTGTGACCCACGGGGCGGGGACGAGGTGCTGGTTCATCCACGCTACCGCGCCGGTCCAGAAAATCGCATTGGCGGGAATGGGAAGGCCGATAAACGAGGTTGTCTGACGGTCGTCCACGTTGAATTTGGCGAGTCGCAACGCTCCCATTACGGGGATAAACAGGGCAAAATAGGAAAGCCATCCGTTGCCTGCGGCAAGCATGGTGTTCATCACCAGCATCGCCGGAGCGATACCGAAACTGACGAGGTCGCTGAGCGAGTCGAGTTCTTTGCCGATAAGGGAATAGGCTTTTAACAAGCGCGCTGCGGCACCGTCACAGAAGTCAAACAGGGCAGCGGCGCCGATAAAAATGTAGACCCAGTAGGCCATCTCAAGTCCGCACATAGTCTCACCGAGATGAAACGAGCATATTGTCGCGGCGCAGCCCGATAGAAGATTAAGACATGTAATCGAGTTGGGAATCCAAGAGATAATGCGTCTGAGCATGGCTGTTATTGTTGTTTGAGGCGGCCCACCTCAGTGACACCCCCGGTGGTCTTGTCGCCAATGTTGACATAAATTTCGGCATCGAGGGGGAGGAAGATATCGACACGGGAACCGAATTTGATAAATCCCATGTGCCAGTCAATCGAGGCTTCGTCGCCCGGCTCCGCGTATGTTACGATGCGGCGTGCGACAGCCCCGGCAATCTGGCGGGCAACGATAATCTGCCCGTTGCGGGCACGGATGACGATTGTCGACCGCTCGTTTTCAGTGCTGGACTTGGGAAGATTGGCCGACATGAAACGGCCTGAATGGTGCTTTACTTCAAGCACTTCGCCGTCAATCGGAAACCAGTTGGCGTGAACGTTGAAAATGGTCATGAACACCGAGAGCTGGCGGCACCGGCATTTCAGCACTTCCGGCTCAAAAACTTCTTCAAGCGCGACGACCGTGCCGTCGACGCTTGATACAATGACATTTTCGCGGTTTCCGCGAAATGTGCGCAACGGGGAGCGGAAGAAGTTGAGGACGAGCAGATAAAACACAGCCGAGATAACGGTGAAAGTCACCGGCACGGCGACAGGGCGAATAAACATCCATGCCGACAGGTTGATGACAACCAATATCAGCATCAGAATGATGAGGATGTTGACGCCTTCGCGATGTAGCTTGACTTTCATTTAGTTATAGGGCGTAGTGATTATTGTAAGTTATCATGGGAGCAGAATGATTCCCGATATTAATGTGCAAAGATAATCAAATTTCACAATACCACAAAATCCACGCGCAAAATGCACACCAAAAAACATCGCAGTGCATGAATGAAAGCGACATAACAGGGGGGATTGGATTTGTTTGCCCAAGCATCGCGATTTATCGCGATTAAGAGGGTGTTTCTCTCCCGCTATTTCTTATTTTTTATCTGTTATTTGTTATCTGTTTCGGCGATGACCGGCCAGCCGTCGACCCACTTGATTTCGCGGAGGAACAGTTTGCTTGCGCCGTTTTTGCGCTTGTCATAGGCATGGGCGGCTATATACCACTTGCCGTCCCACTCGTAGACACTGCAGTGTCCCACTCCGCTGTAGCGCTCGCTCTCGCCGGCGAGGATGGTGCCGCCGCGCCGGGCCATGTCCTTGCCGTTGCGGTCAAGGTAGGGGCCTTCGATTTTTTTGCTGCGCCCTACAACTGTCTTGTAGTTGCTGCTCAGCCCGCGGCAGCAGAAGTCGTAGCTGGCAAAGAGGTAATAGTAACCGTCGTGACGAACGATGAAAGGTGCCTCGATGGCATTGTTGTTGGCCGTTTCCTGAAAATGAGCCACTGTCTCGGGATTGCGGCGGCGGGCAATGGTCTTGGGCCGGTCTGCGGGAGTCTTCATGTCTTTTTTCAGCTGGACGAGCTGTATGCCGTCCCAGAACGAGCCGAAAGTCATCCACGGGCGCCCTTTCTCGTCGATGATGACATTGGGGTCGATTGCGTTCCAGTCGTCTATGCCGGGTCGCGACCGGATTACCATGCCGAGGTCTTCCCACTTGTAGTCGGGCGACTGCGGGTCAAGGGTCTTGTTGGTGGCGACACCGATTGCCGAGATGTTTTTGTAGAAAGTCGAGCAACTGTAATATAGATACCAGCGGTCGCCGACTTTGATCACGTCGGGTGCCCATGTGTGGCCTTCATAAGAGGGTACCGGGCCTTTGGCCCATGCGGGAATCGGGTCGAGGGGTGCTTTTTCAATCTTCCATGTCTTCATGTCGGGCGACGACATCATGCCGATTCCCATCCCTGTCGTAAACATGTAGTAGCGGCCGTTTTCCCTTGCCATTACCGGGTCATGTACATCGGGGTCGGCCGGGTCAAACTCGGGACGTTGCCACTGGCGGGGTTTGGCCAGTGCCTTGAGGATGAAGTTGACGATGCCGCCGGTCGCCTGCTCGTGGTGTCCGTAGTAGGGGAATCCATGCTGTCCGCCCGGGATTACCATTGACTCGTAGTCGGCATATTTTTCGGCAGCATGGTCAAGTGTGCCGCCGGCGATAACCATGTCGTCGTCGCCGTAGACCATGAACACTTTGCCCTTGAAGTTGCCGATGGTGTCGAGCACGGCGAGACCGTTGATTGCGTCATAGTAGCCGCGGCCGAGTTTCATCCCCATCACATCCTGCGGGCGGTTGCCGTCTGCCTCGAAACGCTTGAGCATTGCGGGAGCGGTCTCGGGAATCAGCAGGGCGGGATAGACGAGGACGAGGGCCTTGAACATGTCGGGGTTGGCGGCGGCTGTCATGGCGGCGACAAGTCCCCCTTGGCTGCAACCGAGAAGGGCGACACGGGTCGAGTCGACGAAATCCCATGTCTTTACCTGCCGGGTAATATCCTCGACATTCTCCTTTTCGGTGAATATTGTCATGTCGGTGGTTGCACCGTCGCTTTGGCTGTGGTTGCCGCCGCCGCAGAAGTCGAAGATATAGCTCGCGACACCGCGCATGGCGAGGCTGCGTGCATAGTCCATAGGCTCATGGTGAGTGCCGTTATATCCGTGGGCCATGATGACGGTGGCCTTGCGCTGCTCGGGGGTGTTGGGAATATAAGCCTCGCCCCAGATGTCTTTTCCGTCGCGTGACTTGCAGTGGATTTCCCTGACGGTGTAAGGGTCGTTGCTGTCAGGGAAATTCTTGGCCTTCATCGTGTAGTCAGGGAAATCCTGCAAGTGGTTGCGCAGGAATATGTCGATGTCGGTACGGCGGTCCTTGAACTGCCATCCGAGCCATGCCCGCAACATGCGCGAGAATGAGCCGCCGAAAGGCTCGTCAAACGTGCCGCCGTGCCCGGCGCGGAGATGGTTGGCCATCGCGACCGGCACATTGTCGATGGCCTCGTAGTCGGCCAAGGCGTTACGGTAGGCGATGTCGCTTTCCCCGCCGATTAAGTAAAGTATAGGGCCGTGGAGGTCTTTGAGTGATTCCTTGCTTGCGCCGCCCATCTCGATGTCGCCCATTCCGGCATTGAACATTATGCAGGTCTTTACGCGCGGGTCGGCGCAGTTGGCCAGTGTCTGCGCGCCGCCGCAACTGTGTCCGCCCATAGCGACAAACTCGGTGTCGATAGCGTTGAAATAGGGACTTTTTTTGTCTCTGTTGTTTTTCTCGGCCCAGTCTACGGCTCGAATCATGTCTGAGGCAGGCGATTTTCCGAGCTGACGGTCGTTGATGCTGTCCTGCATCTCGCCGAGGGCTATAACGAAGTAGCCGTAAGATGCAAGGTCGTTGAGCATACGCTCGTAAGGAAGGGAGGTGTCGTTGCATGCCCCGTTGGCAAAGACGAGCAGCGGGAGCGCGCCTTCACGGGTTACAGCCGAGGGGATGTCGGCCGGGCGATACATTACATACCCCTGAAGGGTGGGTTCGGCAATAGCCTCGGCTTTGTAAGTGCCGCTTCCGCCATTGTCGATAATCTTGCGGGTCGGCGAGGCAAAAGCCGCAATGCATAGAATTGATGCGAGAAATGTGGTAATTGTCTGTTTCATGATTGGGCAAAGTTAGGTATTCGGCCGCAAAAAAAGGTAACTGATTTGCCAAAAAAGTAGGACAAAATGGCTATTTTTGTGATTTTAACGACAAAAACAGATGAAACCGATATTTTTGATAGGCTATATGGGGAGCGGCAAGTCCACTTTGGGCAACGCGCTCGCGCCGCTGACAGGGTTGCGATTTGTTGACCTTGACGACTATATCGAGTCGCGGGAAGGCATGAAAATTTCCGAAATTTTTGCATCACGCGGCGAGGCGGCGTTTCGCGACATGGAGCGTCAGGCCCTTGCCGAGGTGGCGGCGACGGAAGATGTCATCGTGGCATGTGGAGGGGGCACGCCGTGTCGTCCCGGCGCGATGGAGCTTATGAACGCCTGTGGCACGACTGTGTATCTCGACGCGTCGTTCCCGCGACTGCTTGAGCGGCTCAAAGAGGGGCGCGCCAAGAGGCCGCTGATTGCATCGCTCGACGATGAGGAACTGGCCCGTTTTATCACGTCGTCGCTTGAAACCCGCATGCCTTACTACTTGCTTGCATCCCGATCGTTTTCGAGTGACCGCTTGGAGGACGAGGAGCAGATTGCCGGGAGTTGCAACGAGTTCATTGCCCGGTTTATCGCCACGAAGCCTTGACCTTGCGGCTGATTGCCGCGATGTTCCCGAGGGTGATGAGCAGCGTTATCGCTACTCCGGTCAGTATGGCGGTCATGGGTGACGCGGGTGTCACGCCGATGGTTTCGAGTGGCTTGTCCCACATCCGCGAGGCGGTAAGCATGACGATGACGGCTGCGACAAGCACTGCGGCATTGGTCGCGGCGACGATGATGTAATAATAACGTGCCACCATTGACGGGGAATAACCCAGCTGCATGAGGTCGTGGATTTTGTCACGGTTTTTCTGCAACAGAAGGTAGATGCTCAGTGTGAGGATAAAGAACGCCAAGAGACTGATGACGGCGCCGATGGCGATTACGACGGTCGTTACCACCGAGAGGAAATAGGCGGCGCGGCCCGAGTCCACTTTGTCGCCCGCGACCTCATATCCGTGCTGTTCCATGTAGGCTTTTGCCCCGGGGTCGCCGGGGCGGGTCAGCTCGACGATGAGGCGCGAGGGACGCGGCAGGGGGCCGTCGGCAAATGTCGCGTTGGCCCATGTCATGAAACTCTCGGGGACGGCGATGGTGTTCAGGCGTGACGAGAACCCGACGATGCGGGCGTTGACCCACTGCTGCCGTCCCGCCCCGCTCAGCGACAGCCGTAGCGGAATCATGCCGATTACCTCCTCGCTCACCTGCGGCATCCCGCGGGATGCGGCAAAGCCGAAGTTGTAGAGTGTCAGATAGTCTTTGGAAATAACGACCGGCACCGGCTCGCCGCTGCCGGGGGTGTAATCCCAGTCGCGCGGGGAGACATCGAAATATTCCGTCGGGATCGATTCGAGAAACAGCGCGGTCGACAGGCTGCGTCCCGCCATGTCGACCGAAGCATAGACGTTGAATGCCGCTGCGGTGAACTGTCCCACGCGCCGCGCCCACGGTTGAGCCTCGATGTCGGCAATCTCGGCCGTGGAAAAGTCGGCATTTTCCCCTTGTCCGAGGAAATCGCCCAGTCCCGTCACGCGCTTTGAGATGATGGAGTAGTCGCGCGAGATAAACGAGTCGTTGCCGCCGCTGTAGGTGCTGTTGAGGTCGTTGTAGAATTTTACGGCGGTGAGTATGATGGCGAGGCCCACAAAGTTGGCCAGTGCGTAGCCAATTATCTGTCCGGCACTGATGTTGCGGCGAAGTAGCCGCCAAGCGATGTTTGCCATTATAGATGAAGTACGGTAAAGTTCTTGATGTCGATGTTGTTTCCCACCGATGTGGCGATTATCGCGGCCCTCTGCCGGGTGGTTTCCTCGTCGATGAGGGCGGCGACGGTCGAGTTGTTGCGCGCGTCGAGGTGGCTGACCGGCTCGTCGATGAGCAGGAAGTCCATCGGCTGGCACAGGGCGCGCACGATGGCGACGCGCTGCTGCTGTCCCACCGAGAGTTTTCCCGCCTCGACACCGGCCTTGTCGGCAATCCCGAGGCGGTCGAGCATGGCGGTTATTTCGGCGGCGGTCTTGAAGTCGGTCAGACGGTTTTTGACAAGGATGTTTTCCATCGCCGTCAGTTCGGGAAACAGGCGCATTTCCTGTGGCAGATAGGCAAGCGAGCGGCATCGCAGCCGGGTCCATTGGGCGATGGAGAAGGAACTGATGTCGGCACCGTTTATTAATATGTGTCCCTCGTAGTCGTTGCGGCTGCCGTAGATGAAGGCACACAGCGACGATTTTCCCGCGCCGCTCCGAGCTTCGACGAGGTATCGGCCGGGACGGTCAAACTCGACATGCCCGAGCCACACCTGCGAATCCCTGACGGGCGGCTCCTTCTCGCTCCCGGCAAATACCCGAGGCAACGCCTTGTCAAGGGTTATAGTGTCAATTCTGTTCATTTAGTGAAAAATTTTCAATTTTCACTCAGAAATTACATTGCCGCCTTGATGATGGCGGGGAGGATGTCGTCGTTGGTGCCGTTGAGTTTCACCGCGCCCTTGACATTGTCAGTGTTGACTTCGGCCACGATGTTGATTCCCCATGCGGGAGCTGAGGGGTTGAGAAGGCGCATCGACGGGATGTCAAAGTACAGGCCGCCGTTCTTGTTGACAAAATCCTTGGCGAGGCCGTTCTGGCGGTTGGGCGAGAACGGGCGGTTGGCCACGGCGAGGTACCCGTCGATGTTGCCCGCATAGAGCGACACGTCAGGAGTCATCCGGGCGCTCATCACTCCGTCCTTGTCCTCGCTGAACGGAATACCGTAGCGCGACATCATGTCGCGGGCCGTGGAAAGAGCCTCGTTGACCTTGGTCTGAGGCATGTGGATCATGGTGATGAACTGCCATGAGTCATAATCGTCAAACGAGCTGTCGGGCGACGCTCCGGCGGCAATCATCACCGTGCCGTCGATTGACTTGATATAGGGCGACAGGATTCCCATCACGCCGCGCGCCTGAACGCCGCCGAGCGTGCTGATGGCTTCGATAATGCCGTCCCAGTTGATCTCGGGGGTGCATCCGGCAAGTGCGACAAAGTTGGTCGCATCGGGAATATAGGAAAGTACCGCCGGATTGATGGCCTGCAGCTCATTGACTTCGACAATGTCGCCGTCGGCTTTGAGCGCGTGTCCCTCAAACGTTATCTCTTTTTCCTCGACGTTAATCCCGACAGTGCCCCACACGTCCAGAAGTTCGGCCGGGGTTCCGTTGTGCCCCATTGCTGCGGCGGTATTGCCGGCGATGTTGATGGTATAATCTTTGTCAAGGAACTGCTTGATTCCAGCGAGGTCGGCTATGGACTGCTTTTTGGCGTCGGCCTCCATTGCCTTGACTGTCGAGATGATGCTCTTGACATCCCTGTTTTCCATCGCCCATCCCTGCTTGGCGTTGAAAATCATGGAGAACTTGCCGGTTTCCACGGTGTTGTAGCCATCTTCCTTGGAGACAGACTTGCCGTTTTTCTCAAGTACTTCGGTAAGTGCCTTTTCGTCCTTGACCTCGAAAGTGATGACTTGTCGGCCTGCGGCGGTCTGAACGACTATCACATTATCGAGGTCGACCCCTTCGGCCACGTTGCTGAAGACTTCGAGAATTTCCGACGGGGCATCCTTCCAGTAGTCGGGGGCAACCACTTCGGTTCCCTTTTTCTCAAAACCTGCCCGTTCAAACAGCTCGGTTACGTCGATACGCACCACAGCGGCAACATTGGCGGGAATGGTGTCAGTCAGTTCGGCCTCGTGGGAGCACCCGGTCATCCCCAGCATCGCGATAGCTGCCACGGCGAGGGAGAAGATGTAATTCAGTTTCATCGTTTAATAGTATTTGATTTACTTTGATGCAAATGTAACAATTATTGTTGTATAATTGATTGTAAAACCGTATTTTTGTGTGATAAATGTAATAATTCTAAAAAATGAAGATTGCGGTATTCGGCAAGCGCAGGCAGAGCGAGGAGGATTTCTGCCGGTTGGTGAAACTTTTTGAACGGCTGTCGTGTGACGATGTGGAATGCATTGTCGAGAAACGGTTTTACGACGCGCTGACCCGCGCCCTGCGCGTGGAAATTCCTGTCGCCGGACTCATTTGCCCCGACAGTGACTGGGATGCCGATGCTGTGCTGAGCATCGGCGGCGACGGTACGCTGCTGCGCACCGCCCGCGCCGTGGCCGACAAGGAGATCCCCATCGTCGGGTTCAATACCGGCCACCTCGGGTTTCTCGCCGAGGAGATGCTCGACGATGCCCCGGCGATGGTCGACCGCCTCGTCGCGGGCGACTATGACGTGGACGAGCGTTCCCAGCTGTGGGTCACTGCCGAGTCGGGCATACCGATGACCGACTGGCCTTTTGCGCTCAACGAGGTCGCGGTGTTGCGTCAGGACTCGGCCAATATGATTTCGGTCGACACGCGCCTCGACGGGATGCCGGTGGCGACTTATCAGGGCGACGGACTGATTATTTCGACCCCGACCGGAAGTACGGCCTACAATCTTTCGGTCGGCGGCCCGATTGTCGAACCGTCGGCTCCGGCATGGGTGCTGTCACCCATCGCGCCCCATTCGCTTACAATGCGCCCGCTCGTCGTGAGCGACAGCCGTGTGATTGCAATTTCGGTCGACACCCGCAGCGACTTCTACCGCGTCAGCCTTGACGGCCGCACTGTCACGCTGCCGCGCGAGGAGCGCATTATTATCGCCCGCGCGCCGTTTGTCACCCGCATTGTCCACGCCGCGCGGCACAATTTCTTTGACACGCTGCGCAACAAGCTGTTGTGGGGAGTCAGCAAGAGGTGAAAAACACTTTCGTCGACAACGATTTGGGCGAGGTGACCGTGACGGTGCGTCGCGGGACGAGCCGCGCCTCCATCCGCCGCCGCAACGGGCGGTGGTGGCTCATTCTGCCCCCCGAGGCCGACGCGCAGGCGGTTTTCTCATGGATTGAGGAGATAAAGCCGCGATTGCTGAAAAAGCTCCCCGGCAAGGGATTGTTTTCATTTGACCGCGCGATAATAATGGGGGAGGGGTCACGGTCGCCCCACCGCGTGACTTTCGTCCGCTCGGCTCGTGCGGCTGCAAGCGAGGTCTTTGCGTCGGTGGGTTCAAGTGAGACAATTGTGCATGTCGGTTCCGGGGTCGACATCGAGGACTCCGACGTGCAGGGGCGCATAAGCCGTATGCTCGCCGCTGTCGCCTATAAGGTCGCACTTTACATACTTCTGCCCCGTGCCCGTGAGATTGCCGAGGCGGTGGGGGACGCGCCCGCGGCATGGGAGATTTCGCGCGGCCATCACACCCTCGGCCGTTGCTCGTCGCGCCGCGTCATCGCGTTGTCATGCATGTGTGTTTTTCTGACCCCCGAGTTGCGCGACTATATCGTCTGTCACGAGTTGGCCCATCTGAGGGAGATGAACCACTCACCGAGGTTCCATGCCATCTGCGACACCTATCTCCAAGGACGCGAAAAGTCCCTCGCCCTCGCCCTGACACGGTTCCCGTGGCCGGTGGACAGGTGAAGACAAATGACAACTAAAAAATATCAGATAACAAATAGCAACCGATGCCATGACCGGCAGCCATGCCGCCGTAAAATCCAGCTGATGTAACCATACCACAAGCTGCCCGCACCTAACGGCGCGGTTGCATGTGGCTAACGTTGACACGCGGCTACACCGCGTAATCGGCGGCTCTGCCGCTGACGATGGACAGCGGCGTTAAGGTAGTGACATTGCGATATATCGCGCCCCTACAATCCCTCTCGCTGTCTATCGTTAGTTGCATAGCTTCTTGGCTGGGAATAACCGAGCAGGGCGCGATGCTCTCTTGCGTCGCGCCCTGCCGGGTTGTATTGGAAACGGCCGGTGGAAGCTCATGAATGAACCACCGTGTTTCCGGGAATCATCTTTAACCTCTTGGGATTATTTTACCACCACTTTGGCTACCTTGCCGCCTTGACGACGGATGTAGAGACCGGGTGTGGCATTTTCGGGGTTGATCTTCACGCCTTGGAGGTTGAAATATTCAGCCTTGCCATCGACAACGTCAGCACCGATTTCGTCAATGGCAGTGGGGATGTTCTTGACAATTTCGATGGGCTGGAACTGATAGGTGCCTTTATATGCTCCAATTACGCCTGTTACGTCGTAAGTCGCACCTTCTTCAGGGGTGAAAGTGAGATTGAACTGGTTATACATGGGAGCATCAATTCCGTCTTTATCTGTAACCGTAAAATTCTTGTCCTGTGCGGCAGCGACGATTGAGACTCCTGACATCGAAACGAAATGGAAGAAATTATTTTCATTTACACCTGCTGCTGTGATTTCAGTTGCCTCGACAGGTGTGCCGACAGTTGTTTCTCCGACAGTTACGGGGATGATTTCGGGTAATTTAGAAGCTGCATAGATGGTAAATGTCGCAGTCATGCCATTGATGACATCTCCGTTTTGATAATCAGGCAGAGTGATGTTGTTCTGATTGAAGACAAGCGCATAGTTATTGTCAGCATCTTTTACATATACATTCTTCCCGTTCTTATAAATTACAGTCAGCGGGCAGGTAATCTTGAATGTGCCGGTCTGTGACCATTCGGTCCAGTTTTCGAGAGTGTTTTTCTTTTCAATGACTGTAAAAGTTTTTGAGGCGATGTTGCTCTTGTCTTCGCCATTGATAGCGATAGCCTTTACTGTAGCGGTTGCAGTAAGCTCGAAAGGAGCGTCATATTTCTGCGAGTCGGCGGTAGGTTCGTCACCATTAATTGTGTAGTAGATGTCGACACCCTCGGTTTCGCATGAAATAGAAACCATGTCGTTTTCGTCAATCGAGATTTCGGGTGTGGCTACTGTGGGAGGGGTAACAGAACCTTCGATAAATTCAATTTTTATTGATTTGATTTCAAATGCACCGTTACCAGTTTTTGCGGTATTGGTATTTGATACTTCAATTTTGAATTCTCCGGACAAGTTGAGGCCACTGGCTGTATAGGCTGATGAATTTGCTTTTGTGGCTAATGAAATGGTTGTACTATTGTTGATTTCTATATCAGTTCCGCCAATAGATATTGAGCCGGTATAAGTAGCTTTGCCTGTCTGCCACATTTCAATCGAAATGCCGGTTATTGTTCCGGGAATGCTATTTGTGGAGATAGTTACTTTTGAGGCCGGATTTTTAGCCGCTCCGATTTGTGAAGCAGCATTAGTACCGTCAAAATTGAAATATTCGTTTGCGATCCAGTCTACGGCTAAGTTCCATTCCACATTGTTAAAAGTTGTTTTTCCTGTGGTGGTAAAATAATTTCCCGTACCTTTTACAAAGGTATATTCATATGGACTTGTAATACCTTGGGCATTGGATGTTGAACCCAATGCAAGTAAGCATGAAATAAAGAGTAAAAACTTTTTCATACGCGAAAGATTAAATAGATTGGTGTTATATGTTAAAGTGATAGATGACGTGTTTTTGTGGATGTAGGATGGTAATGGCATGTGGGAGGGTGCTCCCGATGTCCCAAGGCACACCGCAAGTGCAAAATTACACAGAATTTAAGAAATTACCCCCCCAATTACTTAAATTATGTTAAAGAAAAGAAATAGACCTATTTTCTTCCGAAGTCAGCGGGAATTTCACCCCATTGGGGGGTGTCCCATGTCAGGATGGGGTTGGTGAAGGTGTTGTTACGGAGCCACTCGTTGGCGTTGTTGAGCAGGCGGAAAATCTCGGTGTTCTGCGCCGTCGGGGCGAGGGTTGTCTTGGCCACGCGGTTGCGCACCCATGCGCGAGCCGTGCGGCTGTCGCTGTAAATCGGAATGTCGGGACGGCCCCGGCGTTTCAGCAGCGCGAGGGCGTGGACGATGGCGAGGTATTCGCCGATATTGTTGGTGCCGCCCGGCAATGGGCCGACGTGGAAAATGCGCTGCCCTGTGCGCACCCACACGCCCTGATACTCCACCGGGCCGGGATTGCGCGAGCAAGCCGCGTCGACGGCGATAGCGTCGAGGGTGATGCCGGGAATAGCGGCATAGTTGACGACAGGATTGGCGTCATGTGAGGCGATGGCTTTCAGGATTCCCATCTCCTGAACCGGGTCGCCGCGATAGGCCTCGACGGCGGCCTCCTGCGAGTCAAAACTTTTGTAACGGGCGTCGGGGTAGCCTTTCACCTGTAGCTGGCATTCCTCCCACGAGTCAAAGACTCCGGTCGCATAGCCGTTCCACACGACATAAAATTTTCTTCTCGGTGCCATCAGCTCAAAGTCAGATAAATGGATATGTCAACGTTGCGCATCCCGAGTCGGCGCGCGATCACAGGGTTGACGACCTGCCCGAGGAAGGTGTAGGTGGCACACTGCAGGCCGGGGAGCATGCGCATGGCGTTGGCGGCTCCCTCACACGATACAATCGATGTCATCAGGGTCATGAAAGTGTTGCTGAGCGCCATCGCGGCAGTGCGGGCAACGGCACTCCCGGCGTTGATAAAGCAGGCGCGCCCCTTGCGTCCCTCGGTGGCCTCCATAGCCGAGGCCCGGGCGAGGTCGATGGCGTCAAGCGAGGGGAAGGCTGTGCCGCCGGGGGAAGTGAGGTCAAAAATGAGCACTCCTTTCTTCATCGTGTCGACCATGCCGGCATCTACCTTGAACGGCTGCGCGGTGGGGGTGACGACAACCACGTCGGCACTGCGCAGGGCGGCATCGATGACCTTGGGGTGGATGGCCGAGGTGATGGCCCACGGCCCGAGCGACTGGGCGGCGTGGCGCAGACGGTACACGTCGTTGTCAAACATTCTGACCGTCGAGCCGAGCCCCATAGCCGAGCGGGCGGCGGCACACGCGGCAATGCCCGAGCCGACGATGGTGGTCTCGCAGGGGATGATGCCGGCGATGCCGCCGAGCAGGATTCCCTTGCCCCGGGTAGTGTCGGCAAGGAGCGACGAGGCGATTGCCATCGATGCGCGGCCGTCGATTTCGGCAAGAATGTCGGCAAACGGGGTGTGTCCCTTGTCATCCTCGATGATGTCGATGGCGATTGCCGTGATGTGGCGGGCAAGGAGAGCCTTGACGGCGGCAGGTTTCTGAGCCTCGGGGTGGAGGAGGGTCAGCAGCATGGCCCCTCGGCGCATCTTGGCGATGTCGGCGGTGTCGGCCGGCGCGAGGTGGATGACGATGTCGCAGCCGAGAGCCGCGTCGCGGTCGGTCACGGCAGCTCCGGCACGGGCATACCTGTTGTCAGAGTAATGGATGCAAGCCGCTGCGCCCTGCTCGATGTTGACGCGGAAACCGCGCTCGACGAGCATGTTGACCGCCTCGGGGGTGAGGGGGAAACGCCTCTCGCTTCGATTGTTGCAGGCGGGGAGGCCGATGGAGGGCATGCGCCGCTCGCAGCACACCGGACACGGCTGCTCCTGCGGGGAGATTTTATCTTTACTCAGTTCACGGTTCATAGCGCAAAGGTAAGAAAAAATAAAAAATAACAGGTAAAAAATAACAAATAGCTGCTCTACCGGCGAGGGAGGGATTGTCGGAGCGCGGTGTAGTGGTAATTTCGTTGAGCCCGCAGGGCGATATTGTGTTAAACCCCGTATGGAGCGCAGCGGAATGCGGGGAAAGGGGAAAGAAGCTGCTCTCTAAAGTCAGAGTCCGTAGGGCGATGTGGTGGTAACCGCCTCATTACCATCACATCGTCCTACGGGCCAGTTTGCAATGCGAATTGTAGGGGCACGATTTATCGCGCCCGGGAACTGATAACGCAAATCAACTGATAGATAGTATATTGCATATTTTAGCTATGGGTGCGATAAATCGCAATGTCACTGACTTAATGCCGCGTGTCAACGTTAGCCACAACGACTTTCTGCATTTGCAATCTGATAAGATTGCCACCTTGAATAGCCGTGGGTTGTGTTACGCAACCCACGGGAAAAGAATGCGCACAATAGAATCTGAAAGATTCTTCAACCATCGCAAAGGTACACCTCTCCGAGGTGTATTGGGGTATCGTGTGTGGTAGTCCCCATGTGTAGCCACATGGGGTTTAGCGAGGGTGCACCCCGAGGGGGTGCGTAGAGATGTTTTACGCGTGGCCTCGCTGCGGGTGCGATAAATCGCAATGCCGCTGACTTAACGGTATAATTGCATGGATAAATCGGTCACAACGCCCTCTGCGGGTCACAACATCGCTAATGGGGCGACATTTCTACCCGGTACAACATCGCTAATAAGAGCGGCATCGCCGCCGATTGCGCGGTGTAGCCGCGCCTTAACGTTAGGCCCATGCAAGCGCGCCTTTAGGTGCGCGCCGCTTGGGTTTTCTACGTTTTCTGTCCGGAATCGGCTACATCGT
>Ga0073906_1000414_pt1 | contig 76494 bp, 79 predicted proteins | sample Inofromicrocosms_FD_65485 | JGI IMG/M metagenome (GOLD analysis project Ga0073906, IMG submission 65485) | Mouse cecum microbial communities from Vienna, Austria - Inoculum for glucosamine and mucus D2O microcosms | ecosystem: Host-associated > Mammals > Digestive system > Large intestine >...
GGGGGTAAAGGAGGAGATGGTATGGTGGTGATTGAGTGGAATAATTAAAAACCCGCATTAGGTGCGGGGGATGGGGAAAAATAAAAGCTGTGAACATTTTAAATGCAGCACAGCTATTAATAAATTTTAGATGAACAACTTTTCAGGGGCGCATTTAGTAACCTTAGCGCTCCTTTTTTTATGCAACATTAAATTTGGCTTAATAAAACTTTATATTAAATCCGGTCTGCGGATTTTCGTCCTTAAAATCTGCTGTTCTTTTCTAAATTTTGCAATTTCAGCATGGTTACCGTTTAATAAAACATCGGGAACTTTCATGCCCCTGTATTCCTGGGGTCTTGTGTACTGGGGATGTTCTAATCTGCCTTCTAATTCTTCTGAAAAACTATCATTTGATGAGGATTCTTCTTTATTTAAAAACCCGTCTAAATGTCTTGAAACACTGTCCATAATACAAAGCGCCCCAAGCTCACCGCCTGTCAAAACATAATCACCCAAAGAAATTTCTCTGGGTTTTAAGCCGATACGTATTCTTTCATCAAACCCTTCGTATCTGCCGCAAAGCAATATTAACTGGCATTTAGCGGATAATTCTTTTGCAATCCGTTGATTATAGGGTTCTCCCTGCGGGGTAAGCATAATAAATTCAGAATTTTCAAGCCTTTCGATACTCTCATACGCCTCAAACACGGGCGGTGCCATCAATACCATGCCGGAAGACCCTCCATACGGCGTATCATCAACATGTTTATGCTTATCATGAGTAAAATCACGCGGATTTACAGTATTTACAGAAATTATTCCTTTTTCAATCCCTCTTTTCATAATTGAATAGGAACAATAGTCTTCAATAATTCCAGGAAATAAGGTTATAACGTCATATTTCATCATATAAGCCTCTTATAAAAGTCCTTCTATGGGCTTAATTACAACCTTTTTCTTTGTTATATCTACAACAGGCACAATTTCGCGCGCAAAAGGAATTAAAATTTCGCGCCCGTCTTCATCCAGGGAGGATGATTTCACGCAGAGAATATCATTGCCATTTGAGGTTTTTACATCAACAATAACGCCTATCAAATCATCATTGTTATCAAAAGCATTCAGCCCGATTAAATCTTCGATTAAAAATTCATCTTCATCCAATGAATCTTCTGCCTGCTTTTTATTGATATAAATAAAAGAACCCTTATAGGGCATAAGTTCATTAATTGAATTTATCTCTTTAAATTTTATCAGCGCAAAATTTTTGTGAAAATTAACGCTTGTAACGGTAAATTGTTCTTTTTTTTCATTATTTTCAGTGCTTGAAAGATAAATTTTCTTCAAACCCTTTATAATATCAATATTTGAATAGCCGACTTTAGCAATGCCTGCTATTCCATGAAAATTTAAAATTTTCCCAACCGAAATAATCTCTTCCATAAGAAAAATATATCATAAAATTATTTAATGTTTTACCTTAAAAACAACTTCGCCATTTTCATCATGCCATATATCATAAAATGCTCTGCCGTCTTTAAAAAGCATTTTTGTTTTCGGAGTTTTATCATCAATATTTGAATAGCTTGAAATAGAAGAAATATCACCGTCTTTGCATTCTATCTGAATAATAGAACCGTCATTTGCCATATATCTGGCAAAATTCTCGGTAGAATCCGGCAAAAGCACCGCATTCACTGCTGCATCTTTATAATTATCAGCAGCAATTCTGCCATCTTTTATGTCAATCACGGCACAATCCTTATCTGCTGTATAATGCCAGTATGCAATAGCTTTTTTATCACTGTCTGTTGATAGCTGAGCTATATCTTCACCATTTAATCCAAAAAGCGTGATGTCAAAAGAGCCGTCTTGTGCCTTACTGCTGGTTCTAATTAATTTATCAGCACCATTAACAGGTATATATACTTTCTTTAATACCGTACCATCGCCCTTTTCTCTTGTTTCGGTTGAAAAAGTATTAATAGGCGCGCCTTTAATCTTTTTATCTTTACCAAGATTTTTTATAAAATGTCTTTTACTAAAATCTCTGCCTGTTTCATCAAGATATCTTATCTCAGATTCCAGCATTGCATCATCACTGCCAAAAGTTCTAACCGTTCTTGATTTAAAGCTCTTGTCATCACCATCAGGATTAGAAAACAAATCATCATGTTTATTTAAAATTCTGCCGTCATTATATTCGCGCATTGTTTCGGGCACAACATCATCTGCGCTTTTAAATAAGGTTGACCTGTGTAATTTGCCATCTTTATAATCTATTACAACTTTTTTGCCGGAATTGTATTTGATGGTTAACACTCCATTCAAGGGATTATTATTTTCATCAAAAGCACAGCCATCTTTTAATTCACCTTTAAAAGCCTTGCCGTTATATTCAATTGAAAAACTTTTTTCTTTATTCTCTTGAACTGCATCTCCAATTTTTCCGCCTGCAACAACCCCGCCTGTTACAACAGCAGCTGTTCCTGCAGCCACTCTTAAATCACGCGCATGATTTTTTGCAGCATTAAGAACATTGGCACCGGTGTTCTTAATTAGATTTGCCGTATTATTACCGGCATTTTGCTGCTTCTTTGACGTTTCAGAAGCCTTACCTGCAGGTGCCTGTGTTATATTTTTACCTATAGGTTTACAAGGTTTTTCTGCACCTTTTGTTTTCTCAGCTTTAGCATCCAGCTTTTTATCCAATAAAGATACAGCTATATCTTCCTTTGCTTCCGGTTTTGCAGGTTTTTCAATATTGCCAGCCTTAGATTCAGCCTGCACTTTTGGATTTTTTATCTCTAAAGTATCAGAATAATTGCCAGATTTTGTTTTTAAACCTTTAACACCATCTTTTAAATTATTCCAAACATTTGATATCTTCTTTTTAAGAGGCACGTTCTTTTCTTTTAAAGGTGACATTACACCATCTTTAATAAAATTTCTGAACTTTAAAACAGGTTTAGAGTTTCTGTTTTTATATAAAGCAATTCCGCCTATAGCGGCGGCTGTGATACCAAGCGCTACAGCAGCTTTCACATTACGCTTGCGATTATTTTTATTATCGGCAGTATTTAAGTTATTATTTCTTCTGCCAAATGAAATATTGTTTATACCGTTCAAAGTCTGATTCCTTTTTTAACAACATCTTTGTATGCATTTTTACTTACAAAACGCCTAAAAACGTATTTTATTGCTAAAAATACAGAATTTTATTAAGAAATGTAAATTATAAGAAGACACAAAACCAACTATTTTATTTTTGTAAGATTTGCTTTTCTTATTCTTACATTTTCAGGTGTTACTTCAACAAGTTCATCATCTGCAATATATTCAAGACAATCTTCCAAAGACATAAGTCTTGGTGCTTGTAAAGTTACCATAACATCGGCAGTAGCGCTTCTCATATTGGTAAGCTTTTTAGTTTTACAGATATTTACAGCTATATCCTGTGGTCTGTTACATTCGCCAATTATCATGCCTTTATATACTTTTGTTTTAGGGGTTACAAAGAAAACACCTCTGTCTTCAAACTGATGAAGAGCATAAGGAATAGCTTCTCCTTCTTCAAATGCAATCAAAGAACCGTTCCTTGGTTTTGAAATCTCTCCTGCATAAGAATCATATTTTTCAAAGGTGTGATACATTATACCTTCGCCTTTAGTCATTCTGATAAATTCAGACCTAAAACCGATAAGCCCGCGTGCAGGAATTATAAAATCAATATTATTCCTTTTAACACCGGATTCCATATTCTGCATTTGAGCTTTTCTTTGCGATAATTTTTCAATAACAGAACCTGTAAATTCTTCAGGAACATCTACAATTAAATTTTCATAAGGTTCAAGAGTTTCTCCCTCAGGGCTTTTTTTATAAATAACCTCAGGTTTTGATACCTGAAATTCATACCCCTCGCGCCTCATTGTTTCAATTAAGATACCAAGATGCAGTTCTCCGCGTCCTGAAACCCTGAATACATCAGTTGAATCAGTATCTTCAACCCTTAAAGAAACATTTTTTTCAAGTTCATAATAAAGCCTTTTTCTTAACTGGCGGCTTGTTACAAACTTGCCTTCCTGCCCTGCAAACGGCGAATTATTAATGCTGAAATTCATCTGCAAAGTGGGTTCATCCACTTGTATCAAAGGAAGCGCAACAGGATTTACAACGGCAGACAATGTTTCACCGATTTGAATATCTGAAAAACCTGCAACGCCAACTATATCACCAGATTCTGCAGCTTGTGTTTCAACGCGTCCTAAATCTTTAAATTCAAACAATTTAACAATTTTGCCTTTTTCATAAGAGCCGTCTGTCTTAATTAAAGTAACATTTTCACCTGATGTCATTTTACCATTAATTATTCTTCCAATAGCAATACGCCCTACATAATCATTATAATCAAGCGTTGTTGCCTGGAATTGAAGAGTTGCTTCATCATCTCCCACAGGAGGTTTAATATTTTCCAAGATACAATCCAATAAAGGAATTATATCCTTGCTCTCATCGGTCAGCTCTTTTTTTGCAAATTTATGCAAAGAGCTTGCATAAATTATTGGAAAATCAATTAATTCTTCATTATCGGTAAGTTCTGTAAATAAATCAAACACTTTATTTATAGTACCATCGGGGTCTGCCCCTTGTTTATCAATTTTATTTACAACAACAATAATTTTTAAACCAAGTTCAAGCGCCTTAGAAAGTACAAACCTTGTCTGCGGCATAGGTCCTTCCTGTGCATCCACAATTAAAAGAGCACCATCTACCATACCAAGAACACGTTCAACTTCTCCGCCAAAATCCGCGTGCCCAGGGGTATCTACAACGTTAATTTTTATCCCTTTATAATCAACGGAGATATTTTTTGAAAGGATTGTAATACCGCGTTCTTTTTCAATATCATTATTATCTAAAACACGAACTCCGGCTTCCTGATGTTCTTTAAACACGCCTGTTTGCTGTAAAATGCAATCTACAAGAGTTGTTTTACCATGGTCAACGTGAGCTATAATTGCTATATTTCTAATATTTTTCTTTCTCATTGTTGTTAATTTCCGTATAGTTTAATAAATTACAAAATAATTTTACAACAAAAATCTTTTATAATGCTAAAATATTTTGAATTGTTCTTAATTTTGTTCCCTTGGAGGCTGAAGAACGATATTGCATTTCTGTTAATTTATTTTCATCATCAAAATTCAAAACGATTTCCGATTTGTCTTTACCGTATGTGCCATCTTCAACCATCTCTAATAGTTTTTCTTCTTTTTCTCTATCTATCTCTTCTTTGTACTCATTGCAGCGTTCCTTATAATCAGCTATCTCCTGCATTGAACTTGAATCAGAAAGAGCCTCTTTTTCTTTTGCTTTATATTCTGACATTTGATATAAATACATACTATCAAGTTTCCTTACTTTAACTGCTTCATTTCCTGTAAAAAGATATCTGTCATTGCCGAGTTTTCTTAAATATAAAGTGCGTTCATTTGAATTAAAATCACCAATTTGTGCACGAAGAAATGCACCTATCTCTTTTGAAGTTTCACTATCATAAATAGAACTTTCAGACAATGTGCCGTATAAGCTTGCAATAACGTTCTCAAGAGCATAATCAGGATTTTTACCCTTTATATTATCTAAATTTGTCTGTATCTTTATAGCTCTGCCAAAATTTATATTTCCAAAATTCACCTTCATACTTTATCCTCTTAAATAAAAATGTGTTAGCTTTAGTATAAAACATCTCAATTTGAATATTTGCTACTTAATGCATTTTTAATGTAAAATAAAATAAATTTATTTAAAAGGAGGTTTGAGATGGAATTAGATATTATAAAAAAAGCAGACCCGATTGTGGCTGAATATATTGAAAAAGAATTAAAAAGACAGCAAAATACAATTGAACTTATCGCAAGTGAAAATTTTACATCTGAAGCCGTTATGGCAGCACAAGGCAGCGTTTTAACAAATAAATATGCTGAAGGAAAACCCTATAAAAGATTTTATAACGGCTGTGAAAACGTAGATAAAATTGAAGAACTTGCTCAAAAAAGATGCTGTGAGCTTTTCGGCTGCGACCATGCTAATGTTCAGCCTCACTCAGGTGCTCAAGCCAATATGGCAGTATTTTTATACGCCCTAAAACAAGGTGACACTGTGATGGGCATGGATTTATCAAACGGCGGACACTTGACCCATGGTTCACCTGTCAATTTTTCAGGGCTTTATTTTAATATCGTAAGCTACGGTATTGATGAAAACGGCGAAATAAACTACGACCAGCTTGAAGAACTGGCTCTTATAAATAAACCAAAACTTATAATTGCTGGAGCTTCAAATTATTCTAAAATAATTGATTTTAAAAGATTTAAAGAAATTGCAGATAAAGTAGGTGCTTACCTAATGGCAGACATAGCACATATTGCAGCACTTGTTGCAGCAGGCGAACATCCAAGCCCTGTACCTTATGCAGACTTTGTAACCACAACTACCCATAAAACTTTAAGGGGTCCAAGAGGCGGTATTATTATGTGTAAAGAAGAACATGCCGCAGGAATTGATAAAGCAGTATTCCCGGGTATTCAAGGCGGACCATTAGAGCATGTTATTGCAGCAAAAGCAATAGCCCTAAAAGAAGCTTTATCGCCAGAATTTAAAGAATATGCAAAACAAATAATTAATAATGCCAAAACCCTATGCAAAACTCTTATGGCTGAAGGCATTGATATAGTTGGTTCAGACACAGAAAACCATCTTATGACGGTTGACCTTAGAAAACTTGATAAAACAGGTAAAGACATATCAAATGAACTGGAAGAAGTTGGTATAACCGCAAATAAAAATACTGTTCCAAATGACCCTAAAAGCCCTTTTATAACATCAGGTGTCAGAATCGGTGTTCCTGCTGCAACCACCAGGGGATTCAAAGAAAATGAAATGATAGAAATCGGCAAAATTATAGCAGATACAATTAAAGGCACAGATACAAAAGAAAATTTAAGAAAAAGAACTCTTGAGCTTTGTGAAAAATTTCCTTTGTATCCAAATATTTCATGCTAAAATGCACATAGGATTTATAGTGCTTGCTCCTTAAAGCTATTTAGATAAAAGGACCGTTAAAGAGGAGCGCTAGCGACGGGATTGCGTCCTTGTTCTAAATAGCTTTAAGGAGCAAGCATCACCTAAAACTTTCATCAGCCAAACTATTTTGGTATATTAAACAGGATAAAAATATGATTAAACTTACTCAAGCACAAATTACAGGGGCAATCATAGCCTATCTTTTAGGGGTATTTATTGTACCCATTGTAATATACTTCTCAGACAAAGCAGGGCTCGTAGATGTCCCCAATGAAAGAAAAATTCACCACGGAAAAATCTCACGTCTTGGAGGCGTTGCAGTTTGGCTTTCTGTCATGCTGACATTTCTTTCTTTAGTATTATTGAGTTATTATCCTTCAGGACAGGGGCTTTCAGGAATTATTGCGGGCGGCTCTTTAATGTTTCTTTTAGGTTTAATTGATGATATATTTTGTCTTAATGCTAAGTTTAAACTATTTATTCAAGTTGCAATTGCAAGCATTGTAATAATATTGGGGGTTAGAATAGAAAGTATTTACATTCCTTTTTCAAACCCGATTGAACTTGGTTTTTGGTCATACCCGATTTCTTTGCTTTGGATTGTAGGCATCTCAAATGCCATTAATTTTATAGATGGTATAGACGGACTTGCAGGAAGTGTTGTCACTATAAGTTCTTTTGCAATCGGTATAATATCAATGGTTGTAGCTCCATCATCTCCTATATCCGCGCTTGTAGCCTTTATTTTACTTGGTGCAATGTTATCTTTCTTAACATATAACTATAACCCGGCTAAAATCTTTATGGGTGATTCAGGCGCTCTTTACGCAGGTTTTTTACTTGCAACTCTTTCCATCACAGGCATTGCAAAAACTTCAGGACACTTAATGTATTTGCCGCTTTTAATCCTTGCGGTTCCAATGATTGATGTTGCTTATTCAAGCATAAGAAGGATTATGAAGGGACAGAGTCCTTTTGTTGCAGATTCCGAGCATATTCATCATAAATTACTCCATTCGGGACTATCTCAGGATGTTGCAGTTTTAATTTTAGCTTCCATCTCTTTTGCCTGCGCCATTATAGCTATTTTAATAGCAGGGTCTTTAAGTAAATATTATATTTTTGCAGTTGTTGTTGTGATAATTTTATTTATCCTCAATATTGTTTCAAAATCCATAAAAAAACGCGGATAAAAAATATTAAAAAATCATTACAAAATTGACATTTAGATGGTTTTTTTCTATGCTTAAATGTAATGAATAAACGTTGGTATGATGCTGACCCTATTATAACAAATGCCATTAATTTGATTCAAAATTCAAAGGATGAAAAAAAGAATTTGATGGCAGATTTTATAATAAAAGAAGCAAAGAATCTCGGTGTTGAACCTGATATAGAAGTAGGGCAAAGCAATTTTGACTGCTTTTGGCACAAAAGACAAGATGAAAATGCTAAATATTTTATGGCACTTGAATACCTAAAAGCCATGGAAGAAGAGGCGCAGCGCGAGGTATCTTTTAAAATTATAGCAGCGTTTGAAAATACTACAGGAGAATAAATACTGTATTTGTTTGATGACTATTCAGACAAGTCTTAATAAAATTTAATTATGAAAAAGTATTGCATCACATTAATAATATCAGTTTTAGCATTATTTATTAATATTGCTCCATGTCATGCAATCAAAATAGGCTTGGAAGAAAATATTAAACAAACCTATGTCGGTACTTCAAAAGCCGGACAAATTGTAGACGGCAGAAGCAAAAAACCCCTTTATTATACCAAAGCGCTTGTACCATATACGATTAAAGCTCACAATGATACTTTGGTCATAAAAATTAATGGTAAATATTATAATTTAGGCACAAATTTTATAATTATCCAAAATAAAGAACCAAAAGGCTTCTTGGCTACCAAAAAAAGATGGTACAGGGGCGAAATCGTAATTTATAACTATCATAAAAAATTAATAGTTGTAAATAATGTTGCACTTGAAGAATATTTAATGGGTGTTGTACCTGCTGAAATGCCTCCAGGATGGAATGTTGAAGCTCATAAAGCGCAAGCAATTGCAGCAAGAAGCTATGCTATAGCAAACCTCGGCAAAAGAAAATCAATGGGATACGACCTTAAAGACACTCCGCAAGACCAAACTTATGGCGGAGCTTCAGCTGAAACCAAACGCACAACAAAAGCTGTCCTTGAAACAAGAGGCATTGTTTTAACCCACGATGGCAAAATAATTCCTGCTTATTACCATGCTTCATCCGGCGGTAAAACTGTTGGCTCGGGAGCTGTCTGGGCAAAAGATTTACCTTATATTAAATCAGTTCCAGGGTATGACGATGGTATAAGAAAGAACGGTCATGGAGTAGGCATGAGCCAGCATGGAGCAAATAACCTTGCAAACAAAGGCTATAATGCTTATCAAATCTTAAATTATTTTTACAAAAACGTTAAATTTTCTGTAACAAAAAACCAGTATTAATTTTATAATTAAAATTTAAAACCTGCTTGTGTTCCTTTATACAAGCAGGTTTTTGATATTTCATTCTTTAAATACCCTACAGTTAGGGGATTTTAATGTAAAGTTTGTTTAAACACCTTGCAAATAAAGGATTTATAGATATAATAAAGGAGTAACTAATGATAGAAAGGGGTTCATGAGGATGAACAAAGAAGAATTAGTAAAAGAAGTTAGTGCACAAGCAAAATTATCACAAAAACAAACTACTGAAGTTATAGCTGCCCTTTTAGATACTATTGAAAAAACAGTTTCTAAAGGTAAAAAAGTCACTTTAGTTGGATTTGGTACTTTCGAAGCTAGAAAAAGAGCTGCAAGAGTTGGCAGAAACCCTCAAACAGGTAAAGAAATTAAAATCGCTGCTAAAACAGTTCCTGCATTTTCAGCTGGTAAAAAATTCAAAGAATTAGTAAAATAGCATAAGCTGATGCCAAAACCGGTACAATAAAATATTGGTAAAAAGGCATCAAACTCTTTGAATTATAAATTAGACAAAAAACCGGGCTTTTAAACAACCCGGTTTTTTGTTGTCTGGTCTTTTTGAACTAATAAGAGTCTTTTGTTATGTACATTTTAAGGACTTTATGATAGAATTTCCCGTAGTAGTAAATAAAAGGAGATACGACAATTAGTAAAAATGATGTAAGAGCCAAAGAACTGGTTAATGAAAAAATCAGGGCAAAAGAAGTGATGTTAATTGATGATGAGGGAACAAATCACGGCACAGTTTCAACCGCAAAGGCCCTGGAGATGGCAAAAGAGAAAGATTTAGACCTAGTTGTTGTATCACCAAACCAAGCCCCTCCCGTTGCAAAAATCTTAGATTGGGGAAAATATAAATATGAAACCGAAAAGAGGGCAAAAGAAGCAAGGAAAAAGCAGCATACTGTTGATATCAAAGAAGTAAAAATGCGCTATAAAATTGATACCCATGACTATGAAGTGCGTTTAAAAAGCACTAAAAAATTCATAGCGCAAGGAAATAAAGTTAAAGTTGTTGTAATGCTTAGAGGAAGAGAAATGCAGCACAATAAACTTGCAATTGATTTAGCTAATAAATTTTTAGCAGATATTGAAACAGACGGCAGTGTTTCAATTGAAAAGAAGCCGGCACTGGAAGGAAGAAATGTTGTAATGGTACTTGCACCGACAAACAGCAAATAGCAGACGGTTTTATAATAAATTATATCAAGGGCGGATTTATATAATATTCCGCCTTTTTTAATTATCAGGAGAAAATAATGTTTAGGCAAATGCGCAGAAAAAATCAAGCACTGACACAAGAAGAATGCGAACAGATTTTAAATGAAGGGAAAACTGGTATTATGGCAGTGTTAGGAGACAATGATTATCCGTACACTATTCCTTTAAATTATATTTACCTCAATTCTAAAATATACTTCCATTGCGCAAAAACAGGACATAAAATTGATTCAATAAAAAAACATAATAAAGTATCATTTTGCGTAATTAATAAAGATGAAGTTATACCTGAAAAATTCGGTACAGATTATAGAAGCGTTGTTGCCTTTGGAAAAGCTCGCATCATGGAGGAAAATGAATTTATGCCGGCAATTCAAGCATTTACTAAAAAATATTGCCCATTTGATGATAATGTTATTCAAAAAGAAATTGACAGGGAATTAAAGCTTTTATGTATGGTGGAAATTGAAATTGACCATCTTACAGGCAAGCAGGCAATTGATTTTGTAAGAAAAAGATAAGCTATTTCTTTTGTTTTTCAGAATATTTTTTACGCGTGCAATAAGATGAAAAGTTATTAATAAAATCAACTGGATTTTGCTTTTTACTTTTTAAATAGTCGACCAAAAATTTTAAAGCTTTTAATTTAAACCCGCAGTCATTAAGATTTCTAAGATTCTTTAAATATTCAATATCGTTTCTGCTAAAAATCCTGTCACCCCTTGGATTTTTCTTAAAATTTGTTATGCCGAAAGTATCATAATCCCTGATTGTTTTGCCGCTTCCTGCATTTATAATCTCGACAGCATCCCCGATTGAAAAAACTGCATCATCAGGGTTTAATTTCATATCTTCGTATATTAATCTTAATTTTCTATTCACAATAAAATTATAAAGTATAAAATTTGACTTGTCAATTTAAATATAAATAAAAACATAATTTTCTGGAAAAAAAGTATTTCATAAAAAAGGGCTGTTAAAAATTCGCCTCTGCAGATATTAATTATTAAAGAATTATTATAGTTTTTTGCAGATGCGAATCCTCTGCCCTGCTTATGAAATACTTTTTTAAAGAGAAAATATTAAATATCAGCCATAGGCCAAAATATAATTTTATAATTTCAACTAAAAATAACAAAATTTAGCTATATGACTTTTATAGGATTTTAATGTACAATAGATACAAGTTTTGTTAGGAGGTTTTAATGGCAAACGAAGAAATGAAAAAATTTTCAACAGCGCAGCTTTTGAATTTTTGTTTAGGATTTTTCGGGCTTCAATTTGCCTGGCAGATGAGAATCATTCTGTCCGGTCCTGTTACGGAAGCCCTAGGCGCAAGCCCATTTATTTTTGGTTTAATTTGGCTTGCAGGACCTGTTACAGGTATTGTGGTACAGCCTATCATAGGTGCATTATCTGATGTAACTCAAACCCCGTTTGGACGTCGTGTTCCATATTTAATGGGAGGTGCTATTTTAGCTGCTCTGGGACTGTTTTTCTTACCAAGAAGCGGCGATATTGCAGGCTTATTCGGTGCAAATGCTCCTGTTTGGCTAGGGCTTTTAATTGCTGCAGTTATGATTTGGATAATTGATGCTTGTGTTAACGCCGCCCAAGGTCCCTATAGAGCACTTATCCCAGATAATATTCCAAAAGAACAGCACGCACTTGCAAATTCTTACCTAAGTTTTGCAATCGGCTTAGGCTCTGTTATTGCAGCCGGTACAGCACCATTTTTAAAATATGTGTTCCACTATGATATGTCTATGAACGCACAGTTTGCAATGGCTGGAGCCGCTTTCTTCCTTGCTATGTTATGGACTTGCCTTACAATTAAAGAAAGAAAAATTAAAGCAGAGGCAAAAACTGCAGCAGAAAATGAAGAACAAAAATCATTCTTGGAAAATGTACAAGACTTTTTTAAACTTTCACCAGAAGTAGGTAAAATCTGCACAATGCAATTCTTTTCTTGGATTGGATTAATGAGCATGATGATTTTCTTCACCCAATATGCTGTTCACATTGTGTATAATGTACCCGACCTTTCAAGCGCAGCACAAGCAGTTAAAGATACATATGCAGCCCAAACGGCAGACGGGCAGTATTTCTCGCAAATTTGTTTTGCAGTATTTAATTTAGTTTGCTTCCTTGTTGCTATTCCTATTGGAAAATGGGCAGAAAAAAGAGGAAATAAATTTGTACATATAATTGCATTATCAAGTATGGCTTTAGCTTATATTTTGATGGCAATTCTTCCAAATAAAGCCTCTGTTATGAGCGCTATGGCATTAGCAGGTATTGGCTGGGCAAGTACATTAGCACTTCCCTTTGCAATGCTTTCAAAATATATAAAACCGGGCACAGAAGGTTCAATTATGGGTATATTTAATATATTCATAGCAGCTCCGCAAGTATTGGTTTGCACACTTCTTGCTTGGTTTATTGATAAAGCAAGATATACTCAAGATACTATGGTAAATAACCACTGGGAATATGCTTTTATAGTAGGTGCTATAATGCTTATCCTTGCTGCAGTTACAGCATCGCTAGTAAAAGAAAAAGCATAAATAAAATATAATAGAAAAAATTAATTAACCCTGTCTTCAAATTAAAAGACAGGGTTAATTTTTCAATAACCCTTATATTACTTAATAATTGCAATTATCGTGCAAATTATGATAAAATTGGTTACTGATAAAATACCGATAAATTTAAGGCGGGATAAATGACAATTGAAAAACCGAAAAACCCAAAAGACCGAATTATTCTGGCTTTGGATGTAGATGATTTTGATGAAGCAAAAAAACTCGTCAAGGAATTAAAGGACTATGTCGGTTTTTTTAAGGTCGGACTTCAATTATACACATCTGTCAGTTTCGATGTTATAAAAATGATTCATGATGAAGGCGGTAAAGTCTTTTTTGACGGCAAATTCCACGATATACCAAACACCGTTGCAAGAGCCTGCGCTAACCTTGTCAAAAAGGATATAAGCTTTTTTGATGTTCATATTAAAGGCGGCTCAAAAATGCTTTCAACTACTGTGAAATTAGCTTGTGAAACTGCCAAAAAATATAATAAGCCGGAACCTGTAATCCTTGGCGTGACTCTTTTATCAAGCTTTGGACAAAAAACTTTAACTACAGAATTAAGCGTTAATAAAAATATTGATGATTATGTTGGAAGCCTTGCCAAAATAGCGGTGGATGCCGGATTAAACGGAGTTGTGGCATCAGCTTCTGAAGCCATTGTTATAAGAAAAGAATGTCCCGAAGATTTTATCATTGTATGTCCTGCAATACGTCCGACCTGGAGTGTTGTAAATGACCAAGTAAGGGTTGTAACCCCTACAGATGCCGTGCTTTCAGGTGTGGATTATATGGTGGTAGGACGTCCCGTTATATGCGCCGAAAATAAGGTGGAAGCCATAAAACTTATTATTGATGAGATTGAAAATGCACTTGCATTAGATGTTGTGTAAGGATTTTAAAAAATGAAGATGAAAACCGTATTTGGTGTTTTAAAAGAATTAAAAACAGATGAAACAAGGGTAGCCTTAACTCCTGATTGTATTGCAATGCTGACACAAGAAGGATATGAAGTTATAATTGAGCACAATGCAGGAATCTTAAGCGGCTTTTCAGATGAACAATATATTCAAAGCGGTGCAGTTATTGCAAAAGACAATGTTGAAGTATGGGAAAAAGCAACTGTTATTGTAAAAGTAAAAGAGCCGCAAAAATCTGAATACCAATATTTCCAGGAAGACCAGGTTATTTTTTCCTTTATGCACCTTGCGGTTGAAGAAGAACTTACAAAAGAACTTTTAAATAAAAAGGTTTGTGCAATAGCTGCAGAATCTGTTGAAGGTAAAAACGGCGAGCTGCCTCTTTTAAGACCAATGAGCGAAGTAGCAGGAAGATTAAGTATTCAATTGGGTGCAAACTATCTTGAAACCGTAAATGGCGGTTCAGGAGTCCTTTTAGGCGGCGTACCGGGGGTACAGCCAGGTAAAGTTGTAATTATCGGAGGCGGTGTTGTAGGTGCAAACGCTGCAAAAGTAGCTCTTGGTATGGGAGCAGATGTTTCAGTATTGGATATTAATTCAAAACGCCTTGCAGATTTGGATTTAACTTTTAACGGAGCACTAAAAACACACTATTGCAACCCTTACACAATAAAAGAGGAGTGCAAAAAAGCTGATATCCTTGTAGGCGCTGTGCTATTACCCGGAAGAAAAGCACCGAAACTTGTTAGCGCCGATATAGTCAAAGAAATGAAAAAAGGCTCATTTATAATAGATGTAGCAATTGACCAGGGCGGAAACATCGAAACTATGGATAGAATCACAACATTAAAAAATCCTGTGTTTGAAAAATACGGCATTTTGCATTCTGCTGTACCTAATTTACCCTCTTTAACGCCAAGAACATCGTCTTTTGCATATTCTTATGCTATACTTCCATATATCCAAAAAATAGGAGAATTGGGCGCATTTATGGCGCTGAAAGAATCTGAATCACTCCGCGCAGGTGTAAATACATTCAGAGGAGAAGTCACAAATGAAAATCTGGCGCAGACATTTGATTTAGAACATACTGAAATTTCCCTTCTAATAGGTTTTAAGGTAGCATAATATGAATACAGGACACGTTAAAAGAGTAGTTTTTAAATTCGGAACAAATATTTTAAGAAATGATGAAGGAGATATCTCATTATCAAGGCTTTATTCTTTTGTAGAAGATATTTCAAGACTTTTTAAAGAAGGAAAAGAAGTAATTATTGTATCCTCAGGTTCTGTTGCTTTAGGGATGAAAAAACTATGCCCTGTAAAAACGGCTTCAAATACAACAATTGATAAACAAGCTGCAGCCTCAATAGGACAGCCCTTCTTAATGAAAATTTGGCAGGAAGGATTTGAAAAATACGGCGTTACAGTTTCTCAAGTGCTTTTAACCGAAGATGATTTTTCAAACAGGAAAAGATATTTAAATTTAAGAAATACCCTAAATAGGCTTCTTGAATGCGGAATAATTCCAATTATTAACCAAAATGATACAGTTTCAACAAGCGAAGTGGCGCAGGTTTGTTTTTCAGATAACGACAAGCTTTCAGCCCTTGTTGCAAGTAAACTTGACGCTGATTTACTCATTATGGTGTCTGATATTGACGGGCTTTATGATAAAAACCCTAAAGAATTTGAGGATGCCAAATTAATCCCGATTGTAGAAAAAGTAACATCAAAAATCGAAAAACTCGCTTCAGGCGCTTCACTAGGCGGAAGAGGCGGTATGATAACAAAATTATCCGCAGCAAAAGTCGTAACAAATTCAGGCTCAAATGCTATGATAGTAAACGGCAAGCGGGAAGGCATATTAAAAAAAGTCTTTAATAATGAAGATGTGGGCACGGTATTTTTAGCCACAAATAAATTATCTTCAAAACACAGATGGATTGCCTATGCTACAAACCTTAGAGGCGGAATAGTCGTAAATGAAGGAGCAAAAAAAGCTTTGATTGAAAAACAAACAAGCCTTCTTCCAATCGGCACCCTTGCAATTGCGGGAATTTTTGAAAATGGTGAGGTTATAAGCATTTTGGATGAAAAAGGGTGCGAATTTGCAAGAGGGGTTGCAAATTACACATCGGATGAATGCGAAAAACTTTTAGGAATCCACAGTGAAAAAATTAAGGAAATTTTAGGACACAAACAAAGTGATGATGTAATAAGCAAAGATAATCTTGTATTACTTTAGGGTTTATTGCACAGGCACTGCAAGGTAAAACTATGAATATTGAAGAAATTGTAAAATATGCAAATCAAGCAAAAATAGAATTAATGGGTTTAGGTGCTGATAAAAAAAATGAAGCGCTGAAAAATGTTGCACAAAATATTGAAGCAAATAAAGAAAAAATCTATGAAGCAAATAAAAAAGACTTGGAATACGCTGCAGCACTTGTAGAAGAAGGAAAATTAACAAAAGCAACCTTTGGCAGGCTAAAACTCGATGAAAACAAAATGCGCGATATGATTCAGGGCATTTATGATGTTATAAAACTTGAAGACCCTGCAAATAAAATTCTTTGGACACGCGAACTTGATGAAGGGCTTATTTTAAAGAAAGTTACAACCCCGATTGGAGTTCTTGGAATAATTTTTGAAGCACGCCCTGATGTCATAGCACAAATTTCATCTTTAGCAATAAAATCAGGTAACGCAGTAATTTTAAAAGGCGGAAGCGAAGCGAACAATACAAATTCAGCCATTTTTGAAATAATAAAAGAAGCTTTAGATAAGACTGAAGGTTTCCCAAAATATGCAGTAAACCTTGTATATTCGCATGACGACATTAAAAAAATGCTGGATATGGATGGCTATATTGATTTAATCATCCCAAGAGGCTCAAATAAGCTTGTAAAATTCATTCAGGAAAATACAAAAATCCCTGTTTTGGGGCACGCTTCAGGCATTTGTCATATATTTGTTGATAAAAGCGCTGATTTTGATATGGCAGAAAAAATCTGTATAGATGCTAAAACCCAATACCCTACAGCATGTAACGCGGTTGAGACAATTTTAGTACATAAAGATTTTCCTTATTATGAAGAATTAAAAAATGCCCTTAATGATAAAGGGATTGAAGTCATTGAAAATCCTAAGCAATTTGGGGTTGAATATTCTGATACCATTTTAAACATTAAAAAAGTTGATTCATTAGATGAAGCTATTAATCATATTAACAAATACGGCTCTCATCACACGGATTCAATTATAACAAGTGATTTAAAAGCAGCAGAAATTTTTATGAACAATATTGATTCAGCAGGCGTATTCACAAACACTTCAACCAGATTCTCAGATGGTTTCAGGTTTGGTTTTGGTGCAGAAGTCGGTATTTCAACAAATAAAACTCACGCAAGAGGTCCTGTAGGCCTAGACGGGCTTTGTATTTATAAATACAAATTAACGGGCACAGGGCAAATTGTGGATGATTATGCAAAAGGAATAAAAACTTTTAAACATAAAGACATTTAAATTTTTTGTTTTATAATAAAAAAATAAGCGGATATAAAAGCCGTTATATTTTAAAATACAGGAATTAGTAAGAAAGTATTAACAAAAGAAGTAAGATTTTGACAAACTTTGAACTAATAGAAAAAATAAATAAACTAAAGAAGGAAAAAAACGCAATTATCCTTGCACATTGTTATCAAAGCCCTGAAATTGATAATGTAGCGGATTATGTCGGAGATTCATTGGGCTTAAGCCGTTTAGCCAGCAAAACTGATGCTGATATTATAATTTTTGCCGGTGTTTATTTTATGGCAGAAACTGCAAAAATTTTATCCCCTGATAAAAAAGTCCTTCTTCCAAATAAAAATTCAGGCTGCAATATGGCAGATATGATAAACTTAAAACAGGTAAAAGATTTTAAAGAGAAAAACCCTGGTGTGCCTTTAGTTTGTTACGTTAATTCTTCAGCTGAAGTAAAGGCAGAATGTGATATTTGCTGTACAAGCGCTAATGCAATTGATGTTATAAAATCTCTAAACACTAATAAAGTTTTATTTGCACCGGATTGTTATTTAGGAAGCTTTGCCCAAAAAAATCTTCCTAGTGTTGAAATTATAAGCTACCCCGGTTTTTGCCCGACACATCTTAGGATTATTCCTGATGAAATAATTAAAATGAAAATTATGTACAAAGATGCCAAAATTCTTGTACACCCAGAATGTCATCAAGAAGTTGTAAAGCTGGCAGATTTTGTGGGCTCTACTACTCAAATTATGCAATATTGCGCAAATTCAAACAATAAAAGCTTCATTATTGCAACGGAAAAAGGAGTTGTAGACCGTCTGGAAAGAGATTTTCCTGATAAGGAATTTATTTTGGCTTCAAATAAACTTGTATGCCATAATATGAAGTGGAATACCCTTGAAGATATTTTAAATTCCCTTCTTTATGACCAATTTGAAGTAACAGTTGAAGAAGAAATCAGGCAAAAAGCTCTAAATTCTATTCAAAAAATGGTAGAATTAGGATAACATACAGCTGCAGCAATATATTTGAGGGCTAATTTGACCAATTTTCTTATTAAGCATTTTTGCAGTTAAAAAATTTATGCTGATTTTGATACTATATCAAAAGTGTATCCTAAACCTGATAGAATCTTGCTTATAGTGCGCAATCCAGGAGATTTTGTTTTACCATGGAGAATATCCACAAGCTGCACGCGGTTCATGCCAACTTCTTTTGCAATTCACTCACTGTAGTGCGGGCTTTTATAACATATTCTAAACACCTGAAAAATTCAGCTTCATTACCATTTTCAATGTAATTCATAATTGTTAATCTAAGCCACACTTTCTGATGTTAAAGCATAAGACTATGCGCTTTGTGTGGTTCTTGTATATATATTATTGTTTGCTAAGGCATTTTTAAGTTCATCCGGCATATCATCTTCACTAAGGTTTGGCGGCGCTGTCCAGATAACTGATTTCATATAGTATTTAACCGTTGCCGTTTTATATCCTTTTTTCTTTAAAAACCTGTTTATAATATGCGCTATGGTTGTGCTTGTTTTACCCTCAACAAGCCTCGTATAGGTTTTAATTCCCATAATATCCGCAACATCAGATATCTTCATCCATCTGTTTTCTCTTGATATGATATCCCCAATCTGCCCTGCATATTTTAAAAGCAGTGTTTTTTCATCATCCTCATCTGAAACGACAACAGGCCCTAATGATGGCAAACCCTCAATCAAAGGCTCCACCTCTAAATTTTTATAAAAATCAACCACCTTTTCATCGGATATTACAAGCTCTTTTGAAAAATTCTCTAAATAAAGTCCTGACAAAGTCTTCACTCTGCTCATTGCAACGTATGCCTGTCCTCTTTCAAAAATCCTTTTACAATCCACATATAGTTTATCGAGGGTCATCCCTTGTGATTTATGTATTGTAACCGCATATGCAAGCTTTAGAGGAAATTGTTCCCTTGTTGCAATAACTTTATCGTTATAATAGTATTCAAAAGTCTCCCGCGCGATATCCCTTATTGTGCCATTGTCAAATTCAACAGTCACCCTGTCATCATTAAGTGCCAAAACCTTTCCGCATGAACCGTTTACAAGCCCTGTCCTAAAATCAAGATTAACAAGCAGCATAACTCTTGCATCAGGTTTAAGCTTGATAACCTTTTCTGCCCTGCAGCTTTTATTAAAAATCTCTAAAATTGTCTGCTCACGCTCATCTAAATTTTCATAAACATACCCCTTGCCTCTTAAAACACCATCTTCTGCAGGATATTCAACTATCTTGGCTTCAAGTGCATTAAACATTGCTTCGTTATACCCGTCTGCCTCTTTATTTGTTGAGAAAATATGCAGAATATTTCCAGCCGCCGCACCAAAACCGCCGTCATCAGTCTTATTAAGAGCAGCACAGCGCGTGTTTAAGAGCTTTACATCATCATTATTAAGGTTATTCACCCGCATATTTGATAAAGCTTTGATAAAATTTTCTTCCTTTTGTCTATGGTTTTCCGTAAGCAGAATATTTTTAAGGTTCAATTCAGTCCAAACCGGCGATTCAAAACAGTAGCTTAATTCTGCACCTTCTCCCATTTCAACCGGAGGAAGCTGGAAAAAATCTCCTAAAAATATTACCTGAATACCGCCAAATGGCTTATCTACTTCCCTTACAAGGCGAAGCACCTTATCAACATATTCAAACGCCCTGATATTCAGCATTGAAATTTCATCAATAGCAAGCATTGCACATTTTTCAATCTGTTTTTTAATAGTAGGCTTTTTTGTCAAAATGTTTTTTACAATATTTTCAATAGAATAACGGCATAAACCAATCCCGGCCCAGGAATGAATCGTCTGCCCCTTAATATTAACCGCTGCAATTCCTGTGGTTGAAGTTACAACAAGCTTTTTAAATTGTTCCTTTAACCTGTCTAAAATATAGCTTTTGCCCGTACCTGCATGTCCTGTTATAAAAACATTTTCCCCTTCTTTTATTAGGCGGATAATATTTTTAAGTGCTGTATTATCTTCTTTTTTTGCAGCATTATCCAAAATATCAGGTACAGTCTGAGTTTTGGCAGCAGGTGAATTGTTTTGAACAAGAGCAGGAGCTTTTGACACCTTAATGCCGTCTAAAATAAGCTGGTCAGCATTATAAATTTTATACGGTACATACTCCCCGCTTGCGACCTGTCTTTCAAAAGCAATCGGTCTTTCATTCGGTTTAACATCATATTTTAAACCCTCTGTTGATACCCATTTAACAGAATTAAACCCGTAAATTCTTTTATAACATTCAAAAATACACTGCGAAACCGAAGCAAATTTCTTGCCCTCTAAAGTTGTGTGTTTTTCTTCAATATCATCAATAAGTTCGCGCGCTATATCTATAATTTCATCATATCCGATAATTTCAGATAATAATATGCACAAAAGTTTCTTCGGGTCGCTAAAACTTAGCCCGCTTGCATTCCGTATTTCCGGATTCCCCAAGTTTTCATTAATTTCAGACATCAACCATCCTTGTTTATTACATTATATAATAAACAAACGGCATGCTAAACCCGTACCACCCAGCATTTTTCTTATAAGAAATTCGGCCTTGCTTTTAAAAGTGCAATAAATTACACCATTCATGTTATCTTTATGCCAACCATAAATTTTATAAAAGCAGAGATATTTTTGCAAAAGCAGCTGTTAAAAATTCGCCTCCGCAGATATTAATAAATAAATGATTAATACAATTTTTTACAGGTGCGAATCCTCTGCTGCTTTTGCAAAAATATCTCTGGGCAGAAAAAATATAAAAGCCGCTATCAGATTCCATAAAAATCAACCAAGCTCCATCATTGTGCACCAAAATATGTATGGTATAATTTTTTAGTGAAGAATATTTAAGTTTAGCTTAAAAATAAGGAAGCATTAACAATGGAAAATGTGGCTATCGATTTTAAAAACCATTTCAACAATTACGTTCAAAACCTTGAAACATACATTATGTTTCAAATAAAACAAAGAACACTTGAACTTACAGAAGAACTTACAAAAAAAGGCAGAAAGCCTATCTCTCTTTCAATGGGTGCACCGGTTGATATGGTTCCAAAATTTGCGGTTGATACTTTAAAAAGCTGCCTCGATGACCCTTCAATCCATACATATTCTACCCCAAAAGGTGAAAAATTCTTTACTGAAGCTGTTATTGAAAGAATGAAATCAAGATTTAATGTTGATATTAAACAAGATGAAGTTTTCTCCCTTATAGGTTCAAAAGAAGGTATTGCAAACCTTATCAGGGAATTAATTAACCCGACAACCGATATTAAAAATAAAGACATAATCCTGATTCCTGACCCTGGGTATGCTTCATACGGCGAGATGGTAAAAGTTTCAGGCGGTTTAGGATACGGCGTTCCTTTAACAAAAGAAAATAACTATATGCCGGATCTTGAACTTGTCTTGGAACAGCTTAAAAAAGACAGTTTAAACCCTGAAAAAATTAAAGCACTTGTTATAAATTACCCGAATAACCCGCTTGGTGCTGTTGCAACTAAAGAATACCTCCAAAAATGTGTTGATTTTTGTATTAAACACCAAATTATTTTAATGTCTGATAATGCGTATTCTGAAATTTATTTTGATGATAACGACAAACCATTGAGTATCTTGGAATTAAAAGGCGCAAAAGATGTTGCTGTTGAATTTCACAGCTTTTCAAAACCATATGCTATGACAGGATGGCGTATCGGCTGGGTTTGCGGTAATAAGCAGATTGTTTCCATGTTTGGTAAACTAAAATCTACAATTGATACCGGTGTATTTAAAGCCCTTCAATTAACAGGAGCAAAGCTTTTAAATTCAAAAGAAGGCGAAGAATACATCCATAATGCCAATAAAAATTTAAAAATCAAGATGGATAAATTTGTTCAAGGGCTAAAAAGCTTAGGCTGGCAAGATGTTGAAACACCAAAAGCAAGTTTTTACCTTTGGATTAAATCTCCTCTAAAATATAAAGAAGATTCAAGAGAATTTTGCAAAGACTTACTTGAAAAATCAGGAATTGTTGCAGTACCCGGAGATGCTTTCGGTACAAACGGCAAAGGCTATGTAAGGCTTTCAATCGTAGATTCTATGGAAAACCTTAACACTGTTATTGAAAGAATGAAACAAGACGGGCACACATTTAATTAATTATGAGCAAAACAAATGTTGCAATAATAGATTATGGCGCAGGAAATGTGAGAAGTTTAGGCAATATGCTCACATTCCTTGATGTACCGTATATTATCACAGATGATAAAGAAAAAATTAAACAAGCAGACAAGATTATTTTCCCGGGACAAGGACATTTTGCACAAGCCATCGCAAAATTAAAATCAAAAGATATGGTATCTTTTATACAAGATATTGTATCTGACGGGAAAGTTTTTTTGGGCATATGTCTTGGTTTACAGGTTTTATTTGAGAAATCCGAAGAGGCACCCGGGGTTGAAGGCTTATCAATATTCAAAGGAGATGTTAAAAAATTTCAAATAGGAAAAACTCCACAAATAGGCTGGAATAAAATACAAACAACAAATAACAATAGCTATCTTTGCGATGATTATTTTTACTTTGTAAATTCTTATTATGTTAATCCTTTTAATAAAGAAATAATAAGTTCAAACGCTAACTATAATATTGATTTTTGTGCAAGTGTTGAATATAAAAATATAACCGCAGTACAGTTTCACCCCGAAAAGAGCTCCAATGCGGGGATTGAATTTTTCAAAAAATGGCTGAAAAATTAAAACAAATTTAACATTTGCCAAATTTGAAAAAAAATATTATTATTCAAACATAAATATATCCTTAGAGTATTAAGGCTCACGGGTTTTAATAGATAAGGTTTTCAAATCGTCAGGTTAGAACCATCTTTATGGTTTAAGAGTTTGTATAAGCCTTATCTTATAATCATAAAAAAGGCAAAATGCAAAATATCGTCTGGTAACGTTTATTTTATCAGACCAAATTCACTTAACCTTCATTTGTGGACACAAAAAGCGCATAAAATTTGTACAGTGACAAGCTCTGCGACGCCAATACGAGTTCTTCTTACGGCGCTGCACAGTGCCTATACTTGGTTGGCGGCTGCCAGGGCGGTGTAAATAACAACTGCTACCCGTACATAGTATGGTCAGGTAAGCAGATAAGCACTACTCATTCATGGTCGCCAGAGCTCAATGGCGGAAGGTTTTATGAGTACAACGGTGAAGCTGGTCACTCTGTTACACAAGCAGAGTCTGTGCGCTGTGTCCTGGATTTGAGATACAAGCATGGGGTTATTCTTTATTAGCAGGTTATATAAGACTGACTTTTAAAGTTAAATAAACCATGCAAACAGTTGTTACAGCTCTGCGACGCCGGTGCAAGTTCTTCTTACGGCGCTGCGTATTGTAGATGGCTGGATGGCGGCTGCCAGGGCTCATACAATACTAACTGCCACCCGGCATGGGTATGGTCAAGTAAAACCTCAAGCACTAACAGCAGTGAGTATTGGGGCGTTGGATTAGAAAGCGGCAGTCTGGTTGACAATTCCAAGGCATATATAGGCACATATCCTTATTCTGTGCGCTGTGTCCTGGATTTGGTTTTGCTTTTTATAAAATTAAAACGCAAAATAAATTCAGACCAGAGGTATTCAAAAGAAGCTCTGCGACTATGGCGCAAGCTCTTCTTACGGCGCTGCAAGGTGTGATTATCTAAATGGCGGCTGCCAGGGCTCATACAATGGCAGCTGCTGGCCGAACGCTATATGGGGCGAGACTCCTAACGGTTCAGAGAGGTATATAGGAATCTTGGGCAATGGCACTTTCTATTCCAGAGTACCCGATGAGTCACGTAACATTACTATTGACCACGGTGTGCGCTGTGTCCTGGATTTGGGTTTACCACCGTTAATCCAGAATACAGACAGGTTTGCAGCTGTGCGACAACAATGCGAGTTCTTCTTACGGCGCTGCGCGGTGCGATTATTTGAATGGCGGCTGTCAGGGCTCGGGCAATAGCAGCTGCTGGCCGAACCACATATGGTCAGGTTTGTTTTTGGCGTCAGGTTATTATCAGGGTTTTGCCTTGAACAGCGGCAGTCTTAAGTCTACCGGAATATGTGATGGTGCTGGCCGTTGTATTAATACCAACGCTTTTGCTGTGCGCTGTGTCCTGGATTTGAAAATCCACTACAGACCTGGGTTTTGCAGCTGTGCGAGATGTGGGAAAGCTCCAAATACGGTGCTGCGCAGTGTTTAACCTTGGGTGGCGGCTGCCAGGGCTCATACAATAATAACTGCTGGCCGTTTGACTTATGGTCCGGTACGCTGCTTTCTGCAGGTGTTTATGGACATGGTCAGCTTATAAGCGGTTCCTGGAGAGCTGTGTCATACACTGCCGACTTTGCCTTTTCTGTGCGCTGTTTACCCCTCGCCAGGTATCCCGCCCGCCTATGGGGCGGGCTACTATCGTCCTAGGCTGTGGTGCGCTGTGTCCTGGATTTGATTTTACTCCTGTTAATTCAGAATGCAGACAGGTTTAAAAGCTCTGCGAGCGGTATGAGAGCTCTAAGTATGGTGCTGCAAGATGCGGCGAGTACGGTGGCGGCTGTCAGGGCGCAGCTGTAGGCACAGGGAATGCCACCAACTGCTACCCGTACCACGTATGGTCAGCTACCAGTATAGGCTCTGACTATTGGGCACCGGGTTTGAACTATGGAGCTTGGGACTCTACTTTTGCTTGTGGTACTGGTCACTGTTCCGGTTCTCTTGCCTTTTCTGTGCGCTGTGTCCTGGATTTGATTGATAATACAGCGTAAAAACTGTATCCAAGCATATAAAAAATATCAATCCCAAAATGCAGACCGCCGGTTTGCAGCTGTGCGAGAGTCGTGAGAGTTCTAAGTACGGCGCTGCACAGTGCGCCGATTACGTTGGCGGCTGCAGAGGCGCTGGCATAGGTACCAGCTGGACCGCCCTTTGTTACCCGCAGTTTATATGGTCAGGCACCCTGAGCGGCACAAAGTATTGGTCTCCTTACTTAAGTTCCGGCATATTTAATACCACTGATGCTTGCAGTAATGGCAGCTGCCCGGCTTTACTCGCTTTTACGGCGCGCTGTGTCCTGGATTTGAGAATAAATCTTGAAACGCACTGCTGATATGGCTTAAAAAAGCTTATACTTCCATTTCAACCAGTTTTTCACTGATTTTAAAATCACATCCGGTTGTTTTTTTAATATCATCAACCGTAAACATAGGATTAATTTCTTCTAATAAAAGCCCGTCAGGCGTACCATCAGAGTTTTTCAAAACTCTAAACACACATTTTTCTGTAATAATCAAATTCACTTCACATGATGCAGTCAAAGGAAGATTACATTTTTCAACAATTTTTATCTGCCCTTTTGATGTGTGCTCCATTACAACTATAACCTTTTTTGCACCCACAACCAAATCCATAGCGCCGCCCATGCCGGGGGTAAATTTATTTGGTACAGACCAGTTTGCAAGGTTTCCCTCGCTATCCACCTGAAGCGCTCCTAAAACAGTAGCATCAATATGTCCGCCGCGCATTAAAATAAAAGCCATCTGAGAATCATAAAAGCAGGCGCCCTCAACCGTTTCAACATACCCGCCGCCAGCGTTTATCACTCTTTCATCAATATTATCAATATCCTGATTTTTCCCAACCCCTAAAAGCCCGTTTTCAGATTGGAACATAACCTTTGTAGAAGGCGGGATATACTTTGTAACTTCTGTAGGTAAACCAATCCCAAGGGTTACAACATCCCCGTCCTTAAATTCTTTGGCTGCACGTTTTGCAATGATTTCTCTTATCTTCTCTTTGCTTAAAAGTTCCATCATTATTTTTGCCCATCTACTATATAATCAATAAAAAGCCCCGGAATAACCACTTCATTTGGGTCTAAACAATCAACGATTTCATCCGCCTGCACAATAACAGTATCAGCCGCTGTTGCCATAACGGTATTACAGTTTCTTGTTGTCCCAAAATATGAAACATTGCCGTATTTATCTGCCTTTGTACCGTATATTAAAGCAAAATCAGCACTTATAGGTTTTTCAAATAAATATTTTTTATTATCAAGTTCATAAACTTTTTTGCCTTCGGCAATTGCCGTACCAACGCCCGTAGGAGTTAAAACACCGCCTAAACCTGCACCCTTTGCTCTAATACGCTCCATTAAAGAACCCATAGGGGTAAGTTCAACCTCTATTTCTCCTGCTTCCATCTGACGTCCTGTTTCAGGATTTGTTCCTATGTGGCTTGTGATAAGCTTTTTAACCTGTTTATTTACTATGAGTTTTCCCTTATCTTTATTTGGAATAGAAGTATCATTTGATATCATTGTAAGATTCTTAGCATTTTGTTTAACAAGTTCATCAATTAATTTATCAGGCGCACCGCAGCTTAAAAAACCGCCTATCATAACAGTGGCGCCATCTTTTATTAAACTTACGGCATCTTTTATAGAAACTATCCTTGCCAAAAATCAATCCCTCTTAATTTAATTAATCTTTAGTTTAGCACAAAAATTTTACGGTGGAAGAGCCGATATACAAATATTTACAACCATTTTGGATGATAGTAAAGAGTAAAAATTTTATTAGTTCTTACCCTTACATGCCCGCCTTTAATAAAATTTGTTAAAGACCCTGTCGGCGGCAAAAATGTTAATGCCCATTTTAGCGGGAATACAAAATATGTTCTATCCTGCCCGAAAACTTCAAGTGTATCTGTAACCTGCCCTGGGGTTATTCCATCAATCTTAAAATCATCAAAAATAATGCTTGCAGGAATACCGTTCATCCCGCTTGTTATAATGGTTGAAACCCTTGCCTTGATTATATCTCCCCTTCTTATTTTAACTTTATTATTTTCATAAACGCTTTTTTGTACAATAAATTCAACAACCTGCCCTTCATACAAATCTTTTTCAGATTTTATCCTCTCTTTAATTGAAACCCTTAAAGGAATCGCTTCTAAATCTTCATAATTATATTCAAGATGGATATAAGGCTTCTCTATATTCTTATCTTTAAGTGTGGTTTCAACAAGGTTATCTTCTTCAGGTATCTTGCTTTCAAAAGCAGGGCTTGAAAAAACAGGTGCAGTAAATATTAAAACCAAGAGAATAATCAAAAATCTATTCATATTTTAATTCTTCCTTTGAGCCTGATTTAATCTTTTCTTCAAGCATTCTCCTATTTTCTTGAGATGTTAAAAGAAAATTTTGATAGTTTACATTATGAAAATATTCATTATTTTTAAGGTAATAAGGGTATTTTGTATAAATATATTCATAAATAATTGCAAGCCTTTTTGAGGCTAAATTTTGGGTGAAAGAATTAGTTCTTTTCTGGTCTTTGCTTTTATTGATATATGTAATCATGCCAATCGGGTTATAACCAGCTTTTACCATATAATCAACTGCAATTTTATCAAACACTATTTGGTATTTTTTAGGTGCAGCTTTCATTTTAAGACTGCTTAATCTGCCGTTAAAAACACCTGAATAAGACCTGTAGGCTTCTGCTATATGGCGAGAAAGATATGCTGCAAGTTCATTATCATCTTCAATGAATTTATAATCATAACCATAAACTGCGATTTGCCTGTTAAGGAGGGTCTTATCTTTTATTGTGTCCAGTTTTCCTTCAGCCTCTTTTTTATCATAAGCAAACACTATCCTCTTATCAATTTTGTTTGAATTTAAAATTCTGACACCAACATTATTCAGCCTTTTTTGAACTTTAGATTCTTCTATTATTTCAAAATCATCTATAGCAAAACAGCTCAAAGGTAAAAAAGCAGCTATAAGTGTAATCAAACCGATTAAAAATCTTTTCCTAAACATCAAAACATCCTTAAAAGTTAATAATAACTATACTATCATCAATTCTGCCATTATCCTAACTTTTTTATTAAAAACAGTCCTGTAGAACCAAAAAGGATATGAATTTTCATATCCTTTGACTTTATTTTATGCACATATTTTTATTTAACCAATTACAGGAGGATTAAATACTCTTGCTTGAAGTTCTCTATCTAATGCTAAAAGAGCATTTGAATCTGATTTTATAAGTTTTAGAGTATCTAAAACATCTGAAACACTTGCTTCTTCTTCAACCTGTTCCTTAATATACCATTGAAGGAAAAGCCCTGCAGCTCTGTCTTTTGTTTCATCTGCGATATCTGCAAGGTTATTTATTTTTGAAGTTACCAATTGTTCATGCTTTAGTACATCTTCAAATACCTGCAATGGCGAGTTCCATTTTAAATCAGGCTTTGCAATAGCCTCAAGAACAATCTCTCCGCCGCGTTCTTGAATATAATCATATAATCCTCTTGCATGCGCCATTTCTTCCTGCACCTGAACATTCATCCAGTTAACAAAACCTTTTAGGTTCATTTTTTGAAAATATGCCTGCATAGAAAGGTATAGATATGCTGAGTATAATTCTGCATTAACCTGTTCGTTTAATGCTGCATTCATTCTTTCGTTAATCATCTTAATTTACCCCCAATTCTTCTATTTATTATTCAAATTATATCACTTTACAAAAATTTTGGTTTAAAATAATTTTATGCTTAAAATAATTTTACCTGTTATATTATTACTCATTTCAAATATCTTTATGACATTTGCCTGGTACGGGCATTTAAAGTTTAAATCAAGCGCTTTAATTGCTGTTATTTTAATAAGCTGGGGCATAGCATTTTTTGAATATTGCTTTCAAGTCCCTGCAAATAGAATAGGCTACGAGGTTTATAATGCTTATCAATTAAAAACGATTCAGGAGGTTATAACTCTTTCTGTTTTTGTGGTATTCTCAGCACTTTATCTAAAAGAAGGGCTGAAGTGGAATTATTTAATCGGCTTTATTTTTATAATCCTTGCCGTATTTTTCATATTTAAAAAATGGTAAACCCGCATTCTATAATAAATGCGGGTTTAAAATATTTATTTAAATTTTATTTTATATACAAATCGTATTTAGTTCCATCTTCAAGCTTTTTAAACTTATCCATAATCTCAGACGGGTATTTCTTCTTTTTCTTTATTATTAAATAAACTGGCGCACCTTGCTTTTTAGCCTCTTTAATCAAATTATTTAATTCGTTAAATCCGTTATTATTAATATTTGTAATGTAATATACTTTACCATTATATTTATTTAAAATACTATATTTTTTTCCGGTGCCAAATGCTACAAGCTTGGAATCAGATACCATTTGCGCTCTGTCAGCATAATTTTCCAATTCTGTCTGCCCGAATGTTGTAACATAATTAAAGATTTTCCCGCTTGTAATAATTGTTACACCAAGCATCAAAATAACGTTTGCAATAAATAGCAATGACCTGTTTTTTGAAATTATACAAAGAATTGTAATTAAAGAGATGACAATAAGCCAGGATGACATTAAGATTCTAAAACTATCAGCATTTTGCACATAAATTAAACTGTTTTCAGGTGTAAAATTCAACATTACAGTTCCGCAAATTCCAAGCAAAATAAAAAATATGGAACTAACTACGGTTGAAATTTTAATACCTTTTTCAAATTTATTATCTGCAATATAACCCCACCAGTAATATCCCGTAATAAGTGAAACTGCAGGGAATAAAGGCAAAATGTAAGTCGGGAGCTTGGTTGAAGACACGCTGAAAAATAACAGGATTGATAAAAAGTAAATACTTGCAAAAACAATCAACTTCCTGTCATTTGTATCATTGGATAAAATCTGTTTAAAAGATTTAGTTGCCCTAAAATCCTTTATTAAAGCTTTCACACCTCTGATTAAAACTGAAATAAAACTGAAAACCCAAGGAATAAAAGCAATCAATAAAACCGGGATATAAAATAAAAACGGCTGTTTTCTGTTTATACCTAAAGAAGAATTTAAAAATCTTGCAAAATGATGCTTTACAAAATAATCTTGAATAAATATATCCCCGTTTGCAATGTATGCTGCAATATGCCAAGGAAGAGCAACAATTAAAAATATTATTACGCCAGGGATTATAAATGAAGGTTTAAATAATTCTTTTCCTCTGCGAAAAGCAAGAAATGTAAGCGCTGTAACCATTATAGGAATAATAATACCTATAAGCCCTTTTTGAAGGACACTTAAGCCCATAAAAAAGTAGGCAAGATACCAAAAATATTTCTTATTCTCTTCTTTTACATCAAATAATGTTATTATGGCAGAATATATAGAAAGTGTGCAAAGTGCCGTAAAACCCATATCAAGAATTGCAATATGAGAAAATAAGACAATCCAGATTGAAGATAATAAAATAAATGCGCTGACAAGTCCAAAAATCTTTGACCCTACTGCTTTTTTACCAAAGAAATATGTTGCAAAAATCATAACCGTACAAGATAGTGCTGTTGGAAACCTTGATATAAACTCGCTTGTTGAACCCGTTAATTTATACAGTAAAACAATCAGCCAATAAAAAAGAGGCGGTTTTTCTAAAAACGGTTCAAAATTAAGATATGGCGTTATAAAATCACCATTTAAAAACATTTTGCCCGCAATATTTACATACCTTGTTTCATCAATATCTATAAGCCTGTATGCGCCTAAATTCAAGAATAAAAACAAATAAGAAAATAAAATAAGAGACAAAATACAAAAAATATTTGCATGCCTTGAGATAAAATCTTTGGCATTTTTTATAAAATCCTGAAAGCCTTGATTCATGCTTATTTTCTCCTTATTCTACGCTTATAATTTTAGACCTTACAGATGTTTTATCACCATCCGTATTTATGGTTATCACCTTATATTCAGCTCCCTCGCTTAAAGAGGGAATATTAATATGTTTGATTCCGTTTTCATCCTCAATTTCAAAATCTTTATTATCATGTCCTGAAATAATTGCTTTAATATTTTTATGCTTTGCAATTAACAATTTATAAGGTTCAGCATTGTATGTAGCCTTCAGATTGTCTTCAATGCCAATCAAAGGATAATGCTGCACTATTATTACATCCTTATTTTTATATTTATTTAAATATTTTTCCAAAATAATTAATTCCCTGTCTTTATAATACCCTCTTGGTAAAGACACCATTTCATTTGTGCCGTCCATAAAAATGAAAATATATCCGCTAATATGCTTAATTGAAGGCACTTTCGATACTTTATTTTTGGAAAATCTGTTTAAAAGCTTGTAATATTCAGTTTTGTCAAGATGTTTTGTTTTTTGAACATCCTTATTCCCAATGGCAGTATAAACAGGTTTTTGAATCTTTTTTATTATTTTTGCAAACATTACAAGATTATACTTATCGGCGCCTGAAATATTATTTCCTAAAAAAAGAACAAAATCGCTTCCTGAATTATTAATATCCCCCCTTGCCCTTAAAAGCTTTTGAATGGAAGGTGTCATAGAATTATCTACTTTATCTGATTTAATACAAGAATCAGAGATAGCTGCAAAAGTTATCTCGCTTGAATTTGCCGTATTTTGAAACAATAAGATAAACAAAAAAGCAAAAAGAACCTTGAAATATTCGACCTTATTTTTTATTAAAACTTTTCTAACAAGCCCCATAGCAGACCCCCCAACAGACTTTAGGATAGACCTATTATACATTAAGTTTTAAATATTGGAAACATAATTTGATTTTAAACGTCAAACAAATTACAAGAATTTTAAAGAGTAGTTTTTAAGGATGATAAGGAAGGGTTAAGAAGGAGTTTTTGTATGAGAAATTCATTAAGTAAATTTGATGAATATGAGTTTCAGGAAGATTTTATAGAAACAGGCTGTCCTATTGAAGAAGATACCGAGGAAGAAGAGATTAAAACCTTTAATACTATTGCAAATAAGGATGAAATTCTACAGATGTATTTAAAGGACATCGGCAAAATTAAACTTTTAAACAGAACAAATGAAGCAACTATTGGCAAAACAATTAAAGAAGGCGGCAAAAAAGAAGCTAAAATTGCAAGAAAAAAACTTATCCAGGCAAATTTAAGGCTTGTAGTTTCGATTGCAAAAAAATATACAGGACAGGGAATTTTATTTATGGACCTTGTGCAGGAAGGCTCTTTAGGGCTTATAAAAGCAGCAGAAAGGTTTGACTATACAAAAGGATTTAAATTTTCAACATATGCAACCTGGTGGATAAAACAAACCATCATAAGGGCTATAGCCAATAATTCAAGAACCATACGAATCCCCGTGCACATGAGTGATAAAATAAGAACGCTAAAGCGTGCAATCGTGAAATTAAGCGTAGATTTAGGGCACGAACCTGATGATGAAGCACTTGCGGATTACCTGAAAACAGATATCAAAAAAGTAAAACAGATTAAAAAAGCTATGATAAAAGAGCCGGTAAGCCTTGATACACCTGTAGCACAGGATTTATGTCTTGAAGATTATATCAAAGATGATATGAAAAAATTACCCGATATCAAGACAGAAAAGGAATTTCTAAATAAAGACATTATTAAAGCTTTAGACATACTTTCAGAAAAAGAAAGATTTATAATCATTAACCGCTTCGGACTTGAAGCACGAAAAACAAAAACACTTGAAGAATTAGGAAAAATTTTAGGATTTTCAAAAGAAAGAATAAGGCAAATTGAAGGAGAAGCATTGAAAAAACTTAGAAAATCACCAAACACAGCAGAATTAAAGCATTATTTAACATAAAGCTTTAAACTCTTAGATAAATAACAATAAAACAATTTCTTTTTAAAACAACTAACTTGTAATCTTTTTTAAAACAAAGCCTGTCTTTTATTGGACAGGCTTTTATTTTCTTTGGTTTATTAATTAAACTTTATTATTCTCTTCTGTTTCAGCCGCAGCTGTTTCTTTCGGTTTTTCAACAACATATTTATCATTTTGGTTTTCTACTTTTTTAGCAAGAAACTTCAATTCTAATTCATCATCCGTCATAAAGCCGCGTTCTTTTATGGTTTTTTTAGCATCAAAAACATTGGCTGAACGTATAAGTCTTGATGCAACAAACAACAATGCAGCAGTTATAAGAGCACCTTTAGCTCCTTTGATTTTTTGTTTTGAAGCCGCTTTCAGCTCATTTACCTTTTCGCTTGAGGCAGACTGTTTCATCAATTTTTTTGCTTTTTTATCCAGTTTTACAGCTTTAGCATCCTTAATAAGGCTGGCTGCAATAGCACCGATAGAAAGAACACAAGTCCCTAATTCCGCCAATTTATATTTGCCGTCTTTTTCCTCTCTACCCTCAGACATTTTCCTTGTTTCGTAAACAATACCCTTGCTTACGAAAGTATAAATATTCTGCTTTGTATTTTGCTGCTTATTTGTCAGCTTTTTTTCACTATTGAGAGCTTCGGCTCCTTTAAATGAAATATTTTTTATAGCTTGAATTTGCATTTATATACCCCATATTTAATCTGAATTTATTAACTATAAAACCTGTAATAATTTATTTTGAACATTAATATTAACTTATATTTTCATAGGTTAATATTTCTTAATAATATACTAAAAGCCTACACCGCCTGCCAGTTTATAACTTCAACATTATCAAGTTTTACGCACTGCCTGGCATGCCAAAAGTCGTATTCTTGCTGTAAATCAAGCCAAAAACCTGCGCGGGATTTCAGTGCTTTTTCTATTTTCAATGCCATTTCGGGGCTTATACCGGTTTTACCATTTATATTCTCAGATAAATTCTTGCGGCTAGTACCTATTTTAGAACAAATTTTGAAACACTAAACCCTAAAGGCTTTATCCAGCCTTCTAAAAGTATTTCACCGGGATGGGGAGGATTATACATTTCCATTTTATACCTTCCATTTATATGCAAGTTAGACCCAAAATTATCACAATAAATCGGCATCTACGGCAGGTTTAGGTATTTATGAACCTGTGGAATCAGCCTTATTCTTGAATATTTGTTGTATAGTTTCTGGAAAATTCCAGCAGCATCCAGATTTTTGCTCATAGGCATTTTAGGCTGCAAAATAATTTCAATTCCATGCTTTAAACCAAGATTTGCAAGCTCTAATATCTCTTTTTCAGTAATATTTTCATCAAAAACAACTTTTGCAAAAACATTAGAATCCCTTGCTACAAGCAGAAATTCATCGCTTAATGAAAAATCATTTTTTTCTCCTGTGGCAGATTCCAGCTTAATATCCATTGAAACAATATCAATATAATCAATAATCTCTCTAAGCCTGTATGGCAAGCTGCCATTGGTTTCCAGATATATTGTTTTTTTAAGAGAACTTTTATACTCTGCTAAAAAATCTCTTAAAAATTCAGACTGCAAAAGAGGCTCCCCGCCTGTAAAACTGATAACTTGAGCCCCATAATGTTTAATTTCTTCATACAGAGCTGACTTTGTTAAAATTATTGCCTTTTTTTCGCTAAAATTATTGGTATCACAGTATTTACAATTCAGATTACACCCTAGAAGCCTTATAAACAGGTGCTTTTGCCCGACAAAAATTCCTTCTCCCTGTATAGATTCAAAAATTTCACAAATTTTGCAACTTTTTTCCAATTTTTCCCTAAAATCCTTTATCTATCTAATTTTCAGCTATTTTAACTTAAATCTATATCTCTTAATTTTTTGTACAATTCTATTTCTTTTTTATCAAAATCTTCTTTAATATCAATCCTGGTAATTACCGTGTACTCTGCATTTAGGCCTAATGGCGACAATTTATCATCTTCTTTTTTAAGTTTAAATCTTGTCATTGATTTTGTCAAAGGCGGAATTGTTAAAGAAATATTTTTGTTATCAACAGGAATAGTTATCTGCCCCCCTAAAACCGCTTGCCAAGGGGATATTGGCACTTCAATTACAATCTTGCCATCCTCAAATTTTTTTATAATTTCTTTTTCAATTTCAATTAAAAGATAAAGGTCGCCGTTTTTGCCTCCAAATTTTCCATATTCACCTTCATTTTTAATTTTCATTTTTGTTCCGTTTTTAATTCCCGCAGGAATTTTAACGTTCATTATTTTATGTTCTGATTTTTCGCCTGCACCGCGGCAAAGAGCACATATGGTTCCGTTGATATATTTGGCACCCGTGCATTTTGGGCATTTATCGGTATGAAGAACATTGATTTTTCTTATTGTTCCTTGTTTTTGTTCACTTTTTGATATGGTTACAACTGTTTCAATATCTTTGCCATCTATTTTCGGGCTCTGCGGCTGGCTTTTGGGGTTTGCATGCACGTAAGATTCTTTTTTATTCCGGTTTTTAGTATTGTTACTATTGAAAAAACTTTTATTTTTAGTGGTCTCATCCGTTTTATTAGTGCAAAACTCTTTCTCCGGCACGGTTTTAGCTATAATATCATTAAAATTTTCTTCCGCATTTCTTAAAGTTTCTTCTTTTGATGACGCCCCTTTTTCAACATAATCTTTTTTATTCCTCAAAACGCCCGCCAATGTGTCATATTGGAGTCTCTTTGTGTCATCAAGCAAGGTCTCGGCGGCATTATTCAATAATTTAAAATAATTTTCCGCCTCTTTTGTTTTATTTACATCCGGATGATAAATTCTGACAAGTTTTCTATAGGCTATTTTTATTTCCTCTTTTGTTGAATCAGAATCCAAACCTAATATTTCATATAAATTTTTATTGTTCATAATGCTGCTAACCTATTTTAACACATAAAAAAACCCTTTGTGCTCATAATAAACACAAAGGGAAAACTTTTAAAGAACTATGGAGATATAGGAGAGAGGAGAAATTTGGCTTGAAGGTCGTATTAAATTGACCTTCTTTGGACTTTATGTCATTTTTGTTAAACTCTTTTTATAAACTGCCGCCGGTTTTTAATTTAATTTTTACATACCTTTTAAAACCGCCTGATAAGCAAGTTCCTGCTTTTGGGCATCTGATAGATTTGGAAATTCTGCTTCTATTATATTTAAATAATTTTCTACTGCTTTTTCAAACACAGGCATTGAGCCTTGAATCCTTGAAATTGAAGCATCATCAAGATAATTTTTAGGATTAATTGTATTTAAACCTGCAAATGCAATGTTTTGAGCCCCTGTTAATGCCATTGCATCTAAAACTTCCTTTGCATCAACATTTTTTGTTTCAGGCTGTACAACAGGTTTTTCTTCTTCCTTTACTTCATTTTTTTTCTTTTCTTCAACTGCTTTCTGGTAATTTAAACCATAAAAATTTAAATTAATTTTGTTATCCATAGCTAACATCTCCTTGTTTTTAAGTTCTTTAAAATTCTTTATTGTTCCTTACATTTTAGCTATCGGTTGTTTTTTAATTGAACTTTATGGTTTTACAAAAATCTGTTACATTTTTTAACAATTCATAAATTTTTTAAGACTATTAGTCATTTTCAGCCATATATAACAAAAATTCAGCAAATCAAAATTTACAAAAATGCGGTAATTTTATATTTTTTATAAAAAAATTCCAATAAAAAATGTGAGCCCCCCAAAATCTTTTTTATCCCGCCCAAAATTTTTAATATCGCAACCCCGAATTAAGATGGCAGGTGGTTTTGCAGAACTCACATTATTATCTTAAACTATATTAAACATGCTTTTATCGCCCAAAGGAATTAGCCCAAAAGTATTAATTTTAAAACCCTTACACTGCATGGCTTTTAAGGATGTTTATTAAAAAATTTATTGTAACAAGTTTTTAATATAAAATCCGCCATTAAATATCCGGCAACCGCAGGAACAACAGGGGTTGATGCCGGAGTAAATTTTGTAAATTCTACACTTAATCCGCCATCTTCTTCAATATGTTCTACAGTTTTTATTTTCTGCTCACTGTGCGGCTTTTCACTACTTGATACTACAGTTAAATTTTTTTCAATACCTGCATATTTTTTTAATTTATGAAGAACATTTTTGGAAAAACTGTCCTTCCCGCCTCCCATATCCTTTATTTCTGAAATATCAGATACAAAAAGCTTGCTTGCATCCATTCTATTTCCCGCTCCAAATGAGGAAATAGCCTGAATATTATTCTCAAAGGAAAACTTTATAAGTTCAATCTTTGATTTAACAGTATCAATGGCATCAACTATAAAATCTACACCCTTGCCGGCTGCAACTGTATTATCAACCACAAATTCTCCTGAAAACACTTTATTTTGCACATTTTCAGAAAAAAAACCGTCATATACCTGCACCCGAATTGAAGGATTAATATCCAAAAGTCTTTTTTTAAAGACCTCTGTTTTTTTTAAGCCTATTGTTGAATGAAGCGCTGCAAGCTGCCTGTTTATATTTGAAACACTTACTGTATCAAAATCTACAATTAAAAAATGCCCGATTCCTGCACGTGCTAAAGCCTCAAGAGCAAAACCGCCTACCCCGCCAAGTCCAAAAACAGCAATTTTTAAGCTTTTGAGGTACTCTTGAAAATCTTCGCCCCAATATAGCTTATTTCTTGAAAAAATAGTATCTGTCATGGTTTAATTTTACACTAAATAATCCATAATAGAATCTGTATCATCGGGAATAAATTCTTTGCCTTCTTTTACAAATTTATCTTCAACTTCTTCCCTAAATTGTCTCAAAAACTCTACATTTGTGCTTTGGTTGAAAAAATTCTTACCGGTATTATGAAGCTGTACTTCGCATTCTTCTGCCGGTCTTTCCCCATTAAACCTTGCAGCAGTTAAAAATAAAGTAGAATTTTTGTATTCTGCATCTACCATAAATTCATCATTAGTTGGTATACATTTAAGGCTTCTTGTTACTTCATTCATAGTATCTGCAACTTCTTTTTGAATAGAGGAATTACATCGCGAAATGGCATTTGCACATTTTGCTTTGGATTCAAGATAGTTTTTATTTGGATTTAAACCATATCTTACATATCCTTTGAATGGAATATTATTTATACTTAACATTAATCTTCTCCTAATATAGTGGTATGAGCATAAAAACTCCTGAAGAAAATTATTTGCAAAATACTTTAAATTTCTGCCTTACCCCTTCACAGCGCCTTCTGTTGAGCCTTGGATGAAGTATTTTTGCAGGGAAAGGAAAAAGATAACTATAGGTATTATTGATACGATTGAACCTGCTGCAATAAGCCTGTAATTTGCGCTAAATGCCCCTTGCAGGTCATTAATACCTACAGGAAGGGTATAGAGACTGTCTTTCGTTAAAATAATGCTCGGCCATAAAAATTCTCCCCAGCTTCCTATAAAGATAAAAATCGCTAAAACTGCTAAAGATGGCTTAATCAAGGGCAAAAGCACCTTAAAAAATATCTGCAGAGAATTACACCCGTCAATTACGGCAGATTCTTCAAGCTCCCTTGGCACAGCTAAAAATGCCTGTCTTAAAAGGAAAATACCAAATGCATTTACAGCAAAAGGCAAAATTAAACCCAAATATCCGTTCAAATTTCCGTATGAATCCACAAGGTTTAATTTTAAGGTTATTATATAAATAGGAAGCATTATAGCCTGGAAAGGCACCATTATGGTGGCTAAAATTCCAAAAAATATAATATTTTTGCCCTTAAAATTCATTCTTGCTAAAGGATAAGCTGCAAGAGCAGAAAATATAAGATTTAAAACAACCGTAAAAGATGCTACAATAAAGCTATTTAGCGCATATCCCACTATAGGTACCAAAATAAGCACCATCTTAAAGTTTTCAAAAGTGAAATCTTCAGGAATAAAAACTGGAGGATAGGCAAAAATATTCTCGCCTGCACCTTTAAGCGCAGTGGATGTAAGCCATAAAAAAGGCAATAAGCATAATATGCAGACAAAAATTAAAATTATATGAATTAAAAAACCCTTAATATGTCTCATAATTCACCTAAAGCCCATATTTCTTTCTTTCAAAACATAAAATATTTATGATTGAAAATATCATAACAACAATTAAAAGCACGACACATGCTGCTGAAGCTAAGCCTATATCAAGGTTTTCAAATGCTCTTTCATAGATATAATAAACAATTGTTTTAGTTGAATCCAATGGTCCGCCTTTTGTCATAACATAGATTTCAACAAATACCTTTAGGGCTGAAATTGCACTTATGGTTGATACAAGAGCAATAGTTGGCATTAAATGCGGAATTGTAACTGTCATATGTTTTTGAAATTCGTTAGCACCGTCAATCTCTGCAGCCTCATAAAGCTCTTTAGGGACACTCATTAAAGATGCAAGATATATCATCATATAATACCCAACCCCTTTAAAGATGGTAACTAAAGCAACCGAAATCATTGCAACTCTCGGGCTTGAAAGCCAGTTGATATGAGGCAGATTAAAAGTTTCCATAAAATAATTCAAAAGCCCGTTTGGCGCATAGAGCCATTTAAAAGCAATTGCAACCACAACAATTGAAACCACCACAGGAAGGTAAATGATAAGTTTATAAAAAGTTTTGCCTTTAATTTTCTGGTTTATTAAAATGGCTAAAAACAAAGGAAATACAACTAAAAAGGGCGTTGTTAAGATTAGAAAATAAAAAGTATTCACTAAAGATTTTATAAAAATAGGTGAATTATAAAGCGTTTTATAGTTTAAAAGCGTGCCAAAAACAGGATTATATATATCGTTTGAATAATCTTGAAAACTGTATATTATTGTTTGAAAAAACGGCAAAAAGAAAAATATTGTAAGTAACAATATTGCAGGAAATAAGAATAAATATGGGGTAATTTTCTTATATGATTGCATATTTTAATAATAATTCAACATTAACAAAAATTAAACACCCAATAAGCTGTTTTACACCGTATGGGCGGTTTTTTGTTAAGCTTATTTCAAAATTTGAAAAAGGGTGGTATAATAAGGAAGTGTTTTGTTGTTGTTAGATTAATTGCTTTTTAAAAAAGCGGTTGGTTTAAAAATAAAGAAAAGAGAAGTTAATATTTTTTAAAAAAGTCTTAAAAATCAGTGGTTTTTAAGCAAAAAAATTCATTTTCATGTTTTATACTAATGTGTTGTGAAGGGAAATATTTATGATTGAGCCTATTTCTTTTAATTACGGTATTAATTTTAAGGGGCAGGAAAATAATAATTTCAAGGGAATAACCTCATCCTTGCCTGAAGCAAATGCAAGTTTAAGCGCAAGAGATACATATAACCGTGCAGTAAATACTGCAGATAAAATCCAACAGGATTTTACAGCACCTGCAGGTATCGGGCAGAACCTTAATATTGTAGGATAAAACCTTTTTATCTAAATCAGGTTTAATAATAAATCACCTTACAAAGAGCGATTTAAAAGCTCTTTTAAGTGTATAAAAATCAATGGAGAAGATGATAGAAAATATCATCTTTTTTACATTTAAAGAATTGAACCTTGATATAAAATAATCATAATTTTTAAAGATAAATTTTAAAACATCAAATCTTATTCTTTTGTTATATCCAATGTAAAGCTTGATGCAATCAGGTTTTAGATATCTAAAGTTCCCGATAACAGGGTTAGCGCTTGATAAATTTGTTTTATGGCGCCTGTATGCAAACAGTGGAGCAGAAATCAGGGCAGAACCGCCGATTAAATGCAAAAATGTAAATGCTATTTTATCAGCACCTTTTATCCAGTCTTTCGGGTTTGGATATTTTAGCAAAAATTCAGCAGCAGATTTTCTCATCATAGCAGAACTTGTAGGTCCCCAAGCCCAGGTGCCGAATTTACAGCTTTTATTATCTAAAACTTTAACTTCAAAATTTTCAATCTTTTCCTTTAAGCTGAAAATTTCATCTTCATCTTGAAGTGTACAGGTAAAATCAGCGTTTTTATACCCGCTTGTTGCAAGAGACACAAGTGAATGCACCACGGAATTTTCATCAATCTCAAATTGTGCAGCGCTTGTAAAAGCAACAGATGTATTCATATGCACCATCAGATGGCACATTAAATAATCGGGCATTAAAACATCATCTGCATCAATAAGGGATATAAATTCACCCTCTGCAATCTTCAAACCTTCTAAAAATGAGCCGAATTGCCCCAAGTTTTCAGTATTATGAATTACTTTGTATTTTTTTTGCGAAATTTTTAACGGTTTAAAAAGTTTATTGATAAAATTTTCATCCAAAAGATTATCTAAAAATTCTTTTGTATTATCATTGGAACAATCATTTACAATAATTACTTCAAAATTTTTATATGTCTGATTTTCAATTGATTCAATTAAATCCGGCAGATATTGTGCAAGATTATAGCATGTAATAATAATACTCACCTTTGGCTTTTTGAGCATATCCGCTACAGAAAGAGTATCTTTAGACTTAGTTTTAGGTAAAAAATTTTGCATAAATAAATTCTAGCATATTTTTCGTATTTTAGCGCTAGAATGTATGTATGAAAAAATTAATCGCGTTTTTAATACTATTTTTTATAACAGCAGCAAACACTTTTGCTGCAACGGATACCATACAAGATAAAATTGATAAACCAAAAACAGAAGAACACCAGCCGCACGAAACACCTGAGAATTATTCTAAAGCAGAAAGCGGCATCATTAAAAAGATTGAATATGATTACACGGAAAAAACCGATTCTCCTGAAACCATATCAAAACAAATTGTAACCGTAAAAATTACTACAGGCAAATTTAAGGGGAATGAAAAAGTTACAGACAATATGCTCACAGGAAACCCTGCCTATGAAGTATTTTTAAAGGAAAATGATAAAGTAACTATTGTTGTAGAATCAAAAAACCCAAACCCTCAAAGTATAGAAGATGTTGATGTTTATGTTTCTGATATCAAAAGAGTTGGAACAATTTATTTGTATTCCTTCATTTTTATTGCTTTTTTAATTGGAATAGGGCGGATGAAAGGATTTTACAGCCTTTTATCAATTATAATTACCGTAGTTCTTGTATTTGCAGTGTTTGTACCCTTAGTGTTATTTAATGTTTCGCCGATTTTAGCCGCTTTAATTATTTCGATTCTCTCTACAATTGCAACAATGTATCTTGTTGCAGGGGTTAATTCAAAAAGCAACGCTGCAATTTTAGGCACGGTTCTATCATTAATTTTTGCCTCAGCTTTAGCGCTTTTGTCAATTTTTCTCGCTCATCTAACAGGATTTATGGGTGAAGAAAGCCTGTTTTTATATATGTCGCGCCCTGATTTAAACCAGGAAGGGATTTTAGCCGCTTCAATGATGGTAGCAGCACTTGGAGCCTTGATGGATGTTGCAATTTCAATTTCAAGCACAATTAACGAAATCCACGTAACTGACCCAAGGCTTACTGTATTTGAGCTTTTTAAATCAGGAATGAATGTGGGACGAGACATAATAGGAACGATGTCAAACACTTTGATTCTTGTGTATTTAGGAAGTGCAATGCCTTTGGTATTGCTAGGCTCCAATATAGATGTTGCAAAGTTTTTCAATCTTAATCAGGTTGCAGGAGAGATTTTATCGGCACTTACGGGAAGCATCTCGCTTTTAGCCTGTGTACCGCTCACTGCCATTATGAGCTCTTATTTAATCAAAAGAAAACAAGCAAAACTGGAAAAAATTACAGCTGAAGCCCCTGAAACTAAGAAAAAATCCGATATAGAAGAGACTTCAAGTGAAGAAGCAAAAAATGAATCTGAACCATCAATATCAAACGATTCAGATTCTTCTTTTGAAGAATAATAATCAAATTAAATAAGCTTAAAATATTAAATTTATCGGCGTTAAGCATAAGCGAATAAGAAAATCAAGATGAATGTAAGTTGTGAGCATGTTTGAACCTGCGTTTCCGTTAGCTTAAAACGCAGGTGAGTTTGCGAACAATAAAAGACGAATCTTAGATTTTCTATGAGTGTTGCCAGCCCCGTCGATAAATTTAATATTTTAAGCTTATTTAATTCTTTAACAAAAAGAAAACAGCCAAAAAATAACCTACACAGGGATTTGAATTAAAAAATAAGTAGATTTTACAGGTATTCCATCCTTTTTAATGACTCCGCTTTCAAAAGAAATCGTACCATTGTGTTTTTCTATTATTTTTTTACAGATTGCAAGCCCTAAACCCGTTCCCTCGCCCACTTTTTTTGTGGTAAAACCGGCATGGAAAATCTTCTTTTTATCCTCTTCTTTAATCCCAAAGCCGTTATCCTCAATCTTAACAGAAAGCACGCCATCTAAAACCCTTGTCGTGATAGAGATTTCACCCATATAATTATCAGGATGATTATTTGCTTCTTTTTCAATACTTTGTATTGCATTCATCAAAATATTTAAAAATACCTGGTTGAGCATATTGGGATAACAGTTAACAGGCTGCATTTCACCGTAATTTTTTATTAAATTAATATCTTTTTTCAATTTGTGCCGCAAAAGATTTAACGTTAAATCCAATTCCTCATTAATATTTGCCGCCTGCAGCACTGTTTCATCCAAGCGCACAAACCTTTTTAGGGACTGTACAAGGTTTGAAATCCGCTTTATTGCCTCTTTATCAATTGAATTTGTGTCTTTTAAAATTTCAAACGTATCATCATCAAAAGGCACACCTGAATTAAAAAAGCGCTTTAAAATTTCATTATTGGCACAAATGCTCGCTAAAGGCGTATTTATCTCATGAGCAACAGATGCTATCAACTGCCCTAAAGATGCCATTTTTTCTGAATTTATTAATTGCAATTGAGTTTCTTTAAGCTCTGAAAGCGCATTTTCAACCTCTTCTTTTTTATCTGAAACTTCTTTAAAAAGCATAGCTTGTGTTATAGCGCTTGAAATCTGCATTGATACACCAACCAGAAGCTCCTTTTCTATCTCTTCAATATGTTTTTTTGAAGTAAAAATGACTACAACCGCAATCAGATTCTCATTTTTCATAATAGGCAAAATGATTCTGGTTAAAGGAGTTTTAAGCGGGGATACTGAATTTTCGTTCTCTTTTAAACAAATCTGGATTGATATTTTGTTATTAAAAATCTCATCCGTTATTTGTTTATCGTACTTTAAAATTTCCTTAAAAACATTGCTGTTATCTGTCTCTGAAACATTTTGAAAGCCGTTTGGGTAAATATATTCAATTTCAAAAACCTCTTCATTTGGCTTTTTCTTTGCAAAATAAGTTTTTTTTGCGCCGAAAATAATATTTAATTCCTTAAGTGCAGTATTAATAAGGTCATTCAGGTCAATTGTTTTTGAAATACTTGTAGAAATCCTGTTCAGATAAGCGAGTTTTACAGCCTGATTTTGCGCTTTAGAATTTGTATTTAGAAAATTCTGGTTTTGAATCTTTAATTTTTCATTCTCATTTGTAAGCCTTTCAAGCAAAATCTCTCTTGTAAGGTCATAGAAATAAACAATGCGGTATTGTTTTAGAGAAAACGCCTGAATCAAAAAATATAAAAATTTTCTCTCACTTTTTTGATACATCCCATAGAGACTGTAACTTCCCTTTTGTTCAAGGGCATCTTTTAAAGGAGAACTGGTTTTAAGGTTCTCACTTTCTAAAAGGTAATATTCAAAATAAAACTTATTATCAAGCTTTTTTAATACTTTAACGGCATTATTAGGATTATCGGCAGAATCTTCGTTAAAACCTGAAAATATATCCGAAAAAACCTTTTTAAAGGCTTTATTAAAATAAACACCATTTAAATTTTCAAGCTTGCTTTTTGAATCAGCATTTTCTAAAGAAGTTTTGGATGAAAAATCACAAATAATTATAGGTTCTTTTAAGTTATGATAAAAACTCCTTAAAACTCTGCTCATTTTAAAATCCAAAAAACCGATTAAAAGAGCTACATCATAAATTCATCAGAATTTTTCTTAACGTAGAATCCTAAACCTACTGATTTATAGCTTGAATTTTCACTTTTTAAGCTGAAATTTTCTTTATTTAACTCGTTTAATTTTTGTCTCAAGGTTTCATTTTCGGTCTTGGTTCTGATTAATTCTACAACAATCTCATCCAGACCATCCATTTTTTCATTTAAAACACTTGCGATTCTATCTACTATATTATTTTCAAGAGCTTCAACGGTTCTTACAAATTCATTTTTAGGAGCACTAGGAGCCATTAATTCAATGTCATCAAAAGGCATTTCATGTTTTTGTGCTCTTTGTTTTACTCTTTGCAAGAAGTTATTATCTTTTGATGAATTTTTATATAAAGTTTCGTTTTCGTTTTCTAAATATTCTTTTTCTGTGTTCATTTTCCTGACTGCTTCTTCTACTGCGCGTTTTTTCTCTTCCTGAAGCTCTTTTGTATGCTTATAAAGTTCTTTAACTTTTTTTAACACATCAATATCATCTTTAGAAAAATAAATATTTCCAAAACCGTCTTTTTTAGGTTTTAAACAAGCTTTTTGACAAAGTGTGGAAACTTCCTTGGGGTTAGAATTTAATATTCTTAAAAGCTGCCCTGCCGTGATTATTTCTTCCATCTGATTAATATTTTCTTGCTTCACTTTATAATCTTCCAATTTTCTATTTAATCCTGTCTCAATAGTCTTTTAGCAAAATATATGGGTTTATATAGTATTTTCGGGGTAATTTTTTACCTCACAACAACATTATAGATTAAATTTTTTAAAAAACTAGAAGTTTACCTTTTATTTTTACAAAAATTGTAATATTATAATAAAAGAGTTGAAACGATTGAGATATAGGATTTATGCAACCGGGGAAAAGAGATAAAAGAGGATATTTTATAACATTTGAAGGAGCTGACGGCTGCGGAAAAACAACGCAGATTCAGCTTATAAAAGAATATCTTGATAAAAAAAATATTGAAAACATTTTAACAAGAGAACCTGGAGGTTCAGACCTGGGTGTTCATTTAAGAAAAATTCTTCTTCATTATGAAAACCCCGTATCAAATATTGCCGAAACCTTTTTATATTTGGCAGATAGAGCCCAGCATATAGAATACAAAATAAAACCTGCACTTGAATCAGGCAAGATTGTGCTTTGCGACAGACACACAGATTCTACAATCGCATACCAGGGGTATGGAAGAGAGCAAAATATTGATGAAATTAAACATTTAAATTCAATTGCAACAGCAGGCGTAATTCCTGATTTAACAATTGTTTTTGACATTGATACAGAAATTGCCCAAAAAAGACTTCAAGGAGAAAAAGACCGCCTTGAAGCCGAAGGAATTGAATTTCATAAAAAATTGAGACATGGCTATCTTGAAATAGCAAAAAATGACCCAAAGAGGGTAAAGGTTATTGACGCAAATAAAAGCATAGAGAGGGTTTTTTCTGATACTATAAAAGTTATAGAAGAAATTTTAAATGTATGAAGAAGATGAAAAATAAAATTATAATACTTTGTTTAGCACTTTTTATTACATACCAAAGTGCAAATCAGATACAAGCAAGCCCTATTTGGAACCTTGAGAGCGGCATAAACCTTATAAATATGCAAAAATATGATGAAGCTGCAAAATTCTTTGAAGGTTATACAAAAAGCAATCCTAATGATTCAGACGGACATTATTATTTAGGCGTCTGCTATAAAAATTTAAATAAAATGCAAAAATCTGCAGAACACCTGCAAAAATCCTACGAACTCAGTAAAAACATTGAAAAAATCAACGTTGCACCATCTTATACATATGATGATTCTACAGAAGACGATTACCTTGATATGGCAAATATGTATTTTGATGCGGGCAATTACAATAAGGCACTTCAATATGCGGGTTTTATGCTGAATGTTAACCCAAACAGCACAAACGGGCTTTTATTAAAGACAAAAATTTATTATAAACAAAACAATTTAAAACTTGCAAAAGCATATTTCAACAAAGCCTTAATGCTTGATAATTCATTATTAAAATCAATCTGGGCAAAGAATTTAAACATTACAACTCTTCCAAAGTATGATTTTGATTACTATAACACCAAAGGCTTAGAATATTACTATTCAGCAGATTGCAATAATGCAGTTACATATTTCAACAAAGCACTTGAGCTGGAACCTAAAAGCACAGCGGTTTATAACAACCTTGCTCTTTGCTATATGAAACAAAATAAGGTTGAAGAAGCTAGAAAAGCATTAATGAAAGCTAAAAAGATTGACCCTAATTTCAATTTAACCTACATTAATTTAGCTAAACTTGAAGCCCTGAAAGGTGCACTATATCAAAAGAATACAAATAAACAAAGGGAAAAATATCTAAAACAGGCGCTTTCTGTTAACCCAAACAGTAAATACGCTTATTTAGAACTTGGAAACTATTACCTTGAAAATAAAAAGTTTGACCTTGCAAATAAAAACTTTAAAAATGCGGTTTTAATTGACGGCAATTTCTATGAAGCTTTAATGGGCTTAGGAATAAGCTATGTTGAAGAAGGAAATTTATCTGATGCAATTAAAGTTTTGAGAAGAGCTTCTATTGCAATTAAAAATGGCGGTAAAAACCCGGATATGCTCTATTATTTAGCTAAAATCTGCATTGCAAACGCCAATTTTCTTGAAGCTAAAGGATATTTACTGGATGCCATAAAACAAACCGAAAACCCTAATTATTATTTTGAACTTGGTAAAATTTACTATCAGGAAGAAGATTTGGCATCTGCTGAAAATGCTTTCAGAAAAGCGCTTGAACTCGATTTAGAGTTCACTTTAGAGGCTGATATTTATAATTATTTCGGGCTGATTGAATATAAAAATTTTGACACAGAAAAAGCTGTTGCTATGTTTAAAAGGGCAGTAAGCTTAGACCCAAATCGTGCGATGTATCTTTATAATCTGGCACAAGCCTACAAAAGTGTCGGAAATAATAATGCCTACAGCAAAGAAATAAACGCTATTGCAAGCTTAAAACCAAAAACTGTTCAGGATTATCTTGATTTTTCGACAATTTACTATGATAAGAAAAATACAGCAACAGCTATTAAAATTTTGACTGAGGGCATTATGAAATACCCTGATGAAAGAAGCCTTTATGAAACAAAATTAAAGCTTTATAAGGCAACCAAAGACCCAAGAGGTATAAAAGAAACTGAAAATGAAATTAAAGCACGTTTCAAAAAACCTGCAGGAAATTAGCAGATAAAAATTAGTCTATATTTCTATTCAAATCTTTCAAAAATCTTATCAATATTTTTAAGATATTTTTGGTAATTGAAACAGTCTTGAATTTCATCATCGTTTAAGTGACGGCGCATATTTTCTTTAAAATTGCCGTCATTATTAAAAGCATCCAGTGCCTCTTTTTGGGTAATTTCATAAGCCGCTTCGCGTGTCATACCTTTTTCAACAAGCTTTAAAAGACAGCTTTGTGAAAATATTATATCGCCGTATTTCCCGATATTTTTTATCATATTATCTGGTTTTACAACAAGATTTTCTATTGTATTATTCAGGCGGTTCAGCATATAATCTGCAAGTATCGTGGAATCAGGGAAAATAATCCTCTCAACACTGGAATGAGAAATATCTCTTTCATGCCAGAGGGTTATATTTTCCATAGCAGCAACACTGTTACCCCTTAAAACCCTTGCTAATCCTGATAAATTTTCGCTTGCAATGGGGTTTTTCTTATGCGGCATGGCAGATGAGCCTTTTTGCCCTTTTTTAAATCCTTCTTCCACCTCTGCCACTTCCCATCTTTGAAGATGACGGATTTCAACGGCTGCATTTTCTATAACACTTCCCAATATTGAAAGTGCTGAAATATACGCGCTGTGCACATCGCGGGCAATTATCTGGGTTGAAATTTTAGCAGGTTTTAATCCTAAAATTTCACAAGTTAATTCTTCAATTTTCGGGTCAATATTTGAATAAGTCCCGACAGGTCCTGAAATCTGCCCTCTTAAAATATCCAAAAGCGCATATTCTAAACGCTTTTTTGCCCTTTCAAACATATCATACCAGTTTAAAAGTTTAAACCCGAAGGTTATAACTTCAGCCCCTATACCGTGCGAACGCCCGATACACATAGTATTTTTATGTTTTACGGCAAGGGTTTTAATCGTATTTAAAATATTATCTAAATCCTTCAAAATTATTTCGCTTGCATCTTTAATTTGAAGCGCAAAAGCAGTATCAATTACATCAGAACTTGTAAGCCCTTTATGAATATATCCTGAAAATTCATCTCCCACATATTCATTAACACAGGTTAAAAAAGCAATAACATCATGATTTACGGTTTTTTCAATTTCATCAATCCGCACTACATCAAAACTTGCAGTATTTAAAATATGATTATAAGCATTACCAGGTATTTCGCCCATTTTATAATAAGCTTCAACCACAGCAAGTTCAACCTTCAAATAATACGAAAATTTATTTTCCAATTCCCATATTTTTGAAATTTCATCTCTTGAATATCTTTTTATCATATTTCATCCTGTATCTTACGCACTATGGTTATTATATGATAAAAAAATAATAGATGTACGGTTTCTACCTCATATCAGCCACAATACCATAAAAGCAATTACATATATTTTTGTAAAATTAACTTTTTAAGAGCCTTGGCATTCACAGCATCCGGTTCAAGCTTAAGAAGTCTGTCTAAATATTCAATAGCTGTATCATAATGTTCAAGCTTTTTTTGGGCTGCAGCCATAGCATAAAGCGCGTCTATAAAATTTCCATCCAATTCAAGCGCTTTTTCTAAATCTTTCACTGCCCCTTCTATATCAGGATTTTCAATATCTTTTCTTGATAAAGTAATATATGCCCTGTTATAATAGGCATCCGTCATTTTATCATTTAATAGCAGCGCTTTTGTATAATCAATCATAGCTTCATCATACTGTTTAAGTGCTTGATTAGCCACAGCCCTGTAAAAATAAGGAATCTCCCAATCATTTTTAAGCTCCAGCGATTTATTAATATTATCAATAGCGCAAATATATTTGCCATCTTGAATATCATAAATACCGTTATCAAGATATGTTTTATAATTTTCTTCCATAATTTATCCCTTTTTTTACTTTTATTATAAAATAACTATAGAGAAAATATGCATTAACAATTTGGAATAAAGAGAGAATGATTTTTTATTTTATGAGCATATTAATAGTTATCTTGGCGGCTTTTTGGACTCTGCCAACAGCTATTAAAGTATTATTTACAGGCTATTCCGTCACAAAAACAATAAATCTTGGCAAAGAAAGCATTTTTAATAATATAAATTTTGTAATTGACCCATTAAGTGCGTTTTTTATAATAATAATTTTAATTATGGGAATCTTAGGATTAATATATTCTAAAGGATATTTAAAACCATATATTGAAAAAGGTAAGAGCATTAATTCGCATTATCTTTTCTACACAGCTTTAATTCTTTCAATGCTTGGAGTTGTGACCTGCCAGAATGCTTTATTTTTCCTTGTAATCTGGGAAATTATGTCACTTTCATCATTTTTCTTATGTATTTTTGAAAATGAAGAAAAGGAAGTATTAAACGCTGGGATAAAATACCTTATTTTTATGCACATTTCAGTGTTATTTTTAATTATCCCGTTTGCTATACTCTCAATTAAAACAGGAGGCTATAATTTTGAATCTTTCAGTCTTGTTTTAAAGAATAATGAAGCTTTAGCCGATATTATTTTTATTCTTTTCTTTGTGGGTTTTGGTATAAAGGCAGGTTTTGTACCTTTCCATAACTGGCTTCCTGAAGCACACCCCATAGCCCCGAGCCACATTAGCGCTATTATGTCAGGCGTTATGATAAAAACAGGAATCTATGGAATCTTAAGAATATTAATGCTTTCAGGCGGTGTTACAAAATTTATTGCCTACTTTGTTTTGATTATTGCGGTTATTTCAGCCCTTTACGGCATATTATACGCAGTTGGGCAGTCTGATATTAAAAAAATGCTCGCCTATTCTTCCATTGAAAATATCGGGATAATAGGTATAGGTATCGGCGTTGGAATGTTAGGGCTTGTCTATAACCACCCTATGGTTGCATTTTTAGGATTTATAGGCGCCATTTTTCATATCTTAAACCATTCAATTTTTAAAAACCTTTTGTTCTTTGGTGCAGGGGCAGTTTATTTAAAATCTCATACAAAAAATATGGAACTCTTGGGCGGATTAATTAAAAAAATGCCAAAAACAGGGATTTTATTTTTAACAGGATGTATTGCAATCTGCGCCCTTCCACCATTTAACGGTTTTATCGGCGAATTTTTAATATATTTTGGAATATTAAAGGGCTTATCCATAAATAGTTTCTTTAATTTTCTTATTTTGATATTCGCATTTGCAGGGCTTGCACTCGTTGGTACAATGGCGCTTTTATGCTTTACAAAAGCTTTCAGTATAACATTTTTAGGGCACCAAAGAAGCAAATACGCTGAAAATGTTAAAGATGAATCTCCGCACTCAATAATTATGCCGATGGGGATTTTAGCTGTTTTCGCATTATCTGTAGGGCTTTTCCCGGGGTTTATGTTTGAAGTTTTAATCACCCCTGTTGAATTATTAACAAACGGTCTAAATGAAATACAAAGTGTTGAAGAACCGTTAAATATTCTGCAAATCGTATCATTAGTATCAGCTGTTCTTATTATACTTACTGCTTTACTTGCAGCTGTCAGATACAAATTAAACAAAAAGATAGAATCTGCACCCACCTGGGGATGCGGGTATGATAAAGAACTTAAAAGAGCCCAATATACAGGTTCATCCTACGTGAGCCCGTTTTTATCAATGCTAAAACCACTGTTTAAAAAGGTATATGATGTTGAAAAACCTAAAAAGCTTTTCCCAAAATCCGCTCATTTCAGTATGAAAATTGAAGATATAGAAGAAGCTTACGTAATTAATCCTTTGTTAAAATTTGATGAATGGTTTTTAACAAAATTTGAAAAACTGCAAAACGGCAACCTTCAAACATATCTTAAATACGGGTTAATTTTCCTTCTTATTTCAATCATCGGAGGGCTTTTAATATGATGATTTTTCTCATAATAATTTTAAATCTGCTCACAGTCTTATTTTTGCCTTTCTTGATGATAGGCATAATTAAAAAAACCAAAGCCTTTTGGGGCGGAAGATACGGTGCAAGCGTTTTTCAACCTTTATATGATTTTATAAAACTTATTAAAAAAGATTTTGTAATAAGCAATACAACATCAACTATCTTTAGGCTTACACCCCTGATTTCATTTGCAGCAATAATAATTGCAGCGGTTTTTGTCCCTTTAATTTCAGGAACCGCAATAATAAATATCCCGGCAGGGCTCATTGTTTTTGCATATCTTCTTGCATTAGGTAAATTCTTTAACTGTATAGGCGCTATGGATACGGGTTCAAGTTTTGAAGGGATGGGAACATCAAGGGAAGCTTGTTTTACATCAATTGTGGAACCCGCATTTTTTATAATACTCGGCTCAATTATGGCATTAAGCGGAAACTACACATTTGAATCGTTATCCAAAATAACGACAAATGCAGGCAGTTACGGTGTTTTAATAATTATTTTTGCAGTACTTGCACTATTTTTAATGGTTTTAATAGAAGGCTGCAGAGTTCCCGTTGATGACCCTGCAACGCATTTAGAACTTACAATGATTCATGAAGTTATGATTTTAGATAATTCAGGGTTTGATTTAGCACTTATCACCTGGGCTTCAGGCATTAAAATGCTTTTAATAACATCTTTAATTGCAAAAATAATAATCCCGACTGGTTCACCTCTTTATGCCTTGTATTATTTAATTACAATATTTTTGGTTTCAATAATCATAGGAACGGCAGAATCAAGTATGGCAAGAATCAGAATGTCTCATATATTTGAATTTATATTCATTATGAGCTCTTTTGCATTAATTGTAATGTCACTTGTAGGTGCAAAGGTATTTGGAGGTTAAAGGATTTAAATGGAAAACGGTTTTGCAATTCTTTTAGGGCTTTCAATGTTATACCTTGCTTCAACTTCAAGGATAATTTCACATATAAGAATCCTTGTAGTACAGGGAATTTTATTATTTTTAATCTGCCTTTTAGGATATAAACATACCCCGCTTTTAGATATTGCATTTCTTATAATGGAAACCCTTATTGTAAAAGCTGTAGTTATACCGTGGTTTTTATATAAAATTTTAAAGAAAACCAACGCAAACAGAGACGATGAAGCAAATATTCCGCATTTTTACTGTCTTGTAATTTCAAGTGTTGTTTTATTAACAGGTTTTGTGATTTCAAATTGTATGACAGGTATGAAAAATATTGCCCCTCTTTATTTTGGAATCGCCGTAAGTATTATCGTGATTAGTTTATGGCTCATTACAATTAAGCATAAAATTGTTTCAAATGTCATAGAATTTATTACAATGGAGAATGGAATATTTCTGCTTTCTCTTTCTGTTGCAGGTGAAATGCCCGTTCTTGTAAACCTTGGCGTGCTTTTAGATGTATTTATCGCCGTATACATACTGGGGCTTTTTGTCCGCGAGATTAATAAAGAATTTAAAGACCTTGAAGTGTCTCATCTGTCAAAATTAAAGGATTATGAATAATGATAAATATAATGTTGCTTTTTCCGATAATTGCAGGAATTATAATGCTCCTTGTAAGGCAAAAAAGCTTTAGCAAGTTTTTATTAAATATTTACGCAATCCTGCATTTTATAATATCGTCATTACTGGTATTTAACTCATCAGCTGCTTATAGAGGTGCATATTTTGCAATTGATGATACAAATAAAATTTTTCTTATAATCTTATCCTTTGTATTTTTGATGGTAACCATCTACAATAACGGTTATTCAAAACATTTAGATGTTTCAAACAAAAAATTAAACCATTATTTTATAATGATTATGGCATTTGTCTTAGCCATGACCGCCGCAATCTTAAGTACGGATTTAGGCATAGCCTGGATTTTAGTTGAGGGAACAACCCTTACAAGCGCTTATCTTATCTATTTTAATAAAACCAAAAATTCAATTGAAGCAGCCTGGAAGTATGTATTTATATGTTCAATCGGTATTGCGCTGGCATTTATCGGTATTATATTTTTAAATATTTCAAGTGAAAATTTAAACACCTTAAATTTTGCAGAACTTTTAGAAAATGCTAAAGCAAGTGCTATTACAGCTTCAGGCAATCATTTGGCTGACCCTGCAGCATTCAGCGGTTTTAATAAATTCTGGCTGAAATTAAGCTTTATATTTATCCTCTTTGGCTTTGGAACAAAGATGGGCTTAGCTCCTGCACATTTTTGGCTGCCGGATGCACATTCTGAATCCCCCTCGCCAATATCTGCTCTTTTATCTGCAACCCTTTTAAATTCAGCATTTTTAGTTATTTTAAGAGTATTTCAAGTCCTCTGTGCCGCAGGAGATAGTTTTTACGGCAGATTAATGCTGGTTGTTATGGGCTTTTTATCCCTTTTTGTAGCAGCTGTTTTTATGTATCATATTAAAAATTATAAAAGAATGCTCGCTTATTCTTCCATTGAAAATATGGGGATTCTTGCAATAGGAACAGCCTTTTTAGGAATCGCTCACTATGCAGTTATCTTGCATCTAATAGGACACTCACTTGCAAAAGCCTCATTTTTCCTAACATCAGGCAATGTTTTAGAGCTATACGAAACAAAAAAAATAAAAGACGTTACAGGCTTAATGGAAGCAGACAAAAAAACGGGCTGGCTTTGGATTTTAAGCTTGCTTGGAATTTGTGCTTTCCCAACTTCAATCCTTTTTATAAGCGAATTTTTAATCATAAAAACAATGCTTGTAAATGGTCATTACATTATGTGTATCGCATTTGCTCTTCTTTTAACGGTTATCCTTTTTGGAATGGCACGTGTTGTAATTAAAATGACATTTGGAAAATTAAGTGAAGAAAAACTTGAAATTATAGAAAAAAACAGAAACAAAATAACGGTTTCTATGTATATTCCGCAGGTTATAATGCTTACAATCATATTTATATTGGGAGTTTATATTCCAAGCGGTTTAAATAATATTATAAAAGCAGCCCTTACAGGGTTTTTAGGATAAAGACATGAATTGGATTAAAATAAAAAATAACACTAAGGTAAATTTAAATGATATCCCAACCCTTGATATTGATGATTTAAGGAATGAAATAATAAGCCTTGTCACAATTGATAAAATGCGCCCGATTGCATTTTTTGGAAAAGACTGGGGCAGAGGGCAGGTAAAACTTTTTGTTGCTTTGGCAGATGACGGACAAAATAAGCCTGCTGCAGCAAGCGATAAAGAAGGCGGATTTTATATAACTTCATCCATTTTCCATGCGGGAATTAAAAGCTATGAGTGCCTTACAAATATAATCCCTTCATTTCATAATTTTGAAAGAGAATTTTTTGAAGAATTTAAAATTGAACCCTTAAATCACCCCTGGTTAAAACCTTTAAGAAAAATGGGAGACGGTAAAACAAATTATCCGTTCTTTAAGATGGAAGGAGATGAAATCCACGAAGTTGCAGTAGGTCCAATCCACGCAGGGATTATTGAACCCGGGCATTTTAGGTTTATGTGCAACGGAGAAAATGTTTATCACCTTGAAATAGCTTTAGGGTACCAGCATAAAGGGGTTGAAAACCTTATGGTGCAAGCTCCTTCAAACCAGCTTATTGAATCAATCGCAGGAGATAGTGTTATAGCCTATAGCTTAGCCTATTCAAATATTATGGAAACTGTTAAAGGAATTTCAGTTTCAAATAAAGCGCAATTAATAAGGAAGATGGCGCTTGAAATGGAGAGGGCTGCAATTCACATAGGGGATTTAGGTGCAATTTCAGGCGATATAGCATATTTAATGGGTGCCAGCGTTTTTGGGGCGACAAGAACTCTTGTAATAAATACTATGCTTGAATTTTCAGGCAGCAGATTTGGAAGAGGACTTATAACACTTGGCGGTGTAAATTTTGATATAGAAGAAGAAAAAATTAAGCGCGCACTTAAAACTCTTGATAAAGTTGAATCTGACGTTACAAGGATGGTTAAAACCATGCTTAAAAATTCAACGGTTATGTCAAGGCTTGAAAAAACAGGAACCATAAGCACTGAGCGCGCGCAGGAACTTGGGCTTGTAGGTATTGCAGCCCGTGCGTCAGGCGTAAACCTTGATTCCAGGTTTGATTACCCTGATAAATGGATTAAAGAACTTAATTTTAAGAAAGAGAAATTTGAAGGGACAGGAGATGTAAATTCAAGATTTCAATTAAGATATAAAGAAATCATTGATTCCATTTCAATGGTAAGAAAGATTTTTGAAAAATTAAAAGAATTTAAAAATGAACCTGTTAATTCAGGATATGAAGTCTTAAGTAAGGAAAACAGCAAAGATTCTTTTGCAATATCCGTTGTTGAAGGATGGAGGGGAGAAGTCGTTCATATAGCAATGACCGATAATTCAGGAAATTTAACCCGTTATAAAATTAAAGACCCATCTTTTAATAACTGGTATGGTTTAGCGCTTGCAGTAAGGAATAACGGAGTTTCAGATTTTCCTCTCTGCAATAAAAGTTTTAACCTTTCTTATTCAGGATTTGACCTATAAAAATAAAAGGATAAATGAATGTTTGATACACTAAAATCAAGAATATTCCAAGGGGAACAATTTATAAAAGATATTCAAAATGCCCCAATGAGAGAGCAATTTAGAGGATTGCCCATTTTGAAAAATTCAAATTGCGACAATTGCAAAAAATGCTTAAGCGTTTGCCCTACAGGAGCTTTGAATATTAATCCTTTAAAAATAGATATAGGTAAATGCACATTTTGCGGAGCCTGTAAAAATATTTGCGAGAGAAACGCAATTAATTTTTCAAACTTTTATAAACTGACATCTTCTAAAAGAGAAAATCTTGTTATAGATGAAAGAACAACGGAAGAGCTTTTCTACAAAACAGCGGTTGAAGTTAAAAAAGAAATAACATCAGTTTTTTCTAAATCTCTAAAATTAAGACAAGTTTCAGCAGGAGGCTGCAACGGATGTGAGATGGAATTAAACGCTGCATCAAATGTTAATTTTGATATGGGAAGATTTGGAATTGATTTTGTAGCCTCCCCGCGCCATGCAGACGGGCTTGTTATCACGGGACCCATTACAAAAAATATGGTATACGCTCTTGAAGACTGCTATAAAGCAGTACCTGACCCAAAAATTGTAATCCTTTGCGGAACCTGTGCAATTTCAGGCGGGGTATACCAAAATTCCACTGAAATTGATAGAAGCTTTTTAGAAAAATACAAAGTTGATTTATACATCCCTGGATGTCCTGTTCACCCTTTAACATTCATTAACGGCATTCTGGATTATATAAGAGAAAGAAAATAATTTATGCACGGGCTCGCATCAGCATTCAGGGCACTAAAATACAGAAATTTCAGATTATTTTTCCCAGGCATTGCAATCTCTCAAATAGGAATCTGGATTCAAAACGTTGCAATTGCTTGGCTTGTCTATGATATGACAAAATCGCCGCTTACTATGGGCACTGTTATGTTTTTTAACGCCATTCCGTTATTTATTTTAACGCCTTTTGCAGGGGTAATTATTGATAAATTCCACAGGCATAAACTCTTAATCACGGTACAGATTCTGTTTTGTCTTCAAGCGCTTTTAATCACTATTCTTACTTTTTTTAATGTTGTTCAAATATGGAATATTATAGCCCTTGGAGTATTTTTAAACTGTATAGCGGCAATTGATGTGCCTTTAAGGCAATCAACCTTCGTTTGTCTTGTAGATGACCCCAAAGACCTTGGAAACGCTATATCATTAAATTCAACCTGTTTTAATGTTGCAAGACTTCTGGGACCTGCAATAGGAGGACTTTTAATAGCACACACGGGAATTACTGTTTGCTTTTTTGTAAATTTTTTGTGCATAGTTCCTATGATATTTTTAGTAAAGGCACTAAAGATAAAAGATGTTAAATGCGGAAAAATTCAAAATGAAACCATACTTGAAGGTTTAAAAGAGGGAATTGATTATGCAATTAAAACGCCTGAAATTTTAACACTTTTATTATATCTTGCGGTATTTAGTTTCATTGGTATGACATATCCTATGCTTATGCCGATTTACACAGCTGAAATTTTGCATGATAAAGCAGATACATTAGGATTTTTAATGGGTGCCGCAGGAATCGGCGCCTTATTTGCTTCTCTGTTTTTAGCTGCAAAAACTTCTCTTACAGGCTTAAGGCGAATTTTATTTGCAGGCGCAGTCATATTCAGCATAGGCTTTATAACCATAGGGCTTTGCCATACAAAATTAATCGCAATACTTGCAATGTTTATGGTTGGTCTTGGTATGACATCATCCATCACACCTGATAATACACTAACCCAAGCTATTGTAGATGATGATAAAAGGGGAAGAGTGATGAGCCTGAATGCCATCTGCTATATGGGAACAACCTCTATAAGCAGCTTTATTGCAGGGTTTATTGCAAATTTAATAGGAATAGCAAATACGTTTATATTATTTGGAATTGTAATGCTGCTTTTCGGCATAGCCTTTGGTTACAGATTCTCAAAGCTGAACTTCAAATCAAAACTTTAGACTAATCATTAATCAGGTATGTATTTAAAAATATCGTTGGTATCACATTCAAGTGCAAAACATAATTTATTTAGTGTTTCTAAATCTATTCTTGAATAATTGCCTTTATAAATTTTAAGAACAACATGGCTGTCAAGTCCTGTCAGCTTAACAATATCACGCCTGTCCAGCTTCTTTTCACCTAAAAGTTTTGCAAATCTGTTCTCTATCATTTTAATTATCATAGTATTAGCGGGGCAATATATAAAGCAATAGCAAGAAAATTAAAGGGGATATTAAATAATTACAGTGATTTACATTATACAATGGCATTATCTTTTAAACCAAAGTCTTAATTTCTTCCTTCATTTGGAAACACATTTTACCTATATGAATTTGTTTAATTGTTTCTTTTAAGGTATTAAAATCAATATCTTTTAAAATATACCCGGAGACCCCAAGAACAGCTGATGTATACATAATCTCTTCATCATCAATTGCACTTAAAATAATAATTTTTGTATCAGGGTATTTTGTTTTAATTTTATCTATAAAATTAAATGATTTTTTATAGGGGAATTTTAAATCCATTAAAATTACATCTGATTGAATATCTTTAAAAGCCTTAAAGCAAGAGTCTTCCTCATTAAATTCACCTAAAAGATTAAACTCATTTGATAAAACCTGTTTTAGTAAAGCTCGTGTTAAATCATAATTTTCAACTATATAAATTGAAATTTTATTCTCCATCTTATTTTTATTTCCTTTTTGCCTAAAATTATTTATAAGATGAAATTACATTAAGTAATGTTAAAAATATACACCCCAATCAGGTAGTTTGTTTTTTTGTTATAGTAGATTCAAGATTTTAAAATAAAAAAGGGTTTCAAAAATGGATTTTACAATTAGAAAGATGGAAGAAAAAGATAGAGCAGAAGTTCTTTCTATGATGAGGGAATTTTATACATCTGATGCGGTTTTTACAAACGGAAGCGACGAAATTTTTGAAAATGATTTTAACCATTGTATTCAAAACAGCCCTTATTTGGAAGGATATGTTTTTGAAGACAAAGATTATATTTTAGGCTATGGGATGATTGCAAAAAGCTTTTCAACAGAATTTGGCAAACCCTGTATATGGTTTGAAGATTTATACCTAAAACAAGAATTTAGAGGCAAAGGCATTATCCCAAAATTTATGCAGTTTATTGAAAACACTCATAGAGATGCCGTCTTTAGGCTGGAAGTTGAACAAGAAAACGCCCATGCCTGTTATATCTATAAAAAACTTGGTTTTGAAAAATTACCATATAGTGAAATGATAAAAAGGTAAAAATTATTCACCTGTTATATATTTAATCACTTCATCAACATGACCTTTAACTTTTACTTTTCTCCACTCTTTTTCAATCTCACCTTCTTCATTGATAATAAAAGTTGAACGGTCAATTCCCATATATTTTCTTCCATACATTGATTTTTCAACCCAAACACCAAAACTTTCCGCAAGCCTGTGCTCTGAATCTGACAGAAGAATAAAATTTAAACTTTGTTTTTCCTTAAATGACTTATGGCTTTTGATACTATCAGGGCTCACACCTATTAAAACACCATATTTTATTAAACGATTTAAATTATCGCGAAAATCACAGGCTTCTTGTGTACATCCTGAAGTGTTATCTTTTGGATAAAAATAAAGAATAATTTTTTGCCCTTTAAAATCATTGAGAGAAAATTCTTTTTCATTTCCTTCAATATCAAGCCCTGAAAGTTTTATATCAAACATAGACCCTCCTTTTTTAAAGCAATTTTACTATAAATATTATTTCAAATCTTTAAATAAAAAAACTGAGGTAAAACTCAAAATAACTGCCCCTATAAAAACTTCAAAAGGAAACAGAAAAAGAAATGTTTTGTCTAAAATCATAGGAATCAAAAGAATGGCACCTGCAGGCGGAAAATTAATTTTAATTTTATTTAAAGCAATAAAAAGAATTATGCAGGCTAATGCAGTACAAATATAAAGCGGAAAATTTAAATAAATATTCAGAATATACCTTAAAAGACAACCTGTAAATGCAGCAAAGGTCATTAAACCAATAATATAGAAAAGCTTTTTTCTTGCCTTGCTTTTTGGATTTGCAAATTCTGTAAACATAACAATTAAAGGAGGAGCAAGAAAATAAATCTGATGCGTTTTAAAGGGAATAAGTGCAATTAAACCAAAGACCAGCAAAAGCTTTGACCATTTTATTATTTGGGTTTTGATATTAAATTCACAAGGTGTAAATCTATTAACAGGGCGAAAATGAAATTTTTCCATTAAATACTGTGCAAAAATTATTATAAGCGACATAACAGCAACAGATACAGGGTACACCCAGCTTGTAGTTTCAAGATAAACCGGCAAAATACAAGCTGAAATTATCGGTATAAAATTTGTTTTAAAAAGTGTCAAAATAAACCCGGTAAAGCCAAAACATAAACACACCTGAAAAATCAAAGGAATTTGAACATATCTTACAATCAACACCCCAAATAAAGCAGCAAAACTCATTAAGAAAAATATCCTTCTTTTATTTGTCTGCCAGGGCTGCTGCTCTGAAACCCAGGCTCCAATGGTAAGTGCACAGATTTCAGGGAAAATAATTTCTTTTTCGCCGCTAAACTCTGCAATGCACACCATAAAAAGCGCCATAAGTATGCCGAATATATAACGTTCAATTCTTATTTGCTTTAAAAAACCAGTATTCATATACTAATGCTAGAACAAGGAAAAAGAAAGTTCAACACATTGCAAAATCTTTAAAATTTAAGCTATAATTGCTTTTGTAACATAAATATCTGTACAAAAAGGAATAAAAATGCTTGCATATACATATAAAAACCCGGGAGTTTTTGAACTAACCGAAAAAAGCAAACCGCAGCTTCTTAATTCAAAAGATGCAATTATTCGTATTACAATGAGCAGTATTTGTTCAAGCGACCTTCATATTAAACATGGTTTTGTACCAAAGGCTGTTTTAGGCATAACGGTAGGACACGAGATGGTTGGAATTGTTGAAGAAGTTGGTGCAGATGTAAAAAATATAAAAACAGGAGACAGAGTAGCCGTTAATGTTGAAACATTTTGCGGAGAATGCTTCTTTTGTAAAAACGGATATGTTAATAATTGCATAGATAAAAACGGCGGATGGGCTTTAGGATGCCGAATAGACGGTGCTCAAGCAGAATATGTCCGAGTTCCCTTTGCAGACCAAGGCTTAAATAAAATTCCAAAAACAGTTTCGGATGAACAGGCTCTTTTTGCAGGCGATATACTTGCAACGGGTTTTTGGGCGGCTAAAATTTCCGAAATCAAAGAAGACGATACCGTATTAATTATTGGCGCAGGACCTACAGGAATTTGCACTTTAATATGCACAATGTTAAAAAATCCTAAAAAAATTATTGTATGTGAAAAAGATGAAGCAAGAAGGGAATTTATAAAAAAGCACTATCCAAAAATTATTGTAACTGAACCTGAAAATTGCATTAAAGTTGTTAATTATGAAAGCGCTCATGGAGGTGCAGATGTCGTTTTGGAAGTCGCAGGAAGCGAAGATACTTTTAAGATGGCTTGGAGTGCAGCAAGACCAAATGCAATTGTCACAATTGTTGCACTGTATGATAAACCAATGATTTTACCATTGCCTGATATGTATGGAAAAAACCTCACATTTAAAACAGGCGGGGTAGACGCTTGCGACTGTGAAGAGATATTATCACTTATAGAACAAGGCAAAATTGACACAACGCCTCTCATTACCCACAAATATCCGCTTCAAAATATTGAAAAAGCATATGAAATATTTGAAAAAAGACAAGATAATGTTATAAAAATCGCTATTGTTAACCAATAAAACATTATTATTTTAAAATACCCCCTATCTTACAGAATATAATAAGCTTTGTGCAGTAAAATTTATTCTTTAACCCCTTTGACTAAATTCGTTTAAGAACCCAAAACACTTAAACCCACTAAAAAAGAGCCTTGTAGGCTCTTTAAATAATTTTGGAGGATAGGAGGCTCGAACTCCTGACCCCCTGCGTGCAAAGCCAAAAGCTCCTATTATCAAGGGTTTTCAGGTTTTATCACACTTTGTCAGAATTATTGGTTTCCATGCTTTTCGGGGCGTTTTCGCTTTTCAATGGTTATCAGGCTTTATCATCATTTATCAGGAATTTTGCAACAAATTTACAACAAAGTTTGAGGGTGTGCTGCAATTTTTGTGGCAACTTCATTCAAATAATCATTAAAATCTGAATGGTTCTTCTAAAATATAGTCAATAATTTTTCCATAGATAAATAAGAAAAGAAACCAACCAAGTAGTATTTTAAACATTTTTCCTCCTTTTTTACACTTATTATGCCTTATTCAAGGCATTAAGCGAATAAAGCGCAAAGGAAAAAGCCCGTTATTTTAATTTATCAGCCCCGCCCTACAGGGGTAATTTCTGAAAAGGTTCTTCGCTCTAGAGCCAGAAAAACTCCCAAGGGATTTTTGGAAAATGAAAGCCTATAAAAACCACTTTGCACCAAGAAGATTTTTATATAAATAAAATAATATTTTATTTATATGATTTTTAAAATTCAATATAGTATTTTAGATTTTGTCATGCAAAAATGCCCGTTTTGAACTTCTGTATTATGAAAACATAGAAGCAAAAAACAGAAGGAGCTTTAATGTTGAAAAATAAAAACAAAAATATCAAACGGCAAAAATATATTTATCATAAATGCAATATATTTAATTTAGATATTGACGGCAAGGTGTTAGTATTTTTCTCATTTATGATTTTGGTTATTAAGCCCGAATTATTATTCTACCTTTTAACTTTAATAAAATCATGGTGTAATTAAGTTTAATACGTTTAGCTTAAATATAAAGAATAAAATAAAGTTGCTTTTACTATGTTTTATTTTTAAAATACAAATTAATATTCATTTTGCATATAGTTAAAAAAGGGCACAGAATATTAACTATACTATCCTTAAATTTGTGTATACGTATGGGCTATAAAAAAATTTTTTAAAGTTTTCTACGCTTAAATGAATATTGGCCGCAACTTCTGCAATATCCTTAATATTTCTCTTTTTCATATAAACTTCGATGATTTCTTTAAGTAATAATGGCTTTTCTTTTTGTACGGGATTTGGTTCTTTTTTCTTATAGCCTAGTTTACTCATCTGAACCATTAAAGATTTATATCTGGATGGAGTTATTGCTGAAATATCAGCGGCACGCTTTATAAGAGCTGCCATTGAAACCTTCCATTTACTTTTTAAATAATACGCTTTTTCGCAGTTTATATTTATCAAATCAGAATAAACCTCTTTGCCTGGAAGCATAAATTCTGCAGCAAACTCATTTGCTTCTTCGTCGCATCTTGGATAAGGCACATCTTCATTTTGCATAATAATATGACCAAGTTCATGAGCAATTGTAAAACGTAACCTGTCACCAGATAATCTTGAATTTACAAAAATAAAATAATGACCATCTAAATAACAAGAGAAACCATCAAATTTGTCATCATCTATGTCAATATAACTAACCAAAATGCCGTTATTTTCCAATATATTAATTAGATTGCCAATAATTCCGGAAATACCCCAATAGTTTCGTGTTTTTTTGGCTATTTCAGAAGGTAAATCTAATGTTGTAGAATAATGAGGTACATCTGTATTTAATATTTCAACATGCTTTAAAAAATACAAAAATACATCTTTAAAAATATTTATATTTGCCTCTATATATCCTTCATCTTTTTTTTTCAGAGATTGTCGTTTACGATACAATCCTCCTTTTATATTTTTTTTATCACAAGGTATTGTAAAAAATGAAGTAGGAAAATTAAGTACATTTGAAAGTGCCATCAATAGTAACTCTGATACCTCTTTACGTTCAGCTTTTTCTATCTTTGACATTTCGCCCTGCGAAATAACAACTCCTTCGTGCTTTAATCTTTCTATTAGTTCGTTTTGCGTTAATCTATTATATTCTCTAGCCAAAATTATTTTTTCGGCTTCTACATTTATACCCATTTATCTTACTCTTAATGATTTTGGTTTATCATTATCATCATTATTTTGCATTTGCAATGGTACAACAAAATCAATTTTCTTATACCATTTCACAAGTTTACCAATTTGATAAGTCAAATACAATCCAACAATTTCAGTACCTATCGAATTTAATATGTAACCAAAAGTTAACGGTATATTTTGAGTAACATAATAACTGTTTACCAGTAGAGTTTTATTTAAATGAGGAATTGTCATTTGTTCGAAATTATATCCGATATTATATCTAATATCATCAATGTATTTTCTTTTGCGTTTATTTTTATCTAACTTATTAAAGGTAATAGGATAACCTTCTAGATACATATAAAAGGTGTTTCTGTCTTCTTTAATTATATTGTTAACACCATCAAATATATCTGATTCCATAATTTTTCTTTTAAAATGGTCTCTAATCATCATTGCACGTGTTGTTGCAGAATAAGGAGTGTTTTTTTGAGCACAAATTTCTTTGTACTCTTCAAATGATAAAAAAGTCATTTCTTTAAGAATCGCAAAATATTTTTCCAATTGAGTTTCAATCTCTCTGCCATCAAATTTTTTCAAGCCATGTGCCTTTCTTTGAAATTACAAATTTTAATGGAGACATGTTATCATGAGATAATTAATTTTTCAATAGAAAATATTCCACTAAAATATTCCAATTTATAAAATGCCAGTATAATGCTGATTTTCATGCTATACAAAAATTAACATTACTTGTCAGCTTTGACAATACTTTCATACTTCTCGCCAAGGCTGTATTTTCTGCTTTTGCCTTCGCCATGGGGTGTTAAAAAGTTTTGGCTTACCCAGTTTTGGATTAAAAAGCGGGCGGCACGCGGAGAAAAATTGAAAAACCCAGCCACATCCTTTGTGGTTATATATTTTTGGTTTTCAAACAATCCTAAAATCTGACGCTGCTTTAAATCTAATTCCCTTAAAGCTTTTGTTTTATCTTTTGATTCTTTGTTCTTTTCTGCCTGTTTGTATACGGAATTAAAAGCAATTGCCATGCCGTTAATAAAATATTCCACCCATTTTGTAATGTCGGCATCTGCCCTTCCCATATAATAATTATGATGGTCACCTATGGTTATGGCTTCATAATAGCCGTTTAAATCTTTTGCATAGTATTCTTCAAGCGAATAAATGCCCTTTAAATCATAACCGAATTTATGCAGAATTAAGGTTGTTAAAAGCCTTGCGGTTCTGCCGTTGCCGTCAAAATACGGGTGAATGGTTACAAATTGATAATGAGCTATGGCTGCTTTTATTGGAACGGGGGTATCATCAGGATTATTCAGCCATTTAATAAATGCCTTCATTAACCCTTCCACATCTTTTGCCTCAGGCGGCATATATACAATCCTTCCTGACAAGGAATCGGTTATAACATTTTGACCGTTTCTGTATTCTGTGGGTTTTACTTTTAGACTGCCCCCGCCTTCAACAAGGGCATGGAGGATTTTTATATCATTTTCTGATATATTGCCTTTTTTCTTTGCCAGTTTTTCAGCATAATCAATAGCTACATAATAACCCTTAATTTCTTTTTCATCTCTCACCCTGTTTTTAATTTCTTTATTTTGAAGCAGGATGCTTGAAACTTCATCCTGAGATAATCTGTTTCCTTCAATTTGGGTTGAATAATGAACAGTTGAAAGTTTTGCGGTTTTTCTTAAAGAGCTTAAAAGATGCGCTGTTATGGGCAGGTTTTTAATGCCCTCTTTTATTCTTTCAATTTTAAGAAGATTATTTGCAATAGTGTTTGTTATAGTATATTTAGGGTTAAATTTAAAAGTTTTCTGTTCCATAAAACCTGCTGATTATTACCGTTATTTTTCCTCAATTCTTCCTTTATTTTACCACAAAATTACCGGAATTAAAATGCCTGTTATTCAGCTAAGCTCGGCTGGTTAAAAGCATTATTATATAAACAAAAATGAATCCTGAATCCTAAAATTTGATTCTAGATTGCACATGTAAAGTTTTATTTATAAAAAATCGTGCAAAGTATTAACTTTTTCTTGAAAATATGCTCTCACGCAGTGGTGTTGAGGTTTGAATGTCAAGTTAATAAATATTAAATTTTTCAATTGCAAATTTATGCTAAAATGTTAACTTTTTTCAAAACATACTGCATAATGGGGGCACGATATACAACGAGGCGAAAGAAAAATATGCACAGCAAAGAATTAAACCCAAAACAAAAAATTCAAAAATCTTTAATCATGATTCAGGATATTAAAGCGCTGGTTAAAATATGCGCCCTTGCGTCGGATTCTAATATTTTAGACAGTTCTTTGCAAATAAGTAATAACGAGGAATTCTACCTTATATTGAGGCAGGTTAATTCTATGTTAATGAAGCTTGAGAACACTTTGGGCAGTTGATAAAGTTTAAAGGGTTTTAAAAAATTCAGCCAAAGTCATATTAAAAGCCTTTGCAAGCTTGAATATTTTATCAACGGATGTATTTCTTTCCCCTCTTTCTATCATTCCGATAAAATTGTTTGAAAGCCCTATTTTTTCGGCAAGTTCAGATTGAGTTAAGCCCTTTTCTTTTCTTAACTCTTTAACTCGCAAACCAAAGGCCAATAAATCTTTTTTACCCATTTGAAAATTATGATTGCATTTTGTAACAATTGAAACAAACTGAGCGTGTTATTTTTTCTGTTTTACGTTATAGTTAAAGGAGTTGAGGTAGAAAAACAATGCAAAATTCAACAACATCAAATTTATTAGAATTTTATATCATCTCGTATGATGAATTAATAAAGATAATTCGGGATGAATATAAAATTGACGGCAAACTAAACAGATATGGAATAAGCTTAAATAATGGCTTTCGCATTCCTACAGTTAGATATATAAGAGAACTGCATAAATTAATATATTATGATTCAAATCTGACAAAGCTCTTTAAAGGGCATTATTTTATAAGACCGGATTTGATAAAGGTTGCCATTAAAGATGAGTTTTGGAATTTGAAAAATGTGCAGGCTTGGAAAGTTAAAATTGAATTAAGGTTTATTAAACATAAAGCACAAGAATTGAGTGCAAAAAATACAACCACACATTTTCAACAGTTTTATGATGAATTGTTGCCTGATGTAGAAATTACTGATATACATTCAGGAAAAATCATATTTAAGTATTATGCAAATAAAGAAGGGGCAAAATATTGTTAGGAATTATAATTTTAATTTTTTTTATCGTAATTATTGCAATAATTACGGGTGGAAACAAAACCAAAGCTCCATTTAATAGTTGCAATGATGTAGACATAATGTATAAACGGTTTTGCGAACAAGAATCAGTTCATGCCGCCATGTGTTCGCAAACCATAGAATTGTTAAGGTGCTATACTACACCGGAAGATTTGGCCATTATCCTTGTTGAAATGCAAAAAATAAGGATGAAATATAGACCTGCATACAACATTGATAATTTATTATTTTCCAAAGTTGTTAATTGCACTGATGCAATAAAGCTTTTCTATGACTTTCAAAATGATGTTGAGAACTGTACTGCAACCGGTAACCCATTGACGGGATATTCATATGTAGCATGGTCAATAACACTTATGGCGCATATAAACAGAAATTTGGAAATATATGGTACAACATTATGGGAAGAATTGAGACGCGGTTTTTCAATATATGAAAAAAATACATTAGAAATATGGAAAGATATTCCTGAATTTTAATAATAAAGAAAGGTAAATATGTTGGGATTAATTTTTGGAAGCTTAAACCTTATGCTAAATAAAAAAGGTTCTTATGCAACATTTGCAGACCAATATTTAAAATATTCTCCATTAACAAGAAAAATTTTAAAGCCACATCTATCTGATTTGATTAATAGGGTTTTAGAATATTCGTCTGAGCAAAGAAGCAGGGGAATGGAATTTACATTTTCAGATGAAATGGACTTAATACGATGCATCATAAAAGATTGTGTTGCGCATTACATAATATCAGATTTGGCTAATTTTCCAAGGGGTGAATATATGCGCACTTTTCCTAAAAGTATAATCATTGCCACAGATTTTATGAGTAATAACAATATATATTGGTTGAAAGATGAATAATCACAATTCAATATAGCGGGCATTTTCCAGTGTTTTTTCAATAAAATTTAACAAACCAAACTTTTTCTGATAAAAATATAGAACAGGCCACAATAAGCGGTTATTACGGTTATTCAAACTATAATAAAGTTTTATTTTTTTAAAAAAAGGAGAAAATCTATGCATCAGAAAAAGCAAATTAAGTTTCCACAAGCAAAACATTATTATGCCAAATGCAACCACCCAGAAGATAGAGGAGAAGTAGGCAAACAGCTTTTTGATTATGTTGACTATATGTTAAATCCACAGGATTATCATGCCGTCTATGTTACAAAAAATGATAATGGTGATGATATCTTATATATCCATTCAAAAGAAATTAAGTTAGAAAAAGCTGAAATGTGGGATTTTATACAAATTGCAGAAAACACTGTTAAAAATAGAGGTACATACACAATAGACCTACAGAAACAAAGAAGAACCTTAAGAAATAATGACAGCAAACGCACAGCTGATGCTGTAACCCAGAGTATTTACGGGATAAATAAAAAAATTAAGGCAGAATTAAACAGTAATTTAAGAATAATAACAAACAACAGAAGAACCGGCTATTGGTTGAATATTGATAAAAACAAACTACACACAATTTGTTTACCGGATTAGTAACAAAAATTTATAGCCCTGTAATCCTTAATATATAAGGATTTAGGGCTATTTAAGTAATATTTAACTAATTTTTAGGTAATGTAAAATCAGCTTAAATGCGTGCGCAGATTGGCTTTTCAGGTTATTAGTAAGAGTGATTATTAATAAAACGAAAGGTGGCGTTACATGATAAATTTATTAAAAACTTTTAATGACAGTTTTAAAACATCATCTAAAAAAATCACATCAAATAAAGAAGGTAAGTACATTACAACTTCGGAAAATCAGTCTGCAAGCTTTAAAGAACAATTAAAGAAACACTTCTTAGGAATTACCCGTCTTGGTGTTTCACCCGAAATTCAAGGACAAGAAGATAAAGTTTTGTTTGGCGCGATTGACATTGACTGCAAAGACACAAGCATTGAAGAAAAATATCAAATGGCTCAAAATCTTCAAAGATATGCTTTTGATGAATACCGGCTTAATTTGTTAATTGAAAAATCAAAATCAAAAGGCTTTCATCTGTTTTTATTTTTTGCAACACCGAAAAAACGGGATTTTATTCAAAAATTATTAGAAAACATCGTAACCGAAGTAACCGCAAAAAAGATAACAAACGGGGTTATAGAGGTATTCCCGAAGGGTAAAAAGGGTACAGCCATTAATCTGCCTTTGTTTGGGATGTATGAAAATAATGACATAATTAATGCAGACTTTTTTGAAGATAAAAATACCTGCTTTGTGGAAGATGAAGGAATGAAAGCAATCACAAATCCTTTGCAAAGAATTAAAAACGCAATGGCGGTTAATGGTTCCATACTTTTGCTTCTTGAATCTTTGTCAGCATACCCAGCCTGTATCACAAAAGCCGCCCTAAATTGGAAGGACGGAGATAGAAACAGCCTTACGCTTGGAATTTCAGGAGTTTTAAAGAAAATAGCAAAAATTACCCTTGAAGAAGCGCTTGAAGTTGTAAAAGATATTGCGGAATTTAATAGAGATGAAGAAATTTCAAACAGGCTTGCAGCGGTTGAAGCTACGTATAAAAATGACAATGTTGCAGGATGCTCAATTTTAAAAGGCGAAAGCAATTTAAGCCCAAGTGTTGCAATATGCACAAAAGATTGCAAACAAAAAAGCGAGGTCATCCCCATAAAAGCCCTTGTTAGAAGAATTCAAGCTTCAAAAGAATATGGAGGTGTTTATAAAAAGGATAAGATAGCTCAGCTTATTATCTCAAAAATTTCCGAACTTGGTAGAATCTACAAGGCTGAAAATCAATATTATCTATTCCTTAACGAAGAAAAACGTTTGATTTGCTTATCGAATGAGCCGCCTGAACTTAAAACACTATTCACAAAATGGGGCTTAAATGCTTCTGAAACACTTTATAAATTTGTCTTAAACGAGCTGCATGTTTACTGTTCAGAAAATGCAAAACCGGTTGAAATTAACAAATACGCCTATTATGATAATAAAAATTTTGTACTTTATCTTTATAACGGACCAAGAGAGATACTCAAAATAACGGCGGATACTGTTTTAAGCATTGAAAACGGTGATGATGGCATATTATTTATGGAACTCAAAAACTTTGAGCCGTTTGAACTTGTGGATTTCGAGCACACAAAAGACTATATCTTGGCCTACCTGACCGGAAATCTGAACATAGACAAAGATGCAACCATTTTGGGAACAGACGAACAAAAGAAAATTGCAAGATTGTGGATTTTCAGCCTGTTTTTTGAATCGATAATGAAAACAAAGCCGATTTTTACAGTTGTAGGCGTCAAAGGAAGTGGCAAAACAACATTTATAAGACGGGTAGGACAAATTTTATTTGGCAGTAAATTTGATGTAACAGCCGTTTCAAATGATTGTAAAGACCTTGATACAATAATAACCAATAACTATTACGTTGCAATTGATAATCTGGACAACCCGCCAAAAAGTTTGAATGATGCCCTTGCAAGAATTGCAACCGGTCAGATAATTAAAAAACGTAAGCTGTTCACAACAAATGAAGAGCTTGAATTTACGGTTAAATGCTTTGTATCACTCACTTCAAGAACCCCGCAATTTACAAGGGACGATGTGGCAGACAGATTAATTTGCATATACCTTGAAAGATATGAGACATTTCAAGGCGAAAATAATCTACGCAGGGAAGCTATATCGAAACGCAACGAAATAATGTGTTACATCATCTCGGAAATTCAACAAATGCTAAAGATGCTGCAAACAAACAACAATGAAAAATATTCTATCGACTTTAGGATGGCCGATTTTGCGATATTCGGGCTTAAGACCGCCAAAAACAAGGAAGAAGCCGAAGAATTAAAAAGAATCTTCTCCTCGATGGTTAAAGTCCAAAACGAATTTACCTTACGGGATGATACTTTATACATTTTATTAAAAGAATGTTTAAAAGAACAAGGGTTTAGCAACAAAAGATATTCATCCGCCGAACTATACAACCTATTCCGCTTAAAGGCAGACGAAAAAGGTATCTTGAGAGCATTTGAAGCAGTTTATAAAAACCCAAAATCAATAAGTAAAAGGCTTAGAAACATAAAAGACAATATTTCGGATGAAGTTTTAATAAATTTTCAAAAAGGGCATGGCAATGTTATCTTTTGCACATTTACCCCTATAGATGTCATTGAAGAAGACGATTCTTTAATTTAAGGAGTTAGCATTATGAGATTATTGACAATTGACGATGTAGCGGGGCTTCTTAAAATCTCAAAATCAACACTTTATCGCTGGGTGAACAAACGGGAAATCCCGTTTGTGAAGCTCGGCGGGAAGCTAAGATTTAATGAAGATGAAATTAAAACCTTCATTTTGCAAAATTCCTTCAATGTATCCGATTGAAACAGGCTTACAAACGGCATCAAACACGATAAATTAAAAAATATGAAAGGATACAAAAATGGCAAAAGCATTTAAAAGAAAATGGAAGAATTCCAAAGGCGAAGGTTGCAACTGGGCTTATAGTTATAAAGATACATTTAGCAAAAGAAGGACTGTAAGCGGGTTTAAAACCAAAGTTGCAGCAGAAAAAGCACTGGCTGAAAAGCTTCAGGAAGTCGAAAACGGCGCAAATCCTGAAGCAAATAAGACTTTGACATTCAGACAGCTTACGGATAAATATTTAAAATACCATGCTGAAATTTATCTTAGAGAATCAACCTATGACACATATACAGGGTTTTTAAACCTTCATATTTTACCCGTAATCGGTGATATGAAAGTTATTGAAATCACCTTAAATACAATTAATGAATATATCAGGATAAAACAAAAAGAAGGCAAACTTACAAATTGCACAATAAACAAGCACCTTGTTTTAATGAAAAGCATTTTAAACCATGCGGTTGATAACGGGCTTATTATAAGAAACCCTGCCGACAGGCTTAAAAAATTAAAAGAAGAAAAGATTGAACAGCAATGTTTAACGATGGATGAAGTTTTTGCGGTGCTTGATACGGCAAAGAAGCATTATCCCGATTTTTATCCTTTATTATTCACGGCTATTTTTACCGGCATGAGATTAGGTGAAATTCGTGCCTTGACTTGGGATAGAGTTAATTTCGTGAAGGGCTGTATCAAGGTTGACAGGAATGTTTATAAAAATAAATTTACAGAACCAAAAACAAGAACCTCTAAAAGAGAAATAAACATACCTAATGACCTTATCAAAGTTTTAAAAGAATGGCGGTTAAGATGCCCGAATGGTGAATTAAATCTTGTTTTTCCAAATGAAAACGGTAATTTTATGGACAATCACAATCTTAAAAAGAGAAAATTTAAAGCCATTTTAAGACGCGCAGGAGTGAGTATAATTCGTTTTCATGACCTCAGACATACGTTTGCAAGTATGTTACTAGCCAATGACGCACAGCCAAAGTATGTGCAGCACCAGATGGGGCATTCTTCAATCAAAACCACAATGGATATTTATTCGCATTTAATGCAGGAAAGCCACCAAAACGGGGTTGATACACTTAATAGAATCCTTGCAACAAGACAAGGCAAAAACAATCAAAAAACACGAAATGCGGTTTAATTGCTAAATTTAAATAGTTTACCCAAAACTTATTATAAAAACCATCTAAATATTAAAATTGTTTATGAATTCAATATTACTTGGATATTGATTTAAATATTTTGTAGCTTCTGCTTCGCCGCCTGTGCTAAAAAAATTGTAAAATATTTCATATGCATTATCTTCTTTTGTATATTGAGAATAACTATCCATTTGGCGTGCTCTTCGTACAGTTTTTACAAATTCATCATTGTTAAAGAAATTTTCCCAGTGTTTTAATATTTTAGTATTGATATATTTTGTTATTCCAGTTTCCTCTCCACCGCAATAATTTCTAAATTCACTTCCGCCTTTGAACAAGCAAAGAGCGTTTAAAACAACGAAAGGTTCTATAAACAAAATGTCATTTTTTGACAATATATCAAGAGTTAAGCTCAATCGAATAAAATATTTCTCCACATCTCTTGGCTTAAACATTAAAAAACACAATGTTTTTTCTATTAAATTTGAAATCTTCTCTTTTTCCGTAGGGATACTACTTGTAGAGCGATACATATAGTATTTTTTATCTTTTATAAATTTCTCTATCTTGCCCATTGTATTATCCATATGAAAATCTATAAGTTTTTTAAGATTCGGAACAGGTAAAACAAATTCAACATCAATAAATTTTCTTAAATATCCATCTGTTTCATCAATATTTATTCCAAACACGGTTCTTACCGAATTTTCAATTTGTTTTTTATCAATTGCCAAAACAAAAATTACATTTGGTATTCCAAAAAAATGCTTTATTATTTCAAGAGTTTTGATTGCATATATTGGATGACATCTATCAAGTTCATCAACGAATATTATTACCTTTTTTCCAAGTTTATGTTGAATGTTACTTAATTCTTTTTTAAATTCCAGTATTTTGTTTTTTAGTTCAATGTATTTTGAATCTATAAGTTTTTTGCTTGGGTCAAATATTGCAGAAAAATTAACAAACTCGGTACCAACTCCAAATTGAAAGCTTGTTTTTCCTACTATATTGCTTGCAATTGTTTTGCACTTTGATATTTCTTGTTCCAATTCGTCTTTGTTTTGTTCGATTTTTGACAACATTTCCACTAGTAAAGGAATAAGTGGGGAATCATAAAAGTCCGTCTCCCAAGCATTATATAAGATATTAATAGAATCTTCGCCAAGTAATTTTATTAAATTCTCTACAAAATATGTCTTACCACCACCCCAAGAAGCACTAATGCTAAAAACATTAGCATCTGTATTAAGCAATATGGTTTTAAAATTTTGTGCTAGAGATAGCCTATCCAATTTATCATCAATAAAAGCTTCCGTTGTTACAATGTTTTGCATATATTCCATCACTCCTTATTGAAAACTTTGAATAGATGCTATTCATTTGCTATGACTTTAGTTGTTTTCTTCTTTAAAATACCACCAAATAATAAACAGCACAAATTGAAACTTGAAATTCTTGCAACAAATTTGCAACAAGGCGGGGGAATTGGTGCAAAAATGGTGAATTTTAAAAATGGCGGGCAAATTTAAATATGGCGGAAAGGTACTAAAAAAGAGCCTTGTCGGCTCTTTAAATAATTTTGGAGGATAGGAGGCTCGAACTCCTGACCCCCTGCGTGCAAAGCAGGTGCTCTACCAACTGAGCTAATCCCCCATATGGGATGGTCTACATTTAATAATAAAGTAAACCTTTTATTCATTTGTCAACCACCTAAAAATTAAGGTGTTCACAGTAAATAATACTACCAAACACAAAAAAAAATATCAAGCCCCTTTTTAATTCTTTTTAATTTTCTTTAAATAAAGTAATATTAAAAATTTGTCAAAACTTTTTCTGCAAAATAGAATAATGGTATTGGAGTTAAAATATATGAAAAAGTTCAAACATATAATGATATTAAGTTTAATCTTGCTTTCTATACCGCAAACAGCCCATGCATATATAGACCCCAGTACAGGAAGTATGGTGATACAAATATTAGTGGCTGCATTTGCTGCAGTTGGCTATACTGTTAAAGTTTACTGGGGGAAAATAAAAACTTTTGCAGGCAAAGTTTTCAAGAGGAATAAATGAGTATAAATCCTGAAAACTCCTCATTTAGAGATAGAGATGCCGTTATATATAACGATAATGGTAAAATTTTACGCAAAATTTTTAATTCATACAAAGAAAATTATGATAAATTAATGACTTCCGGTTTATATGAAAAACTAATTTCACAAAATCTTTTAATTAATCATACAGAATATGATAAACCTGAAGAAACAAACGTTTATAAGATAATTGAGCCCA
>Ga0073906_1000418_pt1 | contig 76100 bp, 76 predicted proteins | sample Inofromicrocosms_FD_65485 | JGI IMG/M metagenome (GOLD analysis project Ga0073906, IMG submission 65485) | Mouse cecum microbial communities from Vienna, Austria - Inoculum for glucosamine and mucus D2O microcosms | ecosystem: Host-associated > Mammals > Digestive system > Large intestine >...
TCCGATACAAACTCATATATTTGATGACCTGACAATCAAAATATCTGATTTTCTACCGTAAATGAAAAACCGCCCCTGCGCCAACAGGAACGGTTTTTAGAGACTGTATTCCCAAAAGAATGATACAGTACAATTCCACAACCGTATTGTATCATCTTTGGTGACGGCCTGCAATAGACAGGCTGTTATTTTTATACCTTTTTTCAGGAGGATGATACGATGGCACGTAAAAAGAAGTACCCCAAGCTCCCCAACGGCTACGGATCCATCAAAAAACTGTCCGGAAAGCGCCGAAATCCCTATGGTGTCTATCCGCCTTCCACAGAGCTGATCGCCCCCGGCCAGTACGCCCCTGTGAAAGCGATCTGCTACGTGGACGATTATATGAAGGGCTTTGCCGTCCTGACTGCCTGGCATGCAGGAACCTATTATCCGGGATTCGAACGGACCCTGAACGACTTTGATCAAAACCGGACTCTGAACAGCACCATGGACAATATCCTGCTGGATTACCTGCAGGCGGCAAGGGTTGAGCAGAACAAAGAGAAGACCGCTACCTTTGCGGAAGTGTACGAGGGATTTTATAGAGACAAGTATGAGGATTCAAAAAAGACCTATTCCAGGGCCAGCATGGACTCCACCCGTGCGGCTTTCAAAAATTGTGCCGAATTGCATGACAAGCCTTTTGCTGACCTGCGGTACCATGACCTGCAGAACGTCATAGATAATTGCCCAAAAAAGCATTCATCTTTAGAGCTGATCTTGTCCCTCTTCCACCAGATGTACGCTTATGCTGAAAAGTTTGAGCTCTGTGAAAAAGATTATTCTGTACATGTCAAGATAAAGAAGGCAGAGGATGACGAACACGGCGTCCCATTTTCTGAGGATGAGCTTGCAATACTCTGGCAGCACAAGGAGGATCCTGTCGTGGAATTTCTTCTAATCATGTGCTATTCCGGGTACCGGATAAAAGCGTATGAAACTATTGAGGTGAATCTGGAACAAAAATATTTCCGGGGCGGAGTCAAAACCAATGCCGGGAAAGATCGTATTGTCCCGATACACTCTGGAATCTATGCTTTAGTAAAGCACTGTATAAAAAAGCAGGGTACAATTCTGGATATAACGCCAAACACATTTCGGAACAGGATGTATGAGACTTTGGAGCGGATCGGGATGCAGAGACATACTCCCCATGATGCCAGACACACATTTTCCATGCTCTGTGAGAAATATCAGGTGAATGAAAATGATCGGAAACGTATGCTTGGACATGCTTTCCAAGATATTACAAACAAGGTCTATGGGCACAGGACAGTTGAGGAGCTTCGAAAAGAGATTGAAAAGATTAAAATTCCAGTGAAAAACCGTACATAATTTCGTTTACGTTAGTGACACGTTAGTGACAAAATTGTCCAAAAACCCCGTAAATACGGGGTTTTAATATTTTTATTTTATGAAATCATTAATAAATTATGAGCAACCCGGATTTTCTTTCATATAATAAAGAGACAGAACATCATCCTGAGAAAGGAGTTTTTCATGAGTATAAAGGGACTTGATGTCAGTGAATTTCAGGGAATTGTAGATTGGGCGCAGGTGAAAGGCGCCGGATATCAGTTCGCCATGCTGCGTGCCGGATATGGCTTCCGGACGCCGGACCAGCAGTTCCGCAGAAACGCGGCCGAATGCAATCGCATCGGACTCCCGGCAGGCGCGTACTGGTTCTGCTATGCCCTCAGCCCGGAGGATGCCAGGAAGGAGGCGGACGGATGCCTGGAGGTGATCGCCTCATACCGGATGGAATATCCTATCTGCTACGATATTGAACACGCTTCCGTAACCTATGCCGAACAAAACGGTGTAACGATCACGCCTGCGCTGGCAACCCAGATTGTAACAGCCTTCTGCGACCGGATCGAGGAGCGGGGATATTTTGCCATGTATTACAGCAATCAGAATTTCCTGGAGACCTATCTTTCCCGGGATCTGAACCGGCGCTATGCACTGTGGTTTGCCCGTTACGGCAGCCGTTACGATGGAATCGACTACGGCATCTGGCAGTACACAAGCACCGGAAGCATCCCCGGAATCGCAGGAAATGTAGACCTGGACACCGGTTATGTGGATTATGCTTCCGTCATCCGAAAAGCCGGCCTGAACCACCTGGGCAGCAAGCCGACTCCCCCGCCGAAACCCACACCGCCCCCGGCGGACTATATCACCTATGTCGTCCAGCCCGGGGATACCTTGAGTGAGATCGCGGTAAGATACGGCACCACCTACCAGGCGCTGGCCGCACTGAACAACATTTCCGATCCGAATCTGATCCACCCCGGCCAGACCATACGCGTCCCGGAAAAAAGCGGCTCCGCCCCGCGGTACTATACCATCCAGTCCGGCGACACCCTGAGCGGGATCGCGGTCCGCTTCGGGACCTCCGTCACCACCCTGATGTCCCTGAACGGAATCTCCAACCCCAACCTTATCTACGCCGGAAATGCCATACGCGTCTCCTGATCTCCTCCCCCCAGCCAGCCTCCACGGGTGCTGGCTGGACGTCCTCACATTTCCATTTGCCTTTTTCCTTCGATAGTGATAAGATATCAGGGTGAGAAAGGAGCATAAAATATGGATCAGAAAAGAAAACGACATACGAATGATAAAACTTTAATCCTGGTTCTTGTCGGTATCCTTGCCGCGGCACTTTGTGTCATAGGTGTCGTCATAGGCATCGGATTCATGAAACTCAAGGATGACAAGCCCGAAGAACCTGTAAAAAAAGCGGCCGCAGAATCCATAAAGATAGAAGAACCGGAAGTACAGCCGGAACCGGAGCCGGTCCTGGATACCGTACCGCAGAAAATAGATTTCCAGGGATTATGGGCCATCAACCCGGATGCTTATGCTTTCATCGAAATCCCCGGCACACAGGTCAATTATCCTGTCATGCAGAGTTCCACACAGGAAGAGGATTATTACCTGAACGTCACTTTCGAGGGCGTAGCGGCACTGCCTGGCTCAATCTATTCACGAATGGTCAACGCAAAGGACTTTACCGATCCGATCACTGTCATCTATGGACATGACATGCTGGACGGTTCCTACTTCGGAGACCTGAAAAATTATATTGACAGAGGATTTTTTGATACATACCGGGATATGTATATTTACACACCGGAACTACAGCTTGAATATAAGATCATTGCAGAGGTGGTACATGACGACACACTGATCTCCGCCACCCATGACCTGAAGGTACCAGACTCCGTGCCGGCGTTTATCCAGGAGCTGCAGGGCATACCGGAGCCGCAGAACCAGTTTGCGGAGGATATGACCGTGACTCCCGAAGATCGTCTGGTCACCCTGTCCACCTGTATCGGAGACCGGCCCAACAACCGCCGCCTGATCGTTGCGAAGCTGGTCAATCAAAAACAGATCGTAAGCCAGCCCGCGGAAAATGCGGCAAATCCCACGGATCCGGCTGCAGCAGCCCCGGCCGCGGATCCGGCGGGAACCCCGGAAAATACAGGGACACCGGAAGCGCCTCCGTCATAATCAGCTGCAAGGATGGAGACAAGAGATTTTCTGAAAGCGCATAAAAAGGGGCTGTCTGGAAACAGATATATGCCCGTAAGATATTGCTGTGATTTACAATGCAGCAAAACAATATCTTGCGGGCAATCCGCACTTCCCGACAGCCCCTTTTCTATGGCTATTACTTCACCCGTTCTTCAATCCAATGGTACAGGTCCTCCGTCACCTGCTGCCGGTCCCTCTCATTGAGCAGCTCATGCCGGTCGCCTGCATACAGCCGGAGAGACACATCCCGAATCCCGGCTGCCTTGTACTTCTCATAGATCTTCCGCACTCCCTTTCCATATCTGCCCACCGGATCGTCCGTTCCGGCCGCAAACAGGATCGGCAGCGTCTTCGGAATCATGAAAACACTCTCCTTTTTCTGCATCTTCCGCATCCCCTCCAGCAAATGATAATAGGCATTCACCGTAAATACGAAGGAACATAAAGGATCCGCAACGTAAGCATCCAGCTTTTCCGGATCGCCTGTCACCCAGTCCGCGCGGGTACGGGCCGGTTTATATTTTTTATTGAAGGAACCTGTCACCACGTTATCCACAAGCCTGCTGCGGTAATGCCATCCCCGCACCAGCGCGATCACGCGGCACAGACACTGTCCAAAACGCAGTGAAATCTCCGGCTGCTCCGCCACGACACCGATCAGCAGCGCCCCGGCAAGCCCGGTTCCATAGGTCTGGATATACTGGCGCAGCAGGATCGAGCCCATGCTGTGCCCCAGCATAAAGTAAGGAATCTCCGGATACTTTTTCATGGTACGCTGACGCAGCGTATGGATATCCGACAGCACACAGGCATTGCCATACTTCTCATGGAAAAAACCATATTCCGCCTTGCTCTGTATAGACTTCCCATGTCCCAGATGATCATTCCCCACAACATAGAATCCCTGTCCGCATAAATACTGCGCGAACTCATCATAGCGGTCGATGTACTCTACCATGCCATGGCACATCTGCAGCACCGCCTTCACTTCGCCTTCCGGCTTCCACTCAATCGTATGGATCTCCGTATTGCCATCCTTTGACGGAAAATAAAATTCGCTTTTCATGCTCCTGAACATCCCTTCCACGTGAACTATAATGGATTAGCGATCCTCCAGCTTCACATAACTGCGGTACGGCGCAAGCGGCATGTATGCCGGACGGATGATCTTGTCTACATTCGTCAGCTCTTCCAGCCGGTGCGCGCTCCAGCCTACAATACGCGCCATCGCAAAGATCGGTGTATACAACGCGGGCGGCAGATCCAGCATGCTGTAGACCAATCCGCTGTAGAAGTCTACATTGGCATTGACCCCCTTGTACATCCGGCGCTTTTCTCCGATGATCTCCGGCGCCATATGCTCTACCTTTTCATATAGAGCATACTCTTCCTGGTGTCCCTTCTCCCTTGCAAGCTGCTTCACAAAGCGCTTGAAGATATCTGCACGGGGGTCGGAAACAGAGTAGATCGCGTGTCCCATCCCGTAAATGAGCCCCCTCCTGTCAAATGCTTTCTTATCCAGGAGATCCTCCAGATACTTCCGAATCTGTTTCTCGTCCGTCCAGTCCGTAAGCGTGTTCTTCATATCCTCAAACATCTGGGTCACCTTGACATTGGCTCCGCCGTGCTTGGGCCCCTTCAAGGATGACATGGCCGCCGCGATGGTGGAGTATGTATCGGTTCCGGATGAGGTCACGACATGAGTCGTAAATGTGGAGTTGTTGCCTCCGCCGTGATCCATGTGAAGCACCAGCGCCATATCCAGGATCTTGGCCTCCAGCTTGGTATACTTGCGGTCCTCCCTGAGCATCATCAGAACATTCTCCGCAGCCGAAAGCGCCGGGTCCGGCGCATAGATGAACAGGTCCTCGCCCCGGCGGTAATTGTACGCGTGGAATCCATACACCATCAGCATCGGGAACTGGCTGATCAGATTCAGGCTCTGGCGCAGCACGTTCGGAATCGTGGTGTCGTCCGCCTTGTGATCGTAGGAATACAGCTGCAGGATGCATCTGGAAATGTTATTCATCATATCCTGGCTGGGCGCCTTCATAATGACATCCCGGAAAAAATTGGGCGGCAGCATCCTGCGCTCTGCCAGCATCACCTGAAAATCCTTCAGCTCCTTTGCGTTCGGAAGCTCTCCGAACAGGAGCAGGTATGTGGTCTCCTCGAAGCCCGGATGCTTGGCATCCAGGAATCCTTTTACAATGTCCTTGATATTATATCCGCGGTAGTAGAGGCTCCCTGCGCACGGCACTTCTTCCCCGTTGACAACCTTCTTGGCACAGACATCGGATATATTAGTCAGGCCTGCAAGCACACCCTTTCCATTCAAATCACGTAGTCCGCGCTTCACCTCGTATTTTGTATACAGTTCCTTGTTGATCGTGTTGTTCTCTTCACACTTGCGGGCTAATTCCTGAATCCGGGGGCTGTTTTCAAAAAAAACGTTATCGATATCTTTCCGCATGAACCTCTCCTCCTCTTCTCAAATTCTCATGATATACCTTTCCATTATACTAAAAAAACAACGTTTGTACAATGAAATGTATATTAAATATTTATGAATAGATGGAGTCGAGGTTACTGTGAGCGCCCGGTCAGGGTGTGAACAGTAACGGAGTCGAGTTGTATTTTTCAGTGCCTTGCGCCATCCGACCTCTCATCGTCATGCGGCTTTTCCTTGAGCTGGATGCAATATTTCGCTTTATTGTTTTCCTTAGTCTATGCCGTTATTTCCGAATTTTTCCGAAATTCCTCGGCGACCTTCATGATCTCGCGGGCCGCTGACAGGTCATTTCCAAAAAGTGCCGTAATGCTTCCTGCGCTTCGGAAAGGATCCTTCATCAGGACCTGATTATCTTCGATATTTCCGTTGACCGCTATATAATCTATCATCAGACGCACGAAACGCATCTGGTTCAGGTTTAATTTTTCCTCGCTCAGAAAATCGCTGAACGCGGCATTGACCACCTCACGGTCCACGCCCACGATCTTCCTCACAAGCCGGCCGACCGGGGTGTCGTCGTATTCTTTCCGGTACTCTTCCTTCGTCCCCAGCTCTTCCCACAGGATCCGTTCCAGCTCCGCAAATTCCTCCGGCGTAAGGCGTTTATTCCGGCGAAGCTTGTACACGGCCAAATGATCCTGATGCTCTTTCAGATAATATTCCACTTTCTTTTTGTAATTTTTCAGGTCATGGGAAATGTAGATCGCTGCCCCTTCTTTTTCTTCTATAATGTTGTCTTCAAAGTCCGTATAGTAAATATGTGTTTTCTTTTTTTCAATAAATTTCAGCAGATCCCGAAGCGCTTCCCGGATGCGCTCCATATCCAGGATCGTGGCATTTTCCCAAAAATCCTCTGACAGCGCGCGTTCGATCGAATACTGCGTCGCTCTGACCTGCGGAATCGTATAGAGCCGGGAAAACTGGTCCGCCGTCTGCATGACAATTCCTATATTCCGGGTTATATTTTTACTCTGCGGCAGGGACAATTCCATACTCAGCATCAGATAGTCAAACCGCCTTGCAAGCTCATCCTCGCGCCTGGGCACCATCAACGGCGCAATATGTTCTTTTAATCCGATACGGAGGCGGTCTCCAGGTTCTGCCATTCCGATTTTTCTTTCCCTTTTTATTGGTGCGGAAATACTCAAAATTATTGCAGAAGTCAAAGATCAAAAATGCTTCCTTGTCCATTTCCGGTCTGAACAGGTCTTTGCAGAGCCGGGTTCCTCTACCGATCATCTGCCAGAATTTGGAATAGCTCCGAACCTTTTTGAAAAGGACCAGGTTCAGAATCTCCGGAATGTCGATCCCGGTATCCAGCATATCCACGGAAACCGCAATCTGCGGCAGTTTATCCTTTATGCTGAAATCGTCGATCAGCGTGTCTGCATAGGAAATGCTGTAGTCGATCCGGCAGATAAAATCCGAACCGTACTCCGGATAATATTTTTGAAAGCACTCCACGATTGCCTGGGCGTGAGGGCTGTTTTTTGCAAATATGATCGTCTTTCCCAGCTTGTCGCCGCCCTCCACTTTCAAACCATTTTCCATCAGGGCACTCAGCACCTTGCAGATGGTGTCCTCATTGAACAGCCACTCATTGACCGCATTCCCGGAAATATCTTTGTCGATCATCTAGTCATTGCTGAAGGTTTCCTCAAATTCCTCTTTTTCCTCTTCGGAAAGCTGGTCATAATGAATGCCGTCTTCCATGATCTTCGTCTTATGTTCCCTGGTGCTGTAATCCACCAGATAGCCTTCCTCCACCGCCTGATCCAGCTCGTAGGCAAAGGTCGGCACGCCCCGCTCCAGGTCGAAGATGCTATATGTTCTTTGATAAGCATCAAACTTCCCGTTATAATACTTTACATTTAAATCTCCATTTCCAGCTATCAAAACACATTCACAATCATATGAATATGTCGATATTTTCAAAGTTTCTTTGGAGCATGTAAAAAATGGATACTTTCCATCCTAAGATGCAGCATTAGCATCTAATTTTCCTGTTCGAATTTTAATCAATTCTCCAATTCTTACTTTTTCCACTTCCGTTTATCCTCACAAATATAAGCATTACGCTATCTTCTCTTTTACCGCATCCAACATATATAAAGTATCTGGATCAATATCAATGCATTTCGAACTATCCCAGTTCCCAGATATATCCCATGCTAAAGTATCATTCATTATGGTACAGGTTTTTATAAAATATTCTTTTTCTTTCAAAACAGCAAACACTTCTTTTTCTAATAACGGTTTTACATCATAGCATACTATTTTACCGTCTTCAAAATACACATATACCGTGTAATCTTCTGTCGGAACAACCTGAATAATTTGGGGATACATATTTGCCCTCCTCACATCAATGGCGCAATTTTATTGAGTTCTTTACCATCTTTAGCTAATTCCCAATTTTGCATTAATTCGTCCTGATGCAATACACACCATGCCAAAATCAATTTTAGCTGTCGCGATGGCAATGCTCCTTTTATAACTCTAGCTTCGTCAATTTCTACCAATGCTCTATTTCCATTATATTCTGCATGGAAATGCGGTGGGTTATGATCATCATAATACATAGTTACTCTTATTCCAAAAAACAATGATATTACTGGCATCCTCTTTCTCCTTTAACAATCTCTCAAACATCTTTCTATTTGTGTTCGTAAGCCTATATACTTCTGTATATTGTATTGCGTCGGAACCAGAACCTCCGCCGCTACAGCATTGCAAAACTTTTCCATCCCACGATTTCCAAAATTTGCATGGATTGGCGCATTGTAAAAACTATTTTCTCCCACCCACACATGTGCCAGCTCATGAAGGATAGAAAACACTTTTCCATTGTCACTGTCACAGGAATTAATAAAAATCAGCGGTGCATATTTATTCACAAGAGTAAATGCCCGAAATTCATCGACACTTAATTTCCTGCGAGTGTTATTTCCAACAATTCCGCTCATCATGATAAGAACATGAAGATTCTCCATTTTTCTTTTCAAAAAACGGAGGGATTCCTTTGCATTCTGTCTGTCACTATACCAGTCAACCTGAATATTCAGTTTCTTTCGGATATCGTCTGCAACAGACATAACATCTGTCGCCCCTGCCGCACTTCCAACATACTCCAATTCTTCCTGCCCGTTTTCAACTGCATATTCAGACATCTATTCCTGAATATCTGTCATCAAATCAACTGTATCCATGAGATTCCGGCTGGGTTCGGCTATCATAGCGCTGTCAACGGCGCGATATTCAACAATCGAACATTCTTCTACAGGAGGCTTATCAAGAAAGAAATACCCAAAGGGAATATTCGTCTTTTAACTCATATCTTCTACTTGGTTAAAAGTGAGAGTCTTTTCACCGGACTGCCATTTATATCATAAATCAATCGCAGAGCCGGCAATATTTTCAAACTGAATCGTTTGCAGAATCCAGTTGATTATTTCCGTTTTTACATAAACACTTACACCAGCCATCAGACCTCCTCCTTCCAGGTAATATAGATAGTTTCATTATACTTTTCCCAAAATTGTATTTCAATCATTTTAGAAAAATATTCCTACAGCATCAGCATAGCTAAATCGCTATTTTCTCTTTTACTGCATCCTACTCATACAATGTATCCAGATCAATATCAATGCACTTTGAATTTTCTATCTTCGGACGGACTCAATGATTCTGTTCGCTTGTATCCGAAATCAAAGTCATTTGGACAGATGCATTCTTTTTTATCTGCATTTACCCAATCGTAATACTCACCCATTGAAAACCTCGGGTCAGTTTTGTTTTGCTATGTACGGAACAATCACATCGTAAAACTTCTTTGTACAGTCCGCATGGAAATTCGCCATCTGGAGCCAATCGGTTTCATTCTCAATGCTGACATTATTTAGCTGAATGTATATTTTCGAGGATTTAATATCATCACCTCGATTCCAGTGAAGCGCTGTGCCGAGTACTGCTTCGATTTCTGACTTATGCGCATACAGACTATCGAAGGCCGCTTTGTTTTCATCTTTACTGGATCTGCTGAACACTACTTCCGCACGCGCTGCATCAAAGTTTGCAACGCAGCACAGATAAAATCCTCCAACACCAAAGAAACCGTTGATCCAGTTATCTCTTGACGGATTCACATTGGAGAACGAACCTCCTGCGCCGTGCGCTTTCTGGATAATCGGAAGTGCGTATGTCCAATATCTTCTTCTCAGTTCGTATCTGCTTCCCGGTTCATCTTCATTAGCTTCTCTATCGTCTCTCAGATAGAACACCAACTCTGCCGGTTCCTCATCATAAAGCTTGAACAGACGGTTAAGGACAGAGAGCTTGCTCGCAGTGCTTGTATTTGTCCATACGTAGATACCATCACCTATTTCCATAGATTTTGTGAAAGCATCTTTATTAGTGCTGAAATGGAGCGCAATATTGTCTTCTTCAGACAAAGCCAGCTTTGTGATAACCGACTTGTCTTCAATATATAAAATCTGAATAACTTTCTGAAACATCTCTACCCAGGTTGATACCGGCTGTTCTGTATTCTTAAATGTGAACTTCGCTATCAGTCTTCCTGTCAGTTCGTCTTCATCTTCCAGTGTATAGGTATCAAGTTGTTTTTCTTCCGGCTCGAATGATGTGACCGGAGTTACCCATATGGTCAAGGCTCTGTTGGTAAGATATCCGCTACGTTCCTCCAATTCCGCCAGCGTCCACCTATCCTTTTTGGAAATTCAAGTATTCATCCGGATGCCGCTTTCATCAAAGCCATTTTGCATGGTCTTCTTTTCGGCAAATGAGCTGTTGCTATATTTCGAGTTATAGGCCGTTAACGTTAGATTTGCGATTCTATGCAGCCACTTTTCATGTATCTGCTCATAGTCATCGCCAAGTTCCTTTTGCCAGATAGGGGTAAGATGCCGCGGCATAATATGTTCAATTGAATACGTGCCATCATCACAATGGCGATAGACATCCTTATCCTCGGATGTGCCAAAATTCTCAATCCTCTCCAAGATGTAGATCTTGTTTTTGCTGTTCGTAAGAAAAACCGGTCTTTCTGCAAAGGCAGCAGAGAATTCTTCGTCATCCGGAAAGCGAGCACGTTCCTTTTTCGATAGAAGCGCATACTTGAGCTTTTCAACGTAATTATCATCAGTTCCGTCATACCGGATGATTTCCCGATGCAACATGAGAAATATCTTGTTCAGGGCATTGGTTGGAAGGTCGCAAATAGTCCTGCGGAAGAGGTAATTCTCCGTCGTTAGGAAAATATCCGTAACCTGAGCAAGCGAAATCTTATTCTCATTGTAAAGTCTTAGCACTTCAAGGAAATATGGTCTTGTTACAGTTGTTTCCAACCGATTGAGCCTTGCTATGCAAGCATCAAGAGCTTTGTTTCCGGTGCTGGTTCCAAGTAGCATCTGATAGCGTTTGGCATACGCAAGCATCTCTATCAGGAGTTGTTCCGTTTCATATTTCCCCAGTTCAACAAAATCCTTAAAGTTCGTATATATCTTCTTTTGCTGCGGAATAGCCTGCTGCTTTACGCTCAGGTAATCTCTGATGAACGCACTGACATCGTACTTCGTGCAGATCTCGATTTTATTCCAATATTTCTCATAGTAGTCCTCCTGTTCCTTAGAAGGCAATCCCATGAGAATAAAATTTCTGATTTTATCACCCTCGCTCAAATCCAGTCCGGTGGAATTAAGGCTCTCAAAAATCAGCTGAGGATTGTCCTCCATATCCAGCCGGATGTTGATAATTTCCAGACAGCAGATGGCGTCGTATAACTCATCAATGGAAATTTCTTGCTTTTGAATACGGTCATAGAAATAATTATAGTTCACTGTCAGGTTTGATTCCCGGATGTGCTCCGTCGAATCAGAAAAGAGTCTGCCAAAGGCCATCTGGTCATTCTTGACTGGCTTGAGTTTGATCCGAGTATCTTCCGGCTTCCACTTATCCACAAGGTACTCCTCGAAGATGCGCTGCTTCAGGTTTGATGTTTCCGGGGCAATAATCCCCTGATCTATCAGATTATACATGGCAAGAAATAGCAACGATACCGTAGTCAAACGCTGTTGCCCATCAATAATAAGGAATTCCTCGTTATGTCCGTCCGGGTTATATACAGAAACAAGACTTCCAAAGAAGTGGCTCTTCCGATGCCCTTTGATTATCTTTACGAGATCATCATAAAGCTGTTTGCAGTTTTCGGTTTTCCAGTCATAGTTCCGCTGATAAACTGGAATAACAAAACGCTTATCCGATCCTTCCATGTATTTCACAAATTTGCATTCCGAGCCCTTCATTCGTATTTGTCCTCCTTACTGTAACGACGGATCACTTCCAATCGGTGTAATTCCGTTCTCCTCCAACATTTCGTTAATTTCATATAGAATTCTCCGTACAGACTTCTAAGACACATTGATAAACATATTCTTCGCCTTTCATTCAATACTCCGCCGTTTTAGTTATACTCACGGCCGATGGAATCTGCCCTGAGTATCGCGTCAGCCGCAGCCGTGAAGCGGCAAAATTCCTCATGCGGCTGTGTGCATCCCTTTCTGTATCTCCTCTTCCATCTTCTCAATCCTGTCCAATATCGCCAGCGGCGGGTCATAATGTACCGCCTCATACTCAATTTCTTTATACTTATTAATCGACAGGTCGTAGTCGTTCTCCTGAATTTCTGAAAGTTTTACAAAAAAGCTCTACTCGGTCCGCTTCCGCTCCGCCTCTTTTTCCTGGTTATGGTATCTGCGGACAATATCCGGGATGTCGTTTTCCTGCACGGGCTGGCGTTTATCATCAAGAGAAAATCCGTCCGCTTTCATATCATAGAACCAGACCTTCTCCGTTCCGCCCGCACCGGTCTTTGTAAATACCAGAATCGCCGTGGACACGCCTTCATAATCCAGGCTTCCCTTGAAGGGCGGGTTTGCCAGTACCAGTGTGTATTTCTCAAAATCCGTATTGTTTTCTGACAGGCTGTCGCAGTACTCAATACCGGGATTATCGACACCGTGGAGGAGCATATTCATCGCCCCGATCCGCAGCATCGTCCGATCCATATCGAAACCGAAAAACATATCCTCATGAAAATGTCTGTTTAATTCCGGATCGAAAAAGAGTTCTTCTTCGCGCTCCCGCAGATAGGTCCGCGCCTCTACCAGAAATCCGGCAGAACCCATGGCCGGATCACAGATCCAGTCTTTTGGATTCGGTCTGACCAGCTCCACCATCATCCGGATGATATGCCTCGGGATCCGGAACTGGCCATTGGCGCCTGCCGTCGCCACCTTGGACAGAAGGTATTCATACAGGTCGCCTTTGCTGTCCGAGTCTCCCAGCTCCAGGGAATCAATCCCATCGATCAGCTTGGTCAGCATAGCCGGAGTGGGCACCTTGAAAATAGCATCCCCCAGGTTTTATCGACTTTGTTCTTTAATTCACCTGTGATCATCTTTTATTCCGTTCCTTTGTGTTTTTTTCAATGGCAGTGCTGCATATTATTTTTATTCGAGTTTTTTATTGCTCCAGCTTATATAATACCAACTGATTGAGGCTGACGCCTTCCCGGCTTGCTTCGATTCATCATTCTACTCATCCGTTCCGTTCCAATACTGTAACATGTTCCGTGCGGATATCGTCCATCAGTTCCCAATGTATATCTTTCTTGGTATGATGGTAAACAAACCCGCATTTTTCCTGCGCGCGCCTGGACTTTTCATTTCCCTCAAAATACCCGCACCACAGCCTTTTCAGTTTTAAATCCTCAAAACCATGGCGTATCAGTTCTGTACATGCTTCCGGGATCAGTCCCTGCCCCCAGAACGGTTCCCCGATCCAATAGCCGAGCTCTCCTTCATCGTCCGGAAGCTTCATATTGCTTCGCGCGCCGACTGTAATGGCGACACATCCAATCGGCAGATGATCTGTCTTCAGGCAAACGGCGTATGTTTCTTCCTCGGCAAATACAGTTTGTATGATCTCCCGGCTGTTTTCAACGCTTGTATGTATCGGCCATCCTGCCACCGGGCCGACATTGGGGTTCTTCGCGTATTGATATAGATTTTCCGCATCATCTAATTGCCAGGACCGAAGGATCAGCCGATGTGTATATAACTCCATGAATCATTCCTCCTGTTTCACATATGTAATTCTTCTTTCTAAATATCCTTATCATATCTCTTTCCGATATTATCAATTCCATTGTTCGTTCTTTTTGCGTCTTCCCTTGGCGGATGAAAACAAAATTTTCATAACCAGATCCCTTTTTATATTTTACCAGAACCGGTGAATATTTCAACAATTTTCATAGTCATGCCGAATTGCTGAATTGCATTTCGAATTGTGGTAATTCCCTTCAAGTTTCAAGCAACTGAATGTGGCGAAGGCAACCCGGTTCATATATACATTCATCGCCTTTTTATCATCCAATAAAAGATCTCCTGAAGTCTTCGAATCTGCCCGGCAGTCACTACAATATTCCCATTTTTCACAGAAATCAGCCCTTCATTCTTCCACGCGTTTTGAATCCGATACAGAGACCTCTGGCTGATTCCGACTTCATCAGCCAGATCCGCGTTTTTCATCTCAATCCTGCTGTTTCCGGCGATATCATGATGATCTTTCCAGTATTTCAAAATAAAGTAGGCAAAATGCTCACTTGTGTCATGGAAGATCAGACGGTCGGATTTTCCCGAGATATCTGTCATCTTGTTCAGAATATTTTTGATTATATATAATCCGAATCGGCCATCATGCTCCACAGCCTCCAAAAAATATTTTGCATCAATTTCGAGGACAGTACATTCTTCCATCGTTTTGTTTTCTGTAAAATTAATATTAGACGCATTGGCCGCCCGGTCTATGCCACTCCATACTGGGGCTTTTTCACGTCCCAATATGTTTACCTTTCCATTCAGGGAGACCCGGTAATTGATATAGCTTCCACGAAGCACCAAATACACCAAGTCTTTTCCGTCTTCTATGTAGAATATCGGTTCTTCCTTAGCCACGGTTCGAAGGCGCATCCTGTCGTTTAGAAGGCAGCGCACCGCTTCCAGATCTGCCCGATCTTTTTGGCGCCGCACAATATTTACGATTTTATACAGATTCGAATATTCCTTTTCTTCCATAATTACCTCCGTCAAAGAGTTTTTCGCAACGATTTGAAACGGAAGAGCACAGACTTATCTGGCGCACTTCTGTTCTAAATAGTTCTAATATTCGCCAAACTTTTTTATATTTTTACAGTTTTTTTAAGCCCTTGTCAAGTGTGGCACACAACAATACGCCGGCACTTTCAATGATGGTTAATTTTTGTCCTATACTCTGCCACACGGCATAGACAGAAAAATCATTTTCGCCTTATAATAGTACCTATCAGTTGCCGCACTTGTCCGGACGGGATTTCCTTTCGCCCTTGGCGCGGCGCTGGGCGGTCTTTTGGGAAAGCATCTATTTTTCCTGGTTTCTTCTTTATTTGCAAATAAGGATCAGGCGGGCGCTGTGCAGGCATCTATCCTGCTGCTGGTTACAGCCGGCACTCTGCTTTACACGATTTATAAAGAACGGATCCGTACGCTCCGGATCTCAAATGCGGCTTCCTGCATTCTGGTCGGAGCAGCCCTCGGAACTATGTCCGCTTTTCTGGGAATCGGCGGAGGTCCGATCAATCTGGTGGTGCTGTTCTATTTCTTTTCCATGGACACCAAAACGGCTGCGGAAAATTCCCTGTATATCATCTTTTTCTCCCAGGCCACAAGCCTGATCGCCTCAGCCGTCACGAAAAGCATACCGTCTTTTCCCGTCCTTATGCTGGTTTTTATGGTCCTGTGCGGGATCGGCGGAGGGATGCTGGGACGCTCCGTGAATAAAAAGCTCCCCGCGAAACATGTAGACAGGCTTTTTATCGGACTGATGGTTGTAATTATGCTAATCTGTATTTATAATGTTTGTAACTATACTGGTTAATAACCTGCTGGAACCACTGCCAGCACCCTCATAAAATAGAACATCTTACAAAGGAGGATTTTTCCATGCCTGCAGTCAGTGTTTTAATGAAGCCTTCATCCAGCATGTGCAACATGTCATGCGATTACTGTTTTTACTGTGATGAGGCGGAAAAACGTTCACAAAAATCATTTGGTTTTATGAGTGAACAGACGTTAAAAAATGTCATCCGCCGGACGATCCTGCGCGCGGAGGGCATGATCAGCTATGCCTTCCAGGGCGGAGAGCCTTCCCTGCGCAGACTGGATTTTTTTGAAAAAGCGGTGGCCTTTCAGAAGCAGTATAATAAAAACCATGTCCAGGTGCACAACGCTTTTCAGACGAATGGATTCGCGATCGATGAAGAATGGTGCCGATTTTTTAAGGAGCATCATTTTCTCGTCGGGCTTTCTGTAGACGGCACGAAGGAGATCCACGATTCCATGCGCCATACCAGAACCGGCGGCGGTACATTTGATCTGGTGGAGCATGCCGCCCGGCTGATGGACGATCATGACGTGGAATATAATATTCTGACTGTTGTTACCCCGCAAATCGTCCAAAATATATCCGGTGTTTACCGCGCCTACAAAAAAAGAGGCTGGAATTTTCAGCAGTATATCGCCTGCCTGGATCCATTGGGGGAAGGGCACGGAACCACGCCCTATTCTCTCACCCCAGAGCTTTACGGGAGATTTTTGATCGATCTGTTTGAGCTCTGGTCCCGGGATCTGCAGACAGGCAGTCAGCCTTACATCCGGCAGTTTGAAAATTATGTCGGGCTTGCGGCAGGCTATATGGCGGAAGCCTGCGACCAGCGCGGAGTCTGCGGAATCCAGAATGTGGTGGAGGCGGACGGAAGCGTCTATCCCTGTGATTTTTATATGCTGGATGAATACAGGCTGGGGAATTTTAACGAGGACCGGCTGGATCAGATTGATGCCAGACGGAAAGAGCTGGGATTTATCGAGCGGTCGCGGCAGCTGGGCCAGGACTGCAAAGGCTGTCCCCACTTCCGGCTCTGCCGCGGAGGATGCCAGAGAAGCCGGGATTGGAATGCTTCCGGTGGATTTTATGAAAATTATTTTTGTTCGGGATATCGGATGTTCTTTGAGCGGTGCGGGGATAAGATATATGAAATCGCAAAGAAGATGAAATGATAATATACCATTACAATTTTTTTAAAAGCGACAAAACGTTACTGTCACTAATTGCCGCGGGAATTAAGGTCTTTGCCGCCTCAATTCCCGCTCTGTCTTGAAACCTGTATCTCATCCGATCAGAACTGTCTTCCCTTTGAACGCAAATCCATACTTCTGGATCCGCTCCCGCGGAATGCCCTTTGCCTCCAGCGCAGCCGAATATTTCATGCGGTCGATCTGGTCCAGCGCTGCCTGCACCGTATCTGCAAGCGCAGCTTCCTCGTCCGGATCGTGGACCTTAAATTCCAGGATAATGGCGTCGTCCGTGTCTGAAAGGGGCTCCAGCATCACATCGTACCTTCCGAAGCCGCTTTCCCGGTTGGAGGTAATGGTATATCGGTCTCCCAGATCCACCATCAGGCCGAGGATAAAACCGTGGTAGAAACGTTCCGGTTCCGTTGCATCGGACGGATGCTTTCCGGTATCAAAGTAGCTGAATGTGGCGAAGGCAACCCGGTTCATATATACATTCATTGCCTTTTTATCATCCAATAAAAGCGCCTTGATAAAGTTGTTATACGCGGGGGTAAAATCCGAGAACCAATCCTCTACCATCAACTCAAACATCAGTGACACTTCGCGGTTGGTTAACACAAGGTCATAGATCATCCGTTCCCTTTTATCCATCTCCCATTGCTTCACGCGCAGATAGCCGCTTGCAAGCAGCAGACTCCAGATTGCGCTTTCTTTGCGCCCTAACTGGCTGAATATGATCTGCTCGTCAATCTCTGTACGAAGCACTTTGCCGGAAAGGAGATCCTCCATCACCATCTTTGTATCCGCGCTTCCTTCACGGATCAGCTTTCCCACCAGGCTGTTACTGCTGGTGTTGGCCCAATAAGGGGCAAGCTTTGCAAATTTCAGGTAATTGATAATAGACCAGGGATTGTAGATATCGGTCTTATTCCCAAATGTAAATCCATCATACCATCTCCTGACACCGTCCTTTTGATCTGACAGACCATATTCCTCCAGAGCGTTCCAGACCTCCTCCTGGGTAAATCCAAAGCTGTCCGCATATAGATCAGAGGTGGTTGTAACAGCTGTCAGATTATTCAGATCTGAGAAAATAGATTCCTTGCTGACTCTTGTGATCCCGGTCATCATCGCTTTGGCAAGGAACGGATTCGTTTTAAATGTGGAATTAAACAGGTTACGGATAAAGGAAACCAGTTCATCCCAGTAGCCATACACATAAGCCTCCTGCATCGGGGTATCGTATTCGTCCAGCAGAATGATCACTTTTTTTCCGTAATAGCGCATCAGGTAATCCATTAGATCCTTCAGCGACCTGGCCGCCAGATTGTTCTCCATATCAATAGAGATTGTTTTGTATCGTTTTTTTTCATTTTCATTCAAATAGCCGCTTTCCAAAAGAAAGTCATATTTATTATACAGATTTTCTATGATCTGACAGATGGTTTTCCTTGTGCCTGAGAAAGAAGTTTCTTTCACATCAGCAAAACTCAGGAAAATGACTGGATAAGTTCCCTGCAGCTCTCTGTATTTTTCTTCCTGCCAGATCGACAGATTTTGGAATAAATCGCTTCTTCCAGAATGGCTGATTGAGAAGAAATGTTCTATCGTATCCAGATTCAGTGTCTTTCCGAAACGCCTGGGGCGGGTGATCAGGGTAACTTCATCACCGTTTTCCCACCATTCTTTGATAAACGATGTTTTATCGATGTAGAAGTAATCATTTGTAATCAATTTTTCAAAATTCTGGTGCCCGATTCCGACTGTTCTTGGCATAGCTGCACCTCCCGGTCTTTTCTTGTATCTTATCATTCTTTCGGCGGAAATTCAACCGGTATGAAAATACGAAAAAGCTGCATATCTGCGGAACACGCAACAGTTATTCCAAAACGGACCACGACGCGACTTTTATGAGGATAAAAGTTGCTCGAATACCGTGAAGCAGATCTGGACCGGATCGAAAGCGAAGAAGGGATAAAACTCCGGATGAATCAAAGTATCCAGGTGGAAGGATCCTTCGGGGAACTAAAACAGAACAGTGGATTCCGGAGATTTTTGTGCCGTGGGAGCCAGAATGTGAAAGCAGAAGCGATACTTTTGGCATTTGCACATAACATCAATAAGCTGCGCCATAAGATTCAGGGAGACAGAACCGGGAATCACCTGTTTCCTTTAAAGAAAAGCGCATAAAAATAGACCGTTCAAAAGACTCAGGCCCTGTCTAGTGACAGGGCCTGGGAAAGTGCGTCCATCTAAAAAAGCAACGAGGAATACCTCTCAAATTTCAACAAAAAAACTACACATTCCTCTGCTGAAACTCCCAAAAGCTTTGCCCCCAAGAGAAACACCTCCGGATCTGGTTTTGCCTTTGTAACCATTGTCCCGTCTACGATGGCATCAAAATACTTTGTAATCCCTAAACCTTCCAGAATCATTTCCGCATTTTTGCTGGCTGATCCGAGAGCTATTTTTATGCCTGAATCCTTCATCCTTTCCAGCAGTTCCTTTACCCCCGGCAACAATTCCTCCTGTCTCAGCTTTTTCACATACTCCACATAAATCCTGTTCTTTTTCTCTGCCATATCATGCATCTCTTCTTCTGAAAAGCGGCCCATCATCCCTCCGAATCCCAGCAGAAGCTCCAGAGAACGCATTCGGGATACCCCCTTTAACGCCTCATTCTGCTGTCTCGTAAAGTCAAATCCCAGTTCATCTGCTAGCTGTTTCCACGCCAGATAATGATATTTAGCCGTATCTACTAACACTCCGTCCAGGTCAAAAATGGCTCCCTGGTATTGTTTTATATCCATGATTCCTTCTCCAAACCGACTTTATTTTCATCCTGAATATCATACACTTTTTTGTATACGTACACCGTTACCGGCTCTCCATTCAGAAGCTTAAAGCGGCACTGTTTCTGATCCACCGTGATTTCCAGAAGGCTTTCTTATGCAATATGTTTCACGTCAGCTCCATACAATTGTACGAAGATACGATTTCCACGGGATTCTGATCAAAGAAGTCTGTGACAGAAAAGATCTCACCGGGACTCTGGGTTCGATACAAGATTCAGACAATCACAGCTTGCATCAGGTACTGCTATCTTCCTACAATACAGATGCTCCGAGAATATTTACTGGTTCAGACCATATAACGTATGCTTCTGTTCCTACGGAAGAATCTATATTTGTAGCGGGCCCTGTCATATTGAGCGACAATGCAAGGAGTAAATTTGTTCTCCCCGAAAACTGTAATGATACCCGGCTGCTGGATAATCTCTATTGCTGTGATGCAGAGGATCTGGTAAAAATTTTGCTGCTGATCTATAATTTATTTCATGAGAAAACGCTGTCTTTAGATAAAACCCTCTCTTTAAATTTTTTAAAAGGATCTGATACAAGGCAGGTATTCCAAAATTTTTCGAATATTATATTTGACAATATTGAGTCTGCTTCCAGACATAATCCTTATGATCAGGAAGTACGGGAGTTTTCGAGTATACGAAATGGAAATCTGGAATTGTTAAAAAAGAGCTGGGAAGAGGATTATATAGGGAAGGCCGGCACGCTGGCAAAAAATAAGCTGAGAAATTATCAGAATATCGCGATCGTCCTGGTTGCTTTAAGCGCGCGCAGGCATAGAAGGCGGCGTGCATCCGGAAACAGCCTTTTCTTTAAGTGACAGTTATATTCAGAAAATCGAAGAAGTATCAAACCCGGATGCGGCTATTCAGCTTGGAAAACAGGCCGAAATGCAGTATGCCACCTTAGTGCATGAACTGAAAAGTAATAGAAAGAATTTGCAGGAATCGGCAAATTCTCATATTCTTAGATGTAAAGATTATATTTTTGCGCATTTACACGAAAGAATAAGGATTCCTGCTAACACCCCAGACCTGATCCTGCTGGGTTTTCCTTCACGTATGGCGAAGGTGCCATTGGCACCTTTTTTGCATATGAAGGTATATAAAATGGGCTTACACCTGTCATAAGGGTAAAAGTATCACAGTTCAATCCCTGTCATCTGCTGTATAATTTTTGAAGCAATCTCTTCCTGCAAATATACTTCGTTCAGCTTCTTTTTCGAGTATTTCAAATATGTGTCTTTTGTCATTTGGATAAGCAATGCTGTAAAAAATCTCTCCCAACTGAAATATTCTTGACTATTTATAAAATTCTCTGGTTTCTCTAAAACAGCATTCACCATTCCATCCGAAATGATACCTGACTGCAGGATCAGCCATTCGAAGGACTCCGGGAGATAAAGAACCATTCCTTTTTTTCTCTGAATCTGCTTCATCATCCGGTCCATCTCTGAACCAAAAGCAGCGCCATCCGCAATAATCAGCATATTATCAGCAGAACTTTTGATTGTCTCCACAAAAAGATTTGATTTTCCGCCTGCGCTGACCACCTTGCAGCGGCCCTTCTCTACTGCTCCGGTAAAAAATTCGTACCCTGAATTTGAATCTTCTACGATCACATACTCCGGTTTTACCGGTTTTGTATAATCTGTTTTCCCATAGATATGAAACAATTCATTATATGTCTGTTTCAGAGACGCATATTTTCCGGATTCGCGGATTCCATAGATTTCCTCCACACTGTAGGGCAGATTGGGAAGCCCCTCTCTTGTCACAATGACATAATAATTATCTGACCCACGAACCGCCTCCGCAAATTCTTTTGTAGGCAGAAATGCGTTCTCCTCATCTATGAAAACAATCGTTTCGTCCATCAGGCTCAGAAGCGCTTTCCAGTCTCTTCCTCCAAGTACTCTGCAGTTTTTTTCGCATTTCAGATGAATCCCGCTGTCTTCTCCGGATTCATAATATTCCCGGATCATCTCGACAAGTGTTGTTTTCCCGGTGGCACTGTTGCCTTTGATAATGGTAATATTTCTCCGGATTGTAAAATCGTAACGCAGTTTTGCGTTGGAAACCGTAATTGCATAACTACCTTTCATCAGAACCTCTCCTATCAGATGCGGACTTAAGATAACCGATCCCCCGCAGTTTCTGTCATTTCCCCTCAAACAACCGGCACATACTGCTTCCTATCGTACAAGCATTCCGGCAATCGGCAGCAATTCGTCCATATTGTGGACGATCTGATCTGTGTTCAAAACCTTGGCCGTAAACCTTGCCTCTCCAAAGTCCATCAGATGACGCAGATTGATCGTCACATCCTGCAGTTCTCCAATCCTCAGAATCCATTTGGCGCAGTTATCTCCGCACGCGGAGGCATTGAAGATTTTTTCTGGTACTTTATATATGGCAATCAGCGTTTTGACCCCTCCAGACAGTTCCCGCGGAGAAATACCACCCAAAACAGGACTGTCAATTATCCGTGGGCCCAGGACTGTCGATCGGTCCACATCCCGAATCATGTTTCTCGGAAGATCATCTGTAATCCATTCATCTGTATACGTATTTTTAAAATATAAGACCGGATTGTAAACCGCCTCCGGCATGTCTCCATAAAAAATTGAAAGCATTTTGCACTCCTTTCAGGCGTCGGATTTCTGGTAGGCTGATCCATTCATCCGCAGCGGACGGATTTTTTCAGTATTTCCATATTCATTATATACAAAAACATTTCCTATTACAAGGCGTTTTCACAGGCGGGGCAATGGGGAATGCTATGCGGAGGTCAAGTAGGTTGGAGGCTCTTTAGAGCATCCAACCGTACAGGTGGAAATTTTTCTTCATCTACATACAAAAAACAGAGCCAGATACTTATAAAATCTGGCTCCTGTTGTAAAATAAAAATTATGCTTCCCCTATACCGGGAATCCTACAGTCAAGACATTCCCTGGTCATGATATTGATCCCAATCTCAGCGATATTCAGCCAGCTTCCATGTTTCAATCTCTTTCCTCATGCTGTGGATTTCCTCTGAAAGCATAAGCAAAGTTTCTTCAATTTTAGAAAGCCTGAATGCCAGGACTTTCACGTCTGCTTCCTGTTCCTTTTTTTCATAGGAGTGGCCTGTAGCTTCCCGGCAGAGGTCTTTGTGGCACGGCCTGGGCGGCCCACCTTTCCATTTGGGATGATCTCGCCCGTATCCGGATCAAACTGGCCGATACAATGCTTGCGCTGCACTTTCTTTTGTTTGGTATCCTCCCATTCATAAGTTGTTTCATATGCGTAGTAGGTATTAGTGTGTTTATTATAGGACTTTGTAATTGACATAAATCTGCCTCCTTTATGCTAGATAATATATCTATATTTTAGCATATTTGGTATAAATCAAAAAATGATTGAGATGCTACACTAGCTTCCTACGCTTAGCCTGATATGTTACCAATACAGACCCAAGGTTCGCTACTGGTGATGTGGTTAGCATCTTACCAGATGGGATTTCCACCCATTAAACATTGCGCCCTTCTGGGCGCACTTACTGTTCACACGGTGTCGCGCACTCGCTGCACGGCATCCGGCCAATACAGCGATGGGGCGGGCATCCAACCCGTCTACACTCCGTTCCGGTCCGTCCTAAACAAGCGTCGCTGGCGCTTAGGACCGCCGGCAGGCGACTTTTCAATGGGCTGGATGCCGTTACTGTGAGCACCCGGTCAGGGTGTGAACAGTAACCTTTACAAAAAATGTCTGCTCGCCCCGAAAAATTACGGAACAATGTTTTAGTTGTCCTTATCCATTCCTGCTCTGTTCACCCCGCCAGCACCAGCAGCAGATACACCAGCGTCGCCAGCAGCCCCACACAGAACAAGATCAGCCCATAAGACAGACTCCGTCCGATCAGGCTTGTATTTTCCTTAAAGCTGGTATACGCCAGCGCGTACTGGTGCGTATAATCCTTTTCATCCGGCCGCTCCCGCCAGGCCGTCTTATTCAAGATTCCCACAACGCCATTCACAAAGCTTCCCAGCCGGTACGTCACCGCGTTCCCTTCCAGCAGCTCCTGGGGCTGAGGGCTGTCCTTGTAGATCGTCTTCCGCAAAAATACCACGATCGTATCCACCAGAGTATCGAAAAAGCTGGCTTCCACGCTTCCCGCGATGGGCAAAATCTTTGCGATAAAATCCACCGCATGATCCAGTACAAAGCAAACCGCGCCGCAAATTGACGGAACCACCTTGAGCAAGATCGGCCGGTACAGATAATCCTCCAGATCCAGCACCCTCGGCCAGTAATTGACATAGACCGTCTCCCCGTTTTCTTCCTTCCGGAGCATCCAGAATCTGACCATCACCACATATACCGCCGCGCCGATCGCAATCGAAGTCAGCCCGCCTTTCAGGTTCACGAAGCTGAAATAGGAGACTTCATGGATATGCTCCAGTCCGAAGAAATCTTTTACGAACCCCGCCGCCTTGTCCATGGTCAGGCGCGGAAGGATCCCCATCACCGGGAACAGTGCCGCGCTGACCGTCAGGGCAAACGCGCTTTTCCGGTTCATATAGGCCCCGCTCATGGCATCGTACCTGGCCTGTACCTCCGGATCACGGTTCTTCTCTACAAACACCGCGAAAAATAATTTACACATATACGCCACAGTGAATCCGCCGCTCACCAAAAATACCCACTCGATCAGCTTCATGTCCGCCGCCCCCAGAAGTACAGGACTGACCGCGCCTTCCTTCAGCAGCTCGATATATTCTACAATGCTTTCATGGATCAGTGTCTTGCTCACATAGCCGGAAAAGAGCGGAACCCCGCCGATCCCCAGCGCGCCGCACAGATAGATCCCCATCAGGAGCGGCTTCTTTCTTCCGAAGCCCCGGATGTCATTCAGATCCAGCTTGTGCAGATTCATATAAATGACTCCCGCCGTCATGAAGAGCACCAGCTTGAACAGGGAATGATTCATCATATGGAGGAAGCTTCCCTGGACTGCCAGCGCATTTTCCTCTCCCAGAAGCCCCTGCGTCCCGATGCCTGTCAGGATAAATCCAATCTGGGATACGGAGGAACATGCCAGCGTCCGCTTAAAATCATTGGAAAACAGGGCAAGCACCGCCCCCGCCGCCATGGTCAGGACTCCGGTCAGCAATACGAAGGTTCCCCACACTCCGTCATGGAACAAAATCTGGCAGGAGATCACAAGGATGCCGAATATCCCGGTCTTTGTTAAGATACCGGACAGCAGCGCGCTGGCCGGGGCAGGTGCCACCGGATGGGCCTTGGGCAGCCAGATATGAAGTGGAAATGCTCCCGCCTTCGCTCCGAACCCAAAGAACAGACAGAGCGCGGCAGGGTAAACATTTTTGCCCCGGCAGGCATCATAGAGTTCACGGATGGTAAGAGTCCCTGCCTGTTGGTACAGCAGGAAGAGTCCCATCAGCATCACCAGGCCGCCGATCACTGCCACCGCCAGATATGTGGCCGCTGCCCGCAGAGATTCCTTCCGCTCATCCTGCGCCACCCAGACATAGGACGCCAGCGACATCACCTCGAAGAAAATGAAGGTGGTGTACAGATCCGCGGAGAGAAAGACAGCTTCCGTTGCTCCCAGCGTCACCAGCTGAAACAGATAGTATCGGTTCCGGTTCCGATAATGCGCAAAATATTCTTCGGAAAACAAGCTCGTCATCATCCACATGAAAGCGGCGATTGCGCCGTACAGTGTCCGAAAGCCATCCGCCGTAAAATGCAGGCCGAACCCGCACACGCCGGGAATACTACAGGAGCCGCCCCCTGCGCCGTACCGCGCCGCAATCACTGCCGTCAGAATAAATTCCAGAATCGCCGCCAGTCCGAAAAACCGATCTCGAAGCTTTTTATTTTTTCGCCCGATCAAATAGGAAACCACACCGGCAGCCATCGGAAAGAACACCGCCGCAGCAAGTAAAACCCTTTCCTGTTCCATCCCGTACCTCCTCATATAATCCATGATACTCACGCCGATGAAATCTGCCGTGAATATCGCGCCAGCCGCAGCCGCAAAGCGACATCATTCCCCGTGTGGCTGTACGCGTCATAACTTGTTCCTTAGTAGATCCCCGCCGCAATATCCTGCAGAAAGCAGATCAGCGGGTCCGAACACAAACCGATCGCAATGACCGCCGCCGCAAAACAGAGCAGCGGAAAGCACATCTTCCAGCCGGGATCCCTGACCCCTTCCGTACTCCTGCCGTCAAAATCTCTCCCCGGGAAAAATGCCCGGATTACGATCGACATCATATAGATCGCAGTCAGCAGCGCGGAGATCAGAAGGCAGCCGATCCCGAAATACGCCATTACATTTTCACTTTCCACCGCCGCCTTCGCCAGATTCCATTTGCTGATAAAGCCCGCCAGTCCGGGAACCCCCATCAGCCCCAGGGCCGATACGGTAAAGCAGCCGAATACCACCGGCATTTTCCGTCCGAACCCGTTCAGTTCGTAAATATATTTTTTATCCGTCTGGTGCATGATGGCGCCTGCGCAGAGGAAGGAACCGATCTTCATAAATGCGTGGCACACCATATGCGCCATGGCTCCCACCATGCCTGCCGGAGTCATCATCGAAGCGCCCAGGATGATGTAGGACAGATTGCTCACCGTAGAATACGCCAGCCGCCGCTTGATGTGCTGCTCCTTCACCGCCCGGCTGCACCCGTACACGATCGTGAACATGGCAAATCCCATGACAATGGGCTGCACCCAGGTTCCTTTCAGGAATTCCGCCCCAAAGCTGTAATAGGTCAGACGCAGGATGGCAAACACCCCCGCCTTCACCACTGCCACCGCATGAAGCAGCGCTGTGACAGGGGTAGGCGCCACACCGGCCTGGGGAAGCCAGGCGCTCATGGGGAAGATGGCAGCCTTCACGCCGAATCCGAAGAATGCCAGCAGATAGACAAATAAAAGCCGATTGGTCTCCCCGCCGATCACTGCCGGATTCAGCACCCCGCCCAGGGTAAATTCCATGGTGTCCCCATAGACCATCAGAAAGACGATGGCAATCAGAGCAAACGCGGCCCCACCCAGCGACATGTACAGATACTGGCGCACCGCAAGGATGGCCTCTCGCACCAGCGTGTGCAGGATCAGCGGCACCGTCACCAGCGTCAGCAGCTCATAAAACAGATACATACTGAGCATGTCCGACGCAAATGCCACGCCCAGCGTCACTCCATAGGTCATACTGTAGAACATGAAAAAGATCTTTTCGTGCCCTTCGTGCTCCATATACTCAAAGGAATAGAGCATGGCAAAGGGCCAGAGGATCGATACCAGTCCCCCGAAAAGCATCGCCAGCCCGTCGATCCGGAAGGAAATGGAAAGCCCCCGAACAAAATAGACCAGATGCAGCGTTTCCGTAGTACCGCGGGACAGCGCTGTCAGGACGATCGCTGAGGTTGCGATCGTCAGCACCTCCAGATAGATCAGCATTCCCCTTCTGGAGCGAAACGGAAGCACAGGCGTCAGGGCGCCCCCCAGTATCGGAAGCAGAATGGCTGCCACAATCCAATATTGACTCATCAAACCTTCCAACCTCCTTTAGAACAACGTTCCAATGATTTCGTTGAGATAGTGTATCAGCGGATTCGGGAATGTGCCCAGGAGTACGGATAGTCCGGCCAGAATGAGCAGCGGAATGACCATCACTCCCGACGGCTCCTTTTTCTGCAGTCCTTCGTAATCATAATCTGCTCCCGGCAGAAAGCCCCGGATCGTGATGGGCAGCAGATATCCCGCAGTCAGCAGGGCGCTGACTAGGAGGACCACCGGTCCCAGCCAGGAAAATACCGGGATGCCGGATTCCAGCGAACCGCCTGCCAGATACCATTTGCTGATAAATCCGCTGGCCGGGGGAATACCTACCAACGCAAGGGACGCGAAGGTGTAGCACCAGATCGTCACCGGCATTTCCTTGCCGATCCCGGTCAGTTCATCTACCCGGGTCTTTCCGGTTTTATAAATGACCGCGCCTGCGCTCAGGAACAGGCAGGACTTGACGCAGGCATGGAATACCACATGCAGCAGGGATCCGGTCATGGCTTCGGGATTCAATAACGCCAGTCCGAACAAAATATAGGAAATCTGGCTGACCGTGGAATAGGCCAGCCGCTTCTTCATCACCTTTTCCCGATAGGCCAGCATGGAGCCCATGAATACCGTGATCAGCGTCAGGGTCAGCCAGGCGGTCTGCACCCAGGTTCCCCGGATCACCTCCGGACCCACCACGTAGAAGATGACGCGGACGATCCCCAGCACACCCATTTTCACGACCAGGCCCGACAGCACGGCGCTGGCCGGGGCAGGCGCCACTGGATGGGCCGTGGGAAGCCATGCGTGCATGGGAAACATCCCGGCCTTCACGCCGAATCCCAGGATCATCAGAAATACCACCACAAGCATCAGCGCGGAATGTCCACCCGCCGCCTCCAATCCGCTCCCCCCTGCCGTAAAGTCCAGTGTCCCGGCATAGCGGTTCAGGAAATAGATTCCGAAGAGGACCAGATAGGCGCCGCACAGGGAATAAAACAGGTACTTTAAGCCTGCCATGATGGCTTCCCTTGATTTGTTATGCATGATCAGGGGAAGGGTAGTCAGCGTCATCATTTCGTAAAACATATAATAAGTCACCAGATTTCCGGAAAAGCACAGCGCCATCAGCACGCCGTACACCAGCACATAGAATCCGAAATACCGTTTTTCTTCCTTTTCATGCTTCATATATTCGCAGGAAAAAATGCCTGCCATCAGCCATACCACCGTGATCACCGCGGCAAACACCCGTCCCAGCGGATCCACATGGAAATAGACCTCCAGGCTGCCGCCGAACTGCAGAAGATGAAGTTCCGCCTTTCCCTCCGCGATCACGGCAAGGGCGCAGAGCATGGAGACCGCCAGTGAAAGAAAGGATACGCCCAGCAGCAGGTTCCGCTTTTTCAGTCCCGGAAAAAACAGGATCAAAACGCCGCAGGCAATCGGCAGAAATACTGCCAAAATCAACCAGATATTGAAGTTCATGTATGCGTCTCCTTCCTTATATAAAGTGAATCAGTCCGGTCTCGATGATGCCGATGATCGGCTCCGACATCATGCCCAACACCAGATTGATGAGGATAAACAAAATGATCGTAATGGTATACAGTCTCTGCTGTCCTGCCTTCATCGTAAAATAGCCTTTTTCCGCTTCTACCTCCCGCTTCTCCGGCACATAGATCCGCACCACGGTTTTCAGGAAATAGATTGCGTTCAGGATGGTACTGACCGCTAGAACGATCAGCGTGGGCATCATTTTATGGGTGGGATGCATGACCGCCGCCTCCGCAAAGAGCAGTTTGCTCACGAACCCGGAAAACAGCGGGATCCCCACCATGGACATGGCTCCGACGGAAAATCCCACGCCCGCCACCTTGTTGCGGTAAGCGGAGCCTGTCAGGTCGAAGAAATTCCGGCTTCCCGCCGACACATCGGTCAGTCCAATAGCGGAAACAAACAACAGGGACTTGGTCGCCGCATGGGCCAGGATATGGAAAATGCTTGCCACCATCCCTTCCGTCGTCCCCAGGCCGAAGCCCATGTAAATATATCCGATCTGGGCCACCGAGGAAAATGCGATCATCCGGCGGATGTCTTTTTCCCAGATGGCGCTGATGGAGCCGAAGATCATGCCGCTCAGCCCGAACAGGAACAGCACGTTTGGAATCTTGCTCCCCACGATGATATCAAACCCTACCACGCAGTAGAAAATTTTGATCAGCAGGAAAATATATCCCTTGGACACCAGGCTGGACAGCATCGCCGCCGAGGATACCGTGGAATATCCGTAAGCGTCCGGAAGCCAGGCATGGAACGGGAACAGCGCGCTCTTGATGGCCAGTCCCACCGTTACAAGCCCGATGGTGATGGTCAGCGGGATCTGATAGGTGCCCGCCGCCATGATGGCCGCCACGCTTTCCTTGATATTGGACATCAGAAGGTGCCCCGTCAGGTCGTAAAGCATGCAGATCCCCATCAGCAGCAGACCGGACCCCAGCAGGCTCATGATCATGTAGCGGACCGCCGCCTCAATGGTCCTTCCGTTCTGCCGGATCATGATCAGCCCGCAGGCGGCAATGGTGTTGATCTCCACAAATACATAAGCCGTGAAAAGGTCGTTTGTGTAGACCAACGCCAGCAAAGAGCTCAGCAGCAGATCCGTCAGGATATAATAAATATTGTGCTTCGTCACTTCCACTTCATCAAACAATTTTTTACGCCCGCCCAGCATGGACAAAAGCATGATGACGCAGAAAAACAGAGCCATCCCCGCTTCCAGCGCTCCGGCCCGGATCTCATTTCCCCAGGGCGCGGGAAAATGTCCCATCATAAAGGTAAAACTTCCCCCCGTCCGCATCAGCCAGGACAGAAGCCACGCGGAGGCGGCGCCGATCACCAGGATGACCGCCGTATTCAGCCGTTTTGCCGCTTTTCCCGGAAGGATGGAGGACACGATCCCGGAAAACATGGACAGCATGATGGAAAAGAACGGTACATTTTGTACAAATGCCATTTAGATGCCCTCCTTTTTCAGCCGCGAAGAGATTTCATCCAGATCCAGCGTGTGATACCGCTTGTACAGGCGTACCGTCAGGGACAGCATCAGAGCCGTCACGGAGACGGAGACCACGATGCCGGTCAGCACCAGGCCGCTGGGAATGGGATTGATGTAGGCTTCCACCTCCTGCACTCCGTCCACTACGATAGGCGCGGACCTTCCTTCAATATAGCCTTTGATCGCCAGAAACAGATAGACTGCCGTGTCCATAATGTTCAGGCCGATGATTTTTTTGATCAGATTCTTCTGGAGCAGCAGGTTCGCGAACCCGATCCCAAACAGAATCATGGCGACAACTTCCCCCAGATTGGGGAGCAGATTGGAACCAAACATTTTTCAGAATCCTCCTTTTCGAAACAGTGCATAAAACATGTACATCGTTCAGAATCCTTCCTTTCGAAGCAATGCAGGGAACACGAACATCTGTCAAAATCCTCCCTTTCGGAACAGCGCAAAGAACGCGTACATCGTACATGCGACCACCAGGCCGACACAGATGTTCAAGGGCAGGATCAGGCCGCTGCTGATGATCGCCCCCGGCGTTCCCAGCGGGATCCCGCTCTCCAGATGGTGCGCCCCGGTGTAAAAGGAATAGCTTTTTGCCAGGCAGTAAAAGAGCAGCGCCCCGAAGCTGACCGCCTTGTAGGTCTTTTCCGTAAAAAACCGCTCTGTCTTCTCGAATCCAAATGCGTTCAGGTACAGGATCAGCCCTGCCCCTATGATGGCCCCGCCGGAAAATCCACCTCCCGGTGAAAGGTGTCCGTTCAGGATGATGTAAACGCCGAAGAGCATGATGACAGGCACCAGGATCCTTGCGGCCATCTGCAGGATGACATCCTTCTTCGGTTCATAAAAGCTGTCCCGCCGCTCCTCGTCCTCTGCGCTGCCCTTTCCCTTCTTTTTGTCATTGCGCATCAGGATGAGGACCGTGCAGGTTGCGATAAAAAGTACATTGGACTCGCCGAAGGTGTCAAACGCCCGGTAGTCCAGGATCATGCCCGTCACAATATTGACGGCCCCCGTATCCTGCAGCCCGTCCTCGATATACTTTGCCGCCACCTCATTACTTGCCGGATTGCTGGCGGAGCCGATCGGCGGAAGGTAGGAAACCTCCACGATCAGGATCAGGACCAGCACGGTACAGCAGAGCACGGCCGCCATTTTATAAAAGCGCTGAAAAAAACGGTATACCCGGTTATGCTCCGTATCATAGGTTCGTGTCATCACCTCGTCCAGATCATGCTCATACCGTTCCAGCTGCTTGCGGTCCGGTTTGTATTCCTCCCGCGGGATCACTTCCATATTATCCAGATAAAGGTCCTTTTCCCCGCTGAGCCAGTGCTTCATGCGGACGATCCGCTGACGTTTGTATTCTTCCTCGGATATTTTTCTACTCATCGGTTTCCTCGTCCTCCTCTCCAAGGGCATGGATCTTCTTCAATGTGACAAAGAACAGCACACTGGTCACTCCGGCTCCCACTGCCGCTTCCGTAATGGCAAGATCCGGGGATTCCAGAAGGATCCAGATGATCGACATGACCAGGCTGTACGACATGAAGATCAGGATGGAATTTAAAAGGTTTCTGGAAAAGCTAACGGAGATGGCGCAGATGACCAGAAAGCCCATCAGGATATATTCAAATACAGCCATTACGTTTCCTCCTCTGCTTTGTGCTGGATTGCTTTGTCGTGGTTCACTTTATTTTGATCCACTTTATCAGCATTCTTTTTTTTCTGATCCGCATAGATGATCTCTCTCTGATCCTCGTCCCAGAGGTGCTCCATGACCCCTTCCTCCAGCTCACAGCACCGCTCCAGATGTGGATTGGTGGTGGCCTCAAGGCGGGCGATCAGGTGGGAGGATACCGGAGAGGCATTCCACAAAAATACGATGATCAGCGCCATTTTCAGGGAGGCAAAATTCCATCCCGACAGGATGATCAGGCCCACCAGGGAAATGCCGATACCAAGAGTGTCTCCCATTGCCGCCGCATGCATCCGGTTCAGGACATAATTAAACTTAAAAACGCCGAATACCTGTACGGCAAAGACGCCAAGTCCGGCCAGCAGGAACGCAACGCCGAGAATAAACTGCAGCCATTCGATCAGGATCATAGCCAGACACTCCTTTCCGGGGTTATACTGCCAGCTATCTGCTGCTTTTCCCCGCTTGCTTTTTCTGCTGTTTCTGCTTCACCAGTCCGGTTCATTTTCGCCAGTGTTCCTTGCATCTTCGTTGTTTCTTCCTGGATGTTTTCTGCCGGATTTCCCTCATATTCTCCCTCCTGGATCTGCACAGTCTGTCCTCTCCCTGATTCACTCTCAGGGATGTTTTCAGCCTGCTTTCTGCCGGATTCACTCTCGCGGGTGTTTTCAGTCTGCCCGGCTTTTTCGCCCTGCTTCAGTTTCCTGTGCTTGGCCAGCTTCTCCAGATGCACGCCGCTGTACACCTTGGTCAGCACCACCACCGCAAGAAAGCTGATCATGGCATAGATCAGGCAGATATCCAGAAGGTATCCTTCTCCCATGTACACGGCAAGCATGGCGATCACCACCATGACAATGGTTCCCATCATATTCACCGCCACCACCCGGTCGGCAATGGTCGGCCCTTTGATGGCGCGGATCAGACACAAAAGCAGAAGGATCGCAAGAAACAGGAAAATGGAGATAAAGATCCACGAATGATCCAATATGATCCGCATATCACTCACCAATCCTTTCCAGCTTCTCCAGCATTTTCACAAACACGGAATCCCCCATCCCCTCCGAGAGGGACTTGTCCAGGCAATGTACCACGCACTCTTCCTCATCCATCGACACCGTGATCGTCCCCGGCGTCAGGGTGATGGAATTGGCCAGTAGCACCCTGCAGAATTTGGATTTCAGATTCGTATGGACACGCACCATCACCGGCTCCACCACCTCGCTGCTCGACGTGATCAGACGGGTGACCGCCATATTCGCTTTGATGATCTCCATGATCAGCACAAGGATATAGCGCAGAAGGCAGACGCTTCTTTTATATAGAAGAAACTCCTGTCTCAGGCTATAATCCATAAACCTGCAGATAAACGCAAACATGAAAAGGACAATCACTGCGCCGATCACGGCAATCTCCGCAGTAATTGTCCCGTTGAATATGATCCATACACCAAAAAATAACAACAGCATGATCTTCTCTCCCTTGCGCAGCAGCATCGGCGCCGCATTTGCGCCGATGTCCGCGTAGTTTTCAAAACGCTATTGTCTATTATAACAGATTTTTCGACTTTTTTAATCTTTTTTTATCAGTTTTTTTATTTCTTTGCAGATTCTTAGTTACTGTTCACGACGCCTCGCACTTTACCGCAAGGCATCCGGCCCCTCAGCAATACCGCAGCCTTTCCACCACGCTCCCCGCGCACAGTTTTTTATAGAACATCAGCGGCACCGCCGAAGCGGCCAGCAGCAGGAGCGGCAGGCACACCGCCACCGGAACAACCGTAAAGTGATACGCAAACGCCCACTGATTCCGGATCACCACATCCTGACAGATGAGCCAGCTCAGCAGATTGCCTGCCGTGACGGCCAGGACCGACGCGCTGCCGATGTATGCCGCGCTTTCCCAGATCAGCATCCGCTTCATCTGCCTGCCGCCCATGCCCACGGCGCTGAGCATGGCAAGCTCCTTTTGTCTTGTGAGAATTCCTGTGACCATGATATTGATGAAGTTCAGGATCCCGATCGCCCCAAGGACCAGGCTCAGGCTTCCGCCGATCATGGTAAACACCTGCTTCGTTTTCTGAAATTCTTCCTTCAGCGTTTCAAAGGAAATGCAGACCATGCCAGAGTCTTCCATCCATTTCGCCGTGATTTTTTCTGCCTCATCCCGATGAGATTTTTCCACATCATAGACCACGCTTAAGGGCTGTTTCTTACCGTACAGCTCCGCAAATTCCTGCTCCGGCAGGATCACGTTGATCCCGATGCTGATATCCATACGCGCGGTCAGTGTGGAGGGCAGCTCTCCGACCGCCATCACCGTATATTCCTTTTTCTGCCCTTCCTTTCCCTCCAGAGTGATCCTGTCTCCGGGCTGATACAGCATCTCCGGCTTCACGCCCCACCAGGGCGCGCCGTCGCAATAGACTACGTATGTCCCCTGGGCCCATTTTTCCGCGTCAAATTCCCCATCCGTATATACCGCATGCTCCACCAGCGTTCCCGTAGCCGCGTAAGCATACAGCGGCTCCTGTCCTCTTTCCAGGTCGCACATATCCGTATATTCATTTCCCTGCTCGTTTTCCCAGGCCAGGCGCTCCAGAGCGTGCTCCGAAAGATCCGCCTGTCCGAGCTCGCAATAGACCTTTTCAAACCGGGTCAGCCCCTGAAGCCGGCTCACTGCTTCTTCAAATCCGCTGTCGATCCCTTCCAGGTTCTTGTCATATTGTCCGGCCATGGCCACCGTCCAGTCCGTCACCTCAAAATCACCGTTGGTCTGTGTTTCCACATACTGCTCCAGGTCAAATCCGCTGATGATGGTGTATGTGGTATTTAAAAGAGTCATGCTTAAAAAGAGGGACAGGATCACCAGCACCGCTTTTTTTCCGTCACGACGCAGGTTCCGGAGGGCAAGGATCGCAGGTGCGTTCTTTTGCTTTGCGGATTTTCCGAATCCCAATGTACTTGTTTTTTTCTTCCGCATCATTTTTATATGCGCTTTCCGTTTCCACAGGATGCTTCGATGTGCTTCCACACACTGCCATATGCTTTTCCGGCATCGCCCCGGCGCGCCCTTCTGTTGGGTCTCGCCGGTATAGCGTACCGCTTCCACGGGGGAAACGGATGCCGCAATCCGTCCCGGCGAACGAAAGCTGATATACACCGTCAGCAGGCTGAACAGCGCCGCCCCGGCCAGCACTGCCGGAGATATCGTATAATCCTCAAATTCATAGGTCTGCAGGAACAGCATCACCACATAAGGAAGGAGCAGATATCCCACGGCATATCCTGCCAGAAGCCCTGCTGGGATCCCGACGGCGGACAGGCCCATTGCCTGCCGCAGAACGATCCGGCGCAATTGCTTTCCGGAAGCCCCGATGGTTTTCAGCAGGCCGTAATACTGGATATCCTGGGTGACGGAAATATAAAAAATATTGTAAATGATCAGGTAGCCGGAAACCAGGATGACCGCCAGAAGGATGACTATGGTCAGGATCGTGTAGAGATCGACGCTGAGTGACGAATATGCCGGGTTGATCCCGCCCGGGGTATCCTCCGGCAGTCCGGCCCGTGCGATCAGATCTGCCCATTTTCCCTGGAGGTTCCAGGTATTGGAAAAATCAATGTCCGCCATGACCGTTCCCTCATAAGGCATGCCCTCTCCAAAGCTGGTCATCCGCGTCGGCGCGATCTCCTCACTGTAGGCTTTCGATACCCATACCTGCTGTGCGGGCGCAACCGGATCCCCGTCCCAGACGCCGCACAGGGTAAAGGTATCTTCGCGCAGTGTCCCGTCAACCATGATTGGAAATACGATCCGGCTTCCAGGCCGATCCGGAAGCCCCATCGCGTCCAGGACAAGGCGGGGGACGGCGATCTCCATTTTCTCTTCCGGCATCCTTCCCTCTGTGGGAAATGATCGGAATGACTGAGCCGAATACGTTTCCCCGTACCGGACCTCCGTATAGAGCTTTTGAAGGCTTTCGTGCGCCCCGGTCCCGGTCACGATGGAATATCCGATCTTCTCGTATCCTCCGGCTGCTTTCACATTCTCATATTCCGGCATGGACAAAAACTTGATCACAGCCTGCGCCGAGCTTCCGGATGCGCGCATCATGCTCTGCCGCGCCACTTCCAGAATCCCGCCGCTCACCGTAAACAGCGCGGAAAACAGGATGGAGGTCAGGATGATGGCTCCGATGGCAATGGCATTTCTCTGCCGGTTCTTCTTCATCTGCCGGCCTGTGAGCAGGCGAATGACCTCTTTATTTCTCACCTGAAACATGGGTGTGAGCCTCCTTTCCGCTGCTGGGTCGGGCTGATCCGGCCGGTTCCGGCTGTCTGCTGATCCGCACGGGTTCCAGCTGCTCTGCTCCGATGGAACCGATCCTGCTGGATCCCCATTGTCCTGCTCCGCCGGACTTGATCCGACCGTCCTCAATACGGATGATGCGGTCCGCCATCTGAGCGATCTCCGGGTTGTGGGTGATCATCACCATGGTCTGCTGGAACCTCTGGTTGCCGGCTTTGAGAAATGCCATCACGTCCTGGCTGGTCCTGCTGTCCAGGTTTCCAGTCGGCTCATCTGCCAGCACGATGGACGGCTTGCCGGCAAGCGCCCGGGCGATCGCTACCCTCTGCTGCTGCCCGCCGGAGAGCTGATTGGGAAACTGCTCCAGCTTTTCATCAATCTTTAAAAGCGTTACGATCTCCCGGCAATAGTCTTCATCGATCGTTCCTCCATCCAGCAGTACCGGAAGAACGATATTTTCCCGGACATTCAGCGTCTGCACCAGGTTGTACTGCTGAAACACAAAGCCGATGCTGCGCCTGCGGAAGACCGCCAGCTCTTCATCATTCATACTGGTCAATTCCTTATCTCCTACCTGAACCGTACCCTCGGTGGGACTGTCCAGACCGCCCAGCATGTGGAGCAGCGTGGATTTTCCGCTTCCGGAAGTGCCGACAATGGCGGCAAATTCCCCGTAAGAGATATCCATGTCGATGCCGTCCAGCGCTTTTGTTACATTTTCCCCTGAGTGATAATATTTTTTCAGGCCCCGGGCCTTTAAAACAATGGGTCTCATGAATTGTTTCCTCCTGAATCATATCAGATTTTTCCAACCGTACAGTTAGGAATTTTTTGAGCACATGTTCAGTATAACAGGAAAATGTCACAATCCACTCACAGCAATGTCACGATCCTGTGATGATTCAAACTAGTATAACCCACAATAATTACCACTACCTTATGCGCAGGATAAATTTCCATGTGCAAGGAAGCTGAATGAGGCGATGCCGGTAGCATCGTCGATTGAAGCTGACGCGGCAGATGGAAATTTAGACAAGCGAAAGGTGTGGATAATTATCGTGGGTTATACCAGATCACATCAACCCCTGCGTCAGAAGTACGCGTTATGTTGTTCCCTGATATTTCTTCCGGTATTCCCTTGGCGTGCAGCCGTAGCACCTTGAAAATGCCTTTGCAAAATGGCTTTTGTGGCGGTAGCCGCAGCGCTCGGCGATCTCCGTGACGCTCTGGTCCGTGTCCCGCAGAAGATTTCCGCTGACCTCCAGCCGGTATGCATTTAAAAACTGGACCGGCGTCTGCTGAAGGCACTGCTTGAAAATGCGCCGGCACCTGTCCTGGTTTACCTGGGCGGAAACGGCGATGTCCTCAATGGATATATTTTCGCCAAAATGCTGGTAAACAAACGTCATCATCTGCTTCTGGATCTCCAGGCCGCCGTTGTCATGGCTCGGACTGCCGGACGCTTTGCCTGGCTGATCCGGGAACAGCTCCCGATACCGCAGGAGCCTGCACCACAGGATATGCATGACAGCGACCACCTCCATTTCGTAGGCCGTTTCCGCGGCGGCCTTGCAGCTTACGATCTGCTTGATCAGTTCCGCGATCTCCCGGCCATAGGTCTGCGCGGAATGAAAATGCACGTATTCCAAAGCTGCATTGTCCAGGATGGGATCCATGTATTTTTCGCGGAGATGCCGGTTCCCGGCAAACAGGGACGGATGGAACCGGACACACGAAAACCGGCATTCCTTTTCCGCATAGGAATAGCCGTAGTGGAGCCGGCGCACATTTACCAGCAGGGTATCATTTTCTTTTAACACGACATGGCTGTCGTTGATGCAGTAGCGCATCCTCCCCTTCCAGATATAGATCAGCTCCAGGTCATCGTGCCAGTGGCAGGCCACGCGCATATCCGGAAATACGCTCAGATCGTAGGTACGGATGTAGATCGGGATATCTGTGTGGTCATACTCTACATTCTCCCGCAGGTTTTTCTCAAAAGCTGATGTGTCCATTTTTATTTGCCTCCTGTCGGGTTGTTTTGTTCATGGTCAGTTCCTTAATGATCATTCCTATATCGTTCCATACATTGAGCATAGGAGTACAGCATAACATCACCTCTTTTTCAAGTAAATACCCGGAAAACATACCTTTTTTTCGGATATATACTAAATTTTCTTTAAAAATAGGCTCATTCTTTCCTACTATAAAACAAATTCCGCTATGGTCTGTCCTATTTTTACAATATCGCTGCCTCCGCTGAATTCAAACTTGACAAGCCCGATGCTGCTGAACCACAGCTCCAATTCGCTGTCCATGTCAAATACGCCGGATGTCTCTACGGAAAACGCCTGTATCTTAGAATAGGGGAGCGAGGTGTAATCCTTCTTTTTCCCTGTCAGTCCCTGTACGTTGACCGCAATGACACGCTTGTCGGTAAATGTGACGGAATCGCGGATTCCCTTGTAGCTTCCGATGATCGTTTCTCCCGGAATCAAAAGCTGGTCAATCCCTTTTCCTACAGAATCCGTTTTCATAAGCTTCACGAAGCTGCCGTTTTCAAAATCAATCATAGTAAAATTCCTTTCCTGAAGTCTCTGTATAGAGCATTGTTTTTAGTTGTGCTCACGGCCGATGAAATCTGCCGCACAGTATAGATTTATTTTAGCACACTTCTGATGGGTTTGGAGATTCATTTTTCATATTGCAGAACCCCTGCGGAAATATTATAATGTCAGCAGGAGGTGAGCACCCATGGGAACCTATCTGAATCCCGGCAATCATGGCTTTCGCGGTATCCGGAATGATATCTATGTAGATAAAAGTGGACTGATCCATCTGATCAACGGCACCATCGATACGCCCCGAAGGCTGACCTGTGTCAGCAGGCCGCGCCGCTTTGGAAAATCTTTTGCCGCACAGATGCTGTGCGCGTATTACGATAAGACCTGCGATTCTTCGGAGCTTTTTGACGACCTGGAGATTGCCGCGGATGATATGGAGAATGATCGGAAATATCGGAATCAGTTTGATGTGATCTATCTTGATATTACGAATATTATGGGAGAGTCCGGAGAGGAAGAGCTTCCGTCCTTTATCAGGCGCAAGGTCACAGAAGAGCTTTCCAATGCCTATCCAGACTTAAAAAAGGACGAATCCTTTTCCACCACCCTGATCAATGCCACCGAACTGACGGGAAATAAATTCATTATGATCATTGACGAGTGGGATGCTCCCATCCGGGAAACACCCGAGGTCCAGAAGCAGTATCTGGCATTTCTGCGCACGCTCTTTAAGAGCAGCGGCACCACAGCCCGGATATTTGCCGCCGCATATATGACCGGGATCCTGCCTGTCAAAAAAGACGGTTCACAGTCCGCCATCTCCGATTTTCAGGAATATTCCATGGTCTGCCCCATGGAATTTGCGGAATATGCAGGATTTACGGAAGCCGACGTGCAAAAGCTCTGCGCAGAATATCACCGGGATTTTTCCTTGATGAAGCAATGGTACGACGGATATACCCTCGATCCGGCAGGGTCAGTCTATAATCCAAATTCCGTCATGAAAGCTATTCGAAGCAATAAATTTTATTCCTACTGGACCGAAAGCTCTGCCGCGAAAAATCTGATGGGCTATATCAGTCTGGATTTTGACGGCCTGTCGGCGGCAATCGCAAAGCTGCTCGGCGGCATTGATGTTCCGGTGGATACCAGCGGATTTTCCAATGACCTGATCACCTTTCAGAACCGGGATGATGTGCTCACGCTGCTGATCCATCTGGGATATCTTGCCTATGATGAGGAATCGAAGCAGGTGCATATTCCGAATGAGGAGATCCGGCTGGAATTTGCCCGTGCGATCCGTGAGGTGAAGCGGGATGATACGATCCGGCGGATCCGTGAAAGCGAACAGCTCATTTTTGATACCGTCCATAAAAATGCGGAGGCTGTTGCCGCGCAGATTCAGAAGATCCATGCAGAAGAAACCGCAATTCTTTACTATAATGACGAACAGGCACTTCGCAGTGTGATCAAGCTGGCGTATTTCAGTTATAAAGATCATTATCTCAAATTTGAAGAACTGCCGGCCGGGGATGGATATGCGGATATTGTCTATTTTCCAAAGAAAGCATCGCCGATGCCTGCGCTTGTCATTGAACTGAAATGGAATCAATCCGCAAAGGGTGCCATCGGGCAGATCAAAGAAAAGAGATATCCGGCGGCGCTTGCGGAGTATGGGGGACGGATTCTGCTGGTGGGGATCAGTTATGAAAAAGGGGCGGGGAAAGATAGACACAGGCATACTTGTATCATTGAAGATGCCTGAAAGGATGTTGAATGAAAAGGGACGTAGTAAACTGAACTACTACCGGCTAAAGCCGGTAGGTTCGGTTTGCTGCTGAAGCCGCAAAGCGGCATAATTCCTCATGCGGCTACGCGCATCACGATATAGTGAGCGACAGATTTATCTGGCGCTCACTATATCTTCCCCATATACAAAACCTGCGGAAATCCTGCCCCTACTCTTCCAGCCTCACCTTAATAACCACCTTTTCTACGCGGCAGGAATCCAACCGGATACACTTCGGCTTATGTACATCTTCCGGAAATAGAACCACAACATCCCCTTCCCTTACAGGAATTGCAGTACCGCATATATCTGTAAGAAAACCGACATCTGTTTCTGCATTGTAATCATCTGGCTGCTGTATTCCCGGTCTGCTCCAATAAATGCATTCTTCCCCTTTTCGAATATAGTGGATATCGGCATATTTCCTGTGATATTCGTACTTTAATTTTTCTGGCTCCATCGTATCATAGGAAAATAAATTTGCATACACCTCATCATTGAGAATGGAGTATTTTCCTTCTGAAAGATCTCTCCCTTCCAGACTGCGCAGGAAATCAAATGCAGCCTTAAACAGTGGATCCATCTTTTCATACAAGCTGAAATTTTTTAAATTATCAATAATCATGTTTCTCTTCCGCCTTGAATTTTCCGTATTTCGAAAAGCTCATCCTGCGCCCCCTTTAAAAGATGCAGATAGTCAATTCCCATAAAAAGCACGTTAATCCCCATATCATGCCAGTATTGGATCGTCTTTGGATTCCAATCTCCGCTTGACACGCCTATGGACTTACCGCTTTTTTTCAGTATTGCAATCCCTCTGCGGATGAGCTCTGTTGTCTCTTTTCCGAAAACATCGCCCAGACGTCCGATGGAGCCGGACAGGTCATTCGGTCCAAATAGGAAGCAGTCTACATACGGATTTTTTGCCATTTCCTCCAGATGTTCTATTGCAATATAGGATTCGATCTGGATAAATCGAACCAGCTCCTCATTACAGCGTTTTACATATTCCATCGAATCGTCCACGCCGTATCGAATAGCACGCATCGGTCCAAATCCCCGTATTCCCTCAGGAGGATATAGGGTCGCTTTCATTGCCGACTCCAGTTCTTCCGGTGTATTTACGGTTGGAAACAAAATTCCGGTTGCGCCCATTTCCAAAACTCTTTTAGCAAGAACATGGTCATTCCACGGAATCCGTACGATCGAATCCGTACCGCCGGAGTGGGCTGCAATGATATGCTCTTCCAGGATTGAATAATCAATCGCCGTATGCTCCGTGTCTATCCATACCACATCATAGCCGACAGATGCAAGCATCTCAGAGATACAATGGTCCTTCAGAAATACATGCGTCCCGGCAACAGGTTCGCAATTTCTTAATTTTTTCTTCAATGTTGACATTCCCGTTCTCCTGATTTCTACGTTATCCACTGAGCGGCCGTATTCTTTACGGCCGCCTCGCCTGCTAGTCCTCTCTCTGAATATTTACATTTTGCTCCAGCAGCGCCGCATTCAACTTATCTGCCGGAATATCACGAGGCTCTACACCAAGCTCTGCAGCCAATGAAGCCGCTACGCCGGCTCCCTGTCCGATACTCATACTGCCTGGCATGATCCGCGTTGCCCCCATTGCGTCATGAGATGCAGAGATGCACCGGCCTGCCACGATCAGACCGTCTATCTTTACAGGAACCAATGAGCGGAGAGGAATGTCAAAGGATCTGCCTTTACTTGGATTCTGGAATACCGCACTCTCACCGTCAGCCGTATGATGTCCGATCGGTGCGCTCATGGAAGCAATGGCATCGTCAAATTTGCGGAATGCAAACAGGTCTTCCTCTGTCAGCTTATAGATTCCTTTCACCTGGCGGGTTTCACGGATTCCCATCATAGATGCCGTTGCCAGGATATATGCGTTTTCATAGCCAGGGATGATTTTTTTCAATACGCTGACACATTCGTCAATCCGCTTGCGCGAAATCGTGATCGCATCAGAAATCTCCTCTGCTTTTGTACCGTCCACATGAAATTCACCGGTCATATTCAGATACATTTCCCCATCCCGCGGACTTTCATAGATCAGCATGAACCAACTTCGTAAATATTCCAGTTCCGGTGGAAGTTCAACACCTTCCAGTTCACCGCCGATTCCGAATTTGTGGAAGATGCCCTCAGCCCATCCCTGCGTCGGAGAGTTGTGAACCCACTCGGGATGCTCCTTATAATAGTAATCCAAAACTCTCTGCTTATCGACCCCGGCAAGCTTTGTGATCAATGTTACAGGATGAAGCTCTTCTGTCGGGAGCTGATCGTATTCTGCTCCCGACCATGCACAGATATCCGCATCCGCCGTACAATCGACGATACATTTTCCGTAATATGCGCTGCGTCCTGTTTTATTTTCTACTACGATCCCACGCACCTTATCGTCTGTTGTAATCGCATCTGAAATCCAGGTCTCATATAATATGTCTAGTGTGTGTCCTTTTGCACGCTCACGGAGAACATATTCGTTAGCCAAAGACTTCGCCGCCTCTGCGTCATAATCAATAAATTGAGCCACTTTTTTACACTCTTCATATCCAAGCAGACCGTCATTTACACCGCCAAGCTCATACAATTCGTCAAAAAACTCTTCCGGCAATCCTTTGACCACTACCTTTTCCTGGTCATTGATCGCACAGAAAATTCCCATGATTCCGGCCGTCATCTGACCGCCAAGACAATTCATCCTTTCTACAACGAGAACACTGCTGCCTCTTCTTGCCGCTGAGATCGCTGCCGCAAATCCGGCGGTTCCTCCGCCTGCTACGATAACGTCATATGTACCTCTTACCGGGATTTCCCTTGATTTCTCCAAATATTTTTCCATAAATTAAACTCCTTCTTTTCTGATTGTTTCACAGTTACCTTTTATTTTTTCGTTAACTTAACAGTCCTGATATCTCCGGCAAAAACAGCCCTATCTTCGGGACATATGTTACCAACAGCAGTACGATCAATTCTGCCGCCAAGTATGGGATTAGTTTTCCAGACACCTTTCCAATAGATGCCTTACCCACCTTGCAGCCCACAAAGAGACTCTGTCCCAACGGTGGTGTTGCATTTCCCAGGTTCAGGTTTATACAGGATATCAATCCAAAGTGAATCGGATTAATACCATAAGTCACAGCAATCGGCGCAAGGATCGGCCCAAACATCAGCAGAGCGGAGGCCGGTTCCATAAAGCAGCCCATAAATAAATATAATAGATTAATGCAGAGCAGGAATACCAGCTTGTTGCTGATGATCACGGTAAAGAATACTGCCAGGCTCTTCTGGACCTGCAGAAGTGTAAGCGCCCAGCTTAAGGTCTTTGAACAGCCGATGATAATGAGAACTGTCCCGGTCAGCTTTGCGCTGGTTAGCAGCATCGCCGGAAGCTCCTGGAGGCTCACCGTTTTCATGATAAAGCACGATACCAGGATGGCATAAACTACAGCCAGGCATCCGGCCTCCGTGGCGGTACATATCCCGGATAGAATCCCGCCCATGATAATGACCGGCATTCCCAGCGGAAGAATCCCCTGCAGAATAATTTCTTTCGCCTGCTCTTTTGAATATCGCTCCGTCCGCACCGGAAAATGATATTTTTTATTCCGAAGGAATACGACGAAGCTTAATCCAGCCGCAATTAATATCCCAGGAATGATACCTCCCATAAATAGAGCCCCGATCGGCACATTCATCACGCTTCCGTAAATCACCATGATAATGCTTGGCGGTATGATGGGTCCCATGATAGATGAGGCAACGGTGATCGCCACAGATTCATCTTTCGAAAATCCGTCTTCCGTCATAGCCGGAATCAGAATCGGCCCCTCTGATGATACATCCGCCACAGAAGATCCTGTAATCCCGCCGAAAAACATACTGAACAGAATATTGACATACGCCAGGGAACCGGGAACCCGGCCGACGATCAGCGAAGAAAGCTTAATCAGCCTTTTTGTAATCCCGCCCTTATTCATAATTTCTCCGGCAAAGAAGAAAAACGGGATTGATAATAGTGGAAAATATGCCACCCCATTGTACAGAGACTGCGGTATCAGCGTCAGAGGATTCCCTCCCAGCAGAAGCAGCCCCACAAGTCCGCTGAAGCCAAGCGCCCAAGTGATTGGAATTCCTATAAAAATAGCTGCGATCAAAATGAGTGCCAGTAAAAAAATTGTCATAAATTGCCTCCTTTCAAGAACTGTTCTGGCTCTCAGATTCCCTGCTCAAATGTGGATTCATTCTCCATCTGTTCTTCCAGGGATATAAATCTGCACTCTTTTTTCCTGATTGCCGCAATTACATTGACCGTATGTTCAAAAAGAGCCAGCACACACCCTAACAGGACAAAGCTGTACACAATCGATACCGGCCACGGAAGGATTACCATTTTCTGCCCCTGCACCGTGCCGAGAAATCGGAAGCTTCCGTACACTGCAACGCTCAAAAATATTGCCACGATGATTCCGTCGAAAATATATACGGCAGACTGGAGCCTTGCCGGCAGCTTACACACAAGACTTTCCAGGGAACTGTGAGAATTTTCCTTTACCCCGATGGCCATACCAAGCATTGCCATTAAAACCATGAGAACACTGATGAGTTCATCTGACCAAAGGCTGGAAGTTCTGAATACAAAACGCAGGACTACATTATAGAAGGTCAATATCAGTATTGCAGACAGTGACAATATTGTCACGGCATCTTCTATTTTGTAAAAAATGCGCATAAATCTTGTATCTCTGAAATCCTTCTGTTGTTTCATGGAACCACGTCCTTTCTGCTATTTCGTCCGTTCAAGAGCCTCTTGGATCTCTTCGTAAAATGCTTTGGTTGCCGGTGTTTCCTCAAACATCTGATCCTTCACTCCGGCAATTTTGTCGATAAATACCTGCTTCTCATCATCTGTCAGTTCCGTGATCGTAACTCCCTTCTCGATCAGCGCCTCGGTTGCTTCTGCTTCATAGCCGCTGAAATCTTTCCATTCCCAGTCCATCACTTCTCTGCTGCTTTCATCTATAATCTGCTGAATATCCTCCGGAAGGCTGTTATAATATTCAAGACTCATTACAAAAGTTCCGCAGATTCCAATTGCATCGATCACAGTAAGATGCTTTCCATAATCCGCCAGCTGATTATCTAAAAGCAGCGATGCACTCTGTTCCGCACCGTCCACGGTTCCCTGCTGAAGTGCGGAATATACCTCGCTCCAACCCAGCGTAACCGGAGAGAATCCCATGAGTTCAAAGGTTTTTGCCAAATATGTGTTTTGAAGTACACGGAGCCTGATCCCATTCGCATCTTCCGGTGTTCGGATTTCCCGCTTCGTATTCAATGGATTTCTATACCCTGTAGTATAAAAGAGCAAAAGCTTAAATCCCTTTTCCTGCAGCGATTGATCCAGATAGTCGAAAAATTCCTCATCCTGATAGCAGGCAAGCTCCGTATCCGGATCTCCATCAAACAAAAACGGCAAAGCAAATACGGACCAGCCAGGTTCATAGACTGCCAGATCTGTCGCAGCCAGGTCTGCCGCCTGAATCGTATTGGCAAGCATTCCCTCCATGCAGGCACTTTTATCCCCCAGGCTTCCGCTGAAATAATATTCCGGTACCACACGTCCGTCTGATTTTTCCGCCACCATATCGAAAAGCATTTTTGTAAGGTTGCCGGAATAGGAGTCTTCATTGTTCGTATTTGCCGCACGCAGAAGGTATGTCTCCCCTGAAGCTTTTTCTCCGGAAACTTTCTCCTCTGTATCTTGGCTGTTCGCAGCTGTATCCTCTTTCTTTTCTACCTCCTTTGCGTCAGTCTCCGCCTTTCCTCCGCAAGCACATAAAGATACCAATAGTACGAATGTCAGCAGCAAGGACATCCATTTTTTCTTTTTTCTCATAAATTTCTCCTCTCTTGATTTACTGACTGCCTGAGCCCATGAAATAGCTTTGCTTTTACTATTACGGCTCATAACATGAACAGCAGTTGTTAAATTTTTTCTTGAATAGCTTTTATCGACACACATTGAAAACCCGAACCCAGAGCACTGTATTTTTAGCTTAATCCCCCTTTTTTCTTATTGTGTTCTGCGCTACAAGAATGTCAATGACATGCTTATGTGGAATCCCGGAAGACGAACAATCATATATCACCTCATCTATACACTTCAATTCCCAGTCGGCATACAGGCTGAATATCTCTCCTGTGCTCCACAAGTATGCGAACTGGTCTTTTTCTGGCGGAGGTCCGATGAACGGTTTCTTTACGTAGACATTCAGAGCGTTAATTCCATTTGGCTTCGTATGCGCCTGATAATCCGTAATAATTTCTTTTCTGAAATCCGGCCTCATGTGGTGCAGGGAACGGCTGGAATAAATGATGTCAAAATCATCCTCCAGTCTGTATTCCTTGATGTCTGCCCGAAATGCTTTGATAAATACCCGGTATCTGTCGGCAAGCCTGTACACCTTATCAATTGCACTGTGAGCAATATCAAAGGCAGTCACATCATAGCCGTTTCTTGCAAAAAATAATGCATCTTTTCCCTCTCCGCACCCTATTTCAAGCAACTTCACGTGCCCATTCGGCGGATACAGCTTCAGCACGTCATAGCAAAGCTCATTCGGCTGTAATCCCCAATAAAAATCATCATCCTTATAGACTTCACTGTAGATGGTCTTTTTATTGTCACCTGGAATATGCCCTAAGAGCGTATCTATATTCGTTTCCAGTACATCTGTCAGCCGGGGCAGTAATTCGATATCTGGATAAGACTGGCCTGTTTCCCATTTGGATATTGCCTGTGCGCTGACCTGCATCAAATCCGCCAATTTTTTCTGCGTATATCCTTTTTCTTTTCTCAATCGCAGTATGTTTTTTGACATTATGTTTTTCATACATCCCTTACCTTTATCCTTATTTTATTCTGGATTCTTCCTGGCCGCAATGGACGCCCTGTTGAGATTTCCATCGGCTCTTCAACCAGTGGTTGATATTATATTGCTTTTTAAAGGATCTATGCTAATACCTGAATAAAAAAGAATTTTTATATGTGTATGCCCTCTTTCTTTAAGCTTAAGAGTATTTCTGTGAAATGACAGTAATTCATATTTTCAAAACGAAATTCTCTATCCGCTTCCCGGACCGCAAATTCATCAATGGCGCAGGGGATGAATGCGCCCTTCTGCATCCGGCGGATCACGGATCTGATTCTCCAGTTAAACTAATCCGGAGGCGGGAAAGGTTTCAGATTTTTCAAATTCTGCACTTGTATTTTTCCGGCTGGTCTGGTATGATACTGGACCGAAATACGGTGCAGCTTATGATTGATGAGACGCAAGAAGAAATTGATGTTCAAAAGGAAACTATTATTCAGAAGGATCAAGAAATTGAACGTTTAAAAAAGTTACTGGCGGAAAAACAAGTACGTTTACAGAAAACAAACTTCAAACAGACGCTAAAACAGACACCGGCCGCATGCCTCCATGCAACCGGTGTCTGTTATAAATCTAAGGAACTGCTGGGAAATAACCTGCATATCCATTCGCAAAATCCGTGCTACCGCACTCTTGCGTCTGCGAATGCAGCCGCATTTTTCTCATTCATGCCACAACCTTCTTCCCTGCCGCTTCCAGATTGGACACATCGATGGCTGCCTCTACCCCTTCCGGCACTTCCGTCTCCAGCAGGATCTCCGTCTCTGTCTCTTTCACATGAACCTTAATCCGACCATGCGCCGACTGATAGGTACAGGAAAATTCATGCATGCTCTCCGGCAGATACGGGCGGATCGTGACTTTGGCAAAGCCCGGTGCCTCCGGGATGATCCCCGCAATTCCATTGTAATACCATTCGATGATATGCCCCATCATATCATGGCAGTGGCTTCTTGGATTGCTCTCCCAATATTCTCCCAATGTAGTCTCTCCGTCCAGGATAAACGCATAATAGCTGGGATGTGTTTCCCGCAGAATGAACCGGCTGACCAGCTCGTTCATTCCGTAGATCCTCGCGCACTGGATGATATACGGCAGACCCACTTCTCCGGCGATAAACGCGCCTTCTCTTTCCAATGTATAGCGCAATGCCCGGACCACATCCGCTTTCCTGTCTTCCGGCACCATATTCCAGAAGAGCGGCAGCGCCTGCGCCGCCTGTGTCAGCAAAATTTCCTCCGGGCGGGCAGCTGCCGCTGTATCATGCCCATCTGATCCATCTGGATCCGCAGGATGTGCCGCACCTTTCCGGTCCTCTGTTCCCCCCGATCCATCACCCCCGCCGAGACACTCATTGCGGGTCGTGTCCCCGGCATCGCACTGATAGCACCAGAACCCTTTCTCCGGATGCCGCGTCATCAGCTTTTCATTATAATTCGCCCTGATCTCCTCCGCTTTTTCCAGCAGACTCTTCCGATCCTCCGCCTTTCCAAGCACCTGGGCAAATTCCGCAAGACATACCGCATCCGCATAGAGAAACGCAGTCTCGATATTTTCACGGGCCAGTTCATTTTTCGGATTTCCCCAATCCCCAAGCCCATGGTTGATAAATCCATCCGCATTCACCTTTGTCAGCAGATGCCGGAAGTAACGCGTTCCGGCTTCGTAATTGTCCTCGATGATCTGCCGGTCCCCATAGAACTGATAGTGCCAGTAAGTTCCCAGGATGCAGGTACTTCCCCAGGGAATGATATCGTAGAAGCTCCCCATCCCCGGTACCGGGATCACATTCGGGATGTAGCAGGGGCATTGGGACGGCATCAGCCCATCTCCCGGATATATTTTTTCTCCCGCGTAATCAAAGAAATAGTCTTCTTTCGTGTGCTGTGCGTACCGCATGTCCCGGAGGAATTTTTCCCACAGCTTTTTCCCGTCCTTCATATAGAAAATGGAACCTGCCATCAGGTGGTTCGGCTCCTGCCAGGCAAAACGCTCAATGGTGGGGCAGTCGGTGTGAACGCCTACCATATTTGCCTCCACGGTCTTTTCGATCATGTCATAAATCTGGTTGTAGCGCTCGTCATCACAGGTAAATGTGCCGGAGCGTTTATGGGCGCTGGTGATCGCGTGGGCGGTGAGGTTCCGGATCTGAATCGTACCGCAGGTTTCCGCGTCATGATCCCCGCAGTCCAGTTGCTTCGGCAAGTTTCCGCTCTCTGCGGAGCCGCCTGCTTCTGCGCCATGGTCCCGGCAGTCCAGCTGCTTCGGCATGCTCCCGCTCTCTGCGGAACCACATGCTTCCGCGCCCACGAACCGCCCCGCGAAATAGGTAAAGGTCATGCGGAATTTTTCCCACACATCATCCTGGCCGATGATGCAGGTGATACAGGAATCCACGGTGATCCAGTTCTTCGCCACCTGATCCACATCTCCGTTTTCATCCAGCTTTTCGGCAGGATAGATCCGGATTTCATCCCCGGCCTTCCCCCTGGCTTCCAGTTCCAGGATGCCGGACATATTCTGCCCGAAATCGTAAATATCCCGATGGGGCCTTACCCGATGCAGCAGCTTCCCTTCATAGGATTTTATGACCTTCACCGGCGGCATAGTCTGCTCCAGGATGTCCGCCCGGGGGATCTCCTCCTCCGGCACATACTCAGCCTGCTGCCACGCGCTGTCGTCAAATCCGGTCTCGCGCCAGCCAGCCTGACGGAGCCCCCCGTCTATCGTCTCCGAGCCGTAGACATTGCTCATGATAACCGGATGCTCCTTCACCTTGAAGCTGTCGTCTGCCGCAATCAGATCCCGGGTGCCGTCCTCATATTCCAGTTCCAGTTCCATTGCCAGGATCAGGCAGCTTGCGCCGGGCCGGTAAGGATTCGGATTAGGCGGCATAAATCCCGGAAATGTAAATGTATAATGCTCGTCGCGCTTGATAAACCAGCCGTTTCCCACCTCCGCGCCGATCACATTTTTTCCGGGACGCAGCATGTCTGTCACGTCAAAGGTGACATAATAGATCAGCTTCCGGTAATCTGTCCACGCAGGATCCAGCTCGTGGTCACCTGCCTTTTTCCCGTTGATATAAAATTGGAACTGTCCAAGTCCGCAGACCTTTGCTTCAGCTCTCTTTACCGCTTTGTCAAGCGTAAGCTCCTTTCTTGCGTAAAATGGTTTCGCGGTTCCATTTGTAATCCATTGTTCAAACATTTTTGCGTTCCTCCCAGTACAGTTTTGTGCATTATACACCTTCGGAGAGTGCCTGAACAGTTTCTAATGTGACATCCGAGAGGTTCAAAGCTGACATAGTTACAGGCCACTGGTAAACCCGTGACCTGTAACTACATTTCCAATAAGTTATTTTATACTCACGGCCGATAAAATCTGCCGTAAGTATCGCGCCAGCCGCAGCCGTGAAGCGGCAGATCAATCCTGCGCGCGGTATGGTCAATTTTTCATATCCATAACCGATTTAGGAATTTCGGCTTGATTCGCTTTATATGCCGCATGAGCCTTAGCCCGCTTTACCTTCAAAGCTTCCGGCGTTGCCTCCGCTTCCGCAACAGTCATCCTGCGCTCTTGTAAAACCCTTCTGTCCTTTTGCGCGGATTCATGAAGCGAAGCATCCTTTCCGTTGTCCTCCGGAATCCCTTCCGGCGCATGGTCCGCATTGACTTCCTTCCCGCCATTGTCCACCGCGCGGTCTGTATTGGCTTCCTTCTCGTCATTGTCCGCTTTTTCCGTGCTTTCCACGGAATCTTCCATCCCAAGTTCCGCCTCTTTTGCTTCCTTGAGCGCCTTTTCTGCCTCTGCCTTCTCTGCTTCGGTCGGAAGCTGGGCGTATCTGCCGCTCTTTACAAATTCCCCCATCGTCTCTTCCAAAGCCCTGGTCTTCATCAGTTCCTGCCACATAATCCCAAGCTTCGCGCCTTCCGGTATAGCCGGATTATTCTTCACATTGTTCACTGTGCTTAAAGAAGCTGCCGTATGGTTCATTTTCACACGCTGGACGTCTTCCTTTGTCCTGCATCTCTTAAGCTCCTCCTCATAGCTTTTCTGCTCTTCTTCTATGGCTCTTGCTTTCTGATATGTCTGGGGATCATTCTTCTGCAGATAATCCATTTCCTCCCGCGTCAGCTTCTTACCGGCTGCCAGCTTCGTCCTGATCTGCGCAGAAAGCTTGGAGGATCCGTCTGCCTGTGCCTCCCGGATCTCTTCCGCCTGGCGCGCAGTTGGATCGCTTAATTTTGTACTTCCGTCAGCAGTGAAGTCATTGTTCGCTTTCTTCTGCTTCCACTTCATCTGCATTTCCATATTTTTTGTATACATGCCTATTGACTGCATCACAGAAAAATCCAAAACAAACACCTCCTCTAAACATTTATAACATCATAATCCCTGCATTTTCTTACAGCATGCCGTGACAGAATCGAAAAGTTCTTTGTCATCATTTTTTGACAAATTCTGGAGAACCTGCAGCCACTCTTCACACGGATAATGTATAATATATTTTTCGTCATATTCCTGAAATGTCTTTATACCTTCCTTCTCTGTTTTTTCCAAAAATTTTGAAAAAGCTTCTGACAGATATACCTTTTTTCTATGTTCCGCCGCTTCATCCGCTTCTCTTTGCCATATCGAAATTGCACGATGTTTCAGAGCCAGATAAATGAGCTTATCAATCTCTATACTCTCCCTGTCATAAAAATCTTCCAGATAAACCCTGCCCTCCTGACGCTCTTCTGCCGAAGCCGGATAATATTCGAGCCACTTTTTCTTTTCCCGTTCGCTTTCCACCAGATTCACAGAAGACTGGGGTTTATTCATGCAGCACTTCTTATATTTTTTCCCGCTCCCGCAGGGACATGGATCGTTTCTTCCGATCTTGACCTTCTTCTCCGGCTTATTGTACTGTGCTGCCGCCTTGCGAAGAAGCTTTTCCATCTCTTTCTGGCTAAGCTCATTTTGCTCCGGCTGTTCGAACATAGACCAGCTCCGCAGCATATCGGCCGCATGGATCGGTGATCTGCAGAACGCCTCCTTATTATATCGAAACATCATATCTACACATTCTGCATATCCTTCAAAAGCGAATCCATCTATCCTGCCGTCTTCAAAAAGGCGCCTGATCTCCGGAAGCATTTCCACAAAATGACATCCGCACATCGTATATATCAGCTCCGTATAAATATAATCTCCGATTTCTTCTTCATTATATACAATCTCTCTGATCAGCTCCTGAAGCTCTTCTTTCCCAAACTCTCCATCCAGATAAAGCTGTCCCACGACTTTCAGCATCGCGCTTCTTGCGTAATCATCCATATTTTCATTTTTTATAGAGGTCTTCAGAAGTTCCTTATCTCCATTATATGTATTATATAGAATATCCTGTAATCCTGATGTAACAGCGTCTCCGATCATCCCGTCCAATACATCCCGGGGAAGCGAAACCAGCTTCATGATCCTGGGAAAGCTCTCCCTTTCCTGAAACTGCCCCAGCAAAAATATCGCATAAAAATGCAGTTGATAATTCTCGTCCAGATCTTCTCCCTCAGAAACTGCTCTGTCTATCGCGGCATTCAAATACGGGATCGCAAGATCTGGATTCTCACTGATGATCTGAAATTGTTTCTCTGGAAAATTGGGGGTTCTGTTAGTAATCTCTTCGATTGCTTTCTGTACTGGTCCGTTCATTTTTCTTCCTCTCATTTCTCCGATATATAAGCTGCCGAAATCCATCGCTTTCCGGCAGGATGAGCAAACCTCCGGATTTCTTTTGAACAATAACAGTATACCATTATTTTGTAGAATATGTAAACTACATAACATTGAAAGCGCAAAAAAATCAAGTTATGATATTGTACATATATCAGCCGCAAAGATGGTTGCAGCCGAAGCGTGCTATAGACCGGCCTGCACTACACCCCGATCGTATCCACCACCGTCATCTTCCGGATCTGCCCTGCCGGCCCCGCGACCGCCGCGCAGACCGAGCCGATCATAATCATCACGATGACCAGCATTTCCCATACCGGGAGACTCCACGCTTCTCCCCAGCGGGAGGTCACAAGCGCCATAAACAGCATCCGGTTCAGCGGCAGCCCGGCGGCGCATCCCAACAATACTCCAAAAGCCGTATAAGTCAGGGCCTCGCCAGCAACCATCCGGATCACCTGCCGGACGCTCATCCCAATCGCGCGCATGGCGCCGTATTCTCTCAGCCGCGCGGACACACCCATGGAGATACAGTTGATGATATTGAAAAAGGAGATCAAGGCGATCACGCCGAGGAATCCATAGAGGAATACAGACATGGAATAGCTGGCCCCCTTGACCTCCTGATTGCCGATCCTTTTGTCAGAATACACGAAGCCGCCTCCGCACGCCTGCTCACATGCCCGCCGGATTTCCTGCACCTGTGCGTCGTCCGCGTTCTGTTCCAGCTGAATGTCTATCACGGCATAACCCGATTCCCCGGTCAGCTTCTGAAAAAATTCCTCCGAACAGATGACCATGCCGGCCGAAACTTCCGTATCCCCGGATTTTCCGTAAGAAAACGGAACGTCTCCCAGCACGCCCACCACAGGAAGCTCCCACTCCTTTCCGCCGGCAGACACCAGGATACTGCTTCCGAGCCGCAGCGTATATTCCTCCCGGAACACGGCCAGCACGCCTTTTCCGTTCATTGCGTCCTCCAAACTGCCCTCCATCATGGATTTTTCTGCCCATTGAAACTGCTGTTCTTCATAGGAAATAACATCCAGCGTCCTCCCGTCTGCCGGCACGGTAAACTCCGCGTAGCTTCTCCCGAATGCCCGCTTCACTCCAGGATAGTTTACAAGCTCCTCGTCCAGTCCTGATGGGATCTGGTTCGAGTAATCCTCTTTACTGATATAAATATCCGGCGCCGATGGACGCAGCGGCGTGATCGCATGGCGCATAAAATCGATAGCCGTACTGAACGAAAGGAACAAAATGATACTGAACGCAAAGGAACCTGTCACCAGCAGAAAATTTTTCCGGCTGCCGGAGGCATGATGGATTCCCAACGCCGTATCCACCTTGAAAAAACGGGTATTCGCCGCATGCTTTGCCGCCTGCACGGTGCCTGCGTTTCCGGAAACGGCGGTCAGCGGGGACACCTTTGCCGCACGCTTCGCCGGAGCCCTGGCCGCCAGCAAGACGGTGAGGAGGCCCACGAGGATCCCGGCAGCCATACTGGGAAAGCTGATTCCGAACACCGGAAGTCCTTCAAAATAGCCGGGGCTTAAAAAGCGCAGCATCCCGCACAGTACCCAGACTACCAGGATGCCTGCGATCACACCTGCCGGAATTGCAGTCCTGCACCAGCTCAGCGCTTCCCTCCTCACAAATCGGGTCACCTGTCTGCCGGTGGCCCCCAGGCAGCGCATCATCCCGAAAAACTCTGTCCGCCGGGCAATGTTGCTGTTCATGCTTGCGGCGATCATCAGAATCCCGGCGATCATCACAAGCACGGCCAGAACCGCTGCCACAAAATAAAACTGCATCATATAAGAATCCCGGCTCTGGAACATCAGCGCAAGAACCTTCACATTCTGCCGCGCCTCCTCCGGCTTCAGGCCGAACTGCGCGCTGATATCGCCGATTGCTTTCTGGATATTGCAGTAGGGACGAAATTGTACATAATAAACCTCTTCCCGGGCCGCCCCGGTTTCTTCCGAGCGGAGCGCCGAAAATCCTTCCATGTTCAGGAACATGCCGAACGCGTCATGCTCCGCCATCAATGCCATTTCTTTGACGATCCCGGTAATCCGGTACTGCACGGTGTCTCCCTGGGGGATCGTCATTTCTACGGTATCTCCTACCTGCACCCCAAAGCGGGTCTTTGCGCTCTCATTGAGCACGGCCTCACCGGCATTCCCCGGAAGCGTCCCTTCCAGGATCTCCACATCCGGGAACATTTCCATCATCTCTGGGTCAAACCCGCAGACCGCGGTTTCCACCCCCAGGATCTGATAGCCGTCCTCTAAACGGTAATTCAGCACCCCGTACCGCACACTGCTTTTTACCTCCGGACGCGCTTTCAGCAATGTCCCATGCTCTTCATCCAGCACGAAGGCCGCATGCCAGTTTCCATAAGATTTGACTGCCTGGATCATCTGGGAGCGCATTTCCATGTCCGCCATTCCGAAGATCACAGTAACGAGGAATACGGCCAGCACGATGCACAGTCTGGTCATCCGGTTCTGCTTCCGGTGCTGCCTTGCCGAGATTTTGATCAAGTCCAGATAATGCTTCACTCTGACGCACCTCCCAGCTCCGAAAGTTCCCCGTCCGCGACACGAAATACCCGGTCCGCCGACGCAGTCAGGTTCCTGTTGTGGGTGATCATCAGGACCGTCTGCTGGTAATGGCGGGACGCCCTGCACAGAAGGTCCATCACATCCTGGCTGCTCTGAGAATCCAAGTTTCCGGTAGGCTCGTCCGCCAGGACCAGGGCGGGCCGCGTGATCAGCGCCCGTCCGATGGCCACTCTCTGCTGCTGTCCCCCGGAAAGCTGCCCCGGCAGGTGCTTCCTCCGATTTTCCAGCCCCAGCACCTGCAGGATCTCATCCACACGGCCCTGGTCCGGCTTTTTGTAATCCAGCAGCAGCGGGAAAATAATGTTCTGCTCCACGTTCAGCTCCGGGATCAGGTGAAAGGACTGAAAGATAAAGCCGATGTTCTGCCTGCGGAAGATGGTGCGTTCATTTTCTCCCATGGCAAACAGGTCCTGCCCGTTTAAAAATACCTTTCCGGCGCTGGCCTCATCCAGACCGCCGATGCAGTTCAGAAGCGTTGATTTTCCGGAGCCGGATACCCCTACTACCATGCCGAATTCTCCTCTCTGCATGGAGAAGGATACGTGCTTCAAGGCATCCACACGCGCTTCGCCGCTGCCATACGTTTTGCTTAAGTTTTCTACCTTTAAGATTTCCAATTGCGATAACCTGCCTTTCTGAATGATTCAAAAGTAATCCGGTACGGCAAAGCTCTTCGGATGATCAGCCTGTTCCCATAAGGAAACAGGTCACTTCAATGGCTGCTGTTCCGGATTGAGTGAATCATAGCATCCCAACCTTACAATCCGGTGAATGGGAGCTTACAGATCTGTAAGATATGTCTGGATGATACAGCATGAACTTTTTCCACCTGTACGGTTGCAATCCGAAATCTCAGTTTTATGCAATTTATTGCAATAAAACCGATATTTCGGATTAGCAACCTACGCATAAATGAGCAAAATGCGGCTGCGTTAGCAGACGGTAGAGTGCGTAAGCACGGTTTTTGCGAATGGATGAATAGGTTGGAGGCTCTTTAGAGCATCCAACCGTACAGTTGGAAATTTTGTAAATGTCATGATAAGTCATGGATGGAAAAATGTAATCTGAAATACGCTCCCCTCCCCCGGTCTGCTCTCCACGGACAGGCTTCCGCCCTGCCCTTCCACGATCGCCTTCGCCAGAGGAAGCCCCAGCCCTACGCCCTGTCTGCTGACGGATGACCTGCTGCGGTAAAACTGCTTGAAAATATGATGGATGTCCTCCTGCGCGATGCCGCTCCCATTATCCTCCACAGTCAACCGGAACACCGCCGGAGAGCATTTCCACGAGATTCGGATCATTCCGCCTGCTTCCGTGTGGTCCAGCGCGTTTTTCACAAGATTTCCTACCGCTTCCTTTGTCCATTCCAGATCACAGGTCAGCATTTCCTCCGGATCTCCCCGGACCGCAATCTCCTTTCCCTCCTGTTTTGCCCTCTCCAGCAGATCGTCCACGGCCCGGGAGACCAGCTCCGATACAAAACACGGCCGCTTTTCAAACACAATATTTCCCGTATCCAGGCGCGCCATTTTCAAAAGGGATTGGATGAGCTGCTCCATCCGCTCCAGGGACTGCATGGCTTTCCGTGAAAATTTTTTTACCGCGTCTTCATTTTGCGGCTCCTCAGATATAATTTCCATATACATGTTCAATGCGGCCAGAGGCGTTTTCAGCTGATGGGAAATGTTGGAGATCATATCCTTTAAGAAGCTTTTTGCTCTGTGCTCCATCTCGCTCTTCGCTTGCAGCGACAGGGCAAGCTGCTCAATACTGCCGAAAAGCTGATAGATCGTTCCGGTCTCCCCTGATGGTAAATGCTCCCCGAACCAACCGTCCGCATACCCGGCGATCACCTTTTCCGCGTTTTCATAAAAATGTTCCCGCCCCCGCAGGAAATGTGCCGTGCCCGCCAGGAGAACTGCCGCAAATAAGATTCCTGCCGAGAGCAGCAGCAAGCTCAGGGGAATGGAAGTCTCTTCGGCGAGGAGCAGCAGGTAAGCCGGCGTATCCTCCGTGTGGCCGGTCGTCCGCAGCAATTTTTCTCCTGCTTCCGTCACCTCCGTATGATTCCAGGCCGAGGCGATCAGCGCGGGCTCAATCTCCCGCTCCAAAAGATACGATGCCACCGCAAGCTCACGGTTTACGAGGATCCGCCGGATAGCTCCGGCCTGAAAGATACCGCAGATACCGTGAAAGCAGATCTGCAGCGCACAGATGCATATCAGAAAAATATAAAACCTCCGCGTCTGTTTTTCATACATGAATTTCAAAATATTTCCTCCTTCAATCCCATGATAGCCATTCGTCCGTTTCACAAGGGATACACCGTTCTTTCAGATTGAGCGATGCAGACGGCAGCTATTCCTTCCACTGATATCCGAATCCCCGGACTGTTTTCAGATGCGCGGGACGGGAAGGATTTTCTTCCAGCTTTTCCCGGAGGCGGCGCACATAAACGGACAGTGTATTATCATCCACAAAATTACCGGCGCCATCCCACAGCTTGTCCAGAATGGTTCCCCGGGTGAGCACCCTCCCGCTGTTTTTCAGCAGCAGGCAGAGCAGCCGGTATTCCGCCCCGGTAAATTCTACAGGCTCTCCGTGAAGAAATACTCTGCCTTCCGCAAGATTCACCGTCACCTCCCCGGACCGCAGGACTCCCTCTCCGGCGCCCTGCATGCTGCTGCGGCGCAGAAGCGCCCGAATACGGGAACACAGCTCCCCCAGCTTGAACGGCTTTGTGATATAATCATCCCCTCCACAGTCCAGGCCGCGGATGACGCTGGTTTCCTCATCGGACGCAGTCAGAAAGATAATGGGGACCGGATTGCCCGATTCCCGCAGCTTTTCGCACAAGGTAAATCCATTTCCGTCCGGCAGGGTCACATCAAAAAGAAGCAGGTCGAAATCTGCATTTTCTGTAAGTAAGCTTTCGGCCTCCCGGATTGTCCCGGCAACCCGGAGGTCAAATCCATTTTTTTGTAAAGAATAAGTCAGGCCGTCAATCAGGCTGATATCATCTTCGAGGAGTAATAATTTCTGCAAATAGAACACCTCCTTTTTCGCATACTTGCCGACTGCCATGAATATAGAATATATTATACACGATTTTGGAAAAATAATGGCTTACAAATATGTAAGGTCGAAAATGGAACCGAAGGACAGATGGTATATCCGTCAGAGCGGGCCAGGCTTCATCCGATCTGACTTTTAACAGATCATTTTCAGTCTTTCTTCGAAGCACTCTGCACTGACGCAGAGTCTCTTCCCACTGTTCACATACCTCTTTGACAAACTGCCGGTAAACCGTTAACCGCTTTTTATGGCCCGGAATCCGGATTCCATGATATGACTTTCCTTTGGAAATGATACTGCTCCATGGGTCTTTCAGGCGAACCCCTTTCCGCTGCAGGCTGTTTGCATCCACCCTATCTGTCATAGCAGCGCTCAGCAGGCCGATCGCTTCCAGGATTGTAGATTTTCCGGAACCATTTGCTCCGATAAACACATTCACTTTTCCTGGTTCAAAAGATGTATTATATAAAGATTTAAAATTTCCAAAACCCATCTTCCTCAGCTTCATATCTATTTCCCCTTTCTTCCCCAAAGTATAGCATACATCATAAATTAAATATAGGCATCTTTTTGTTTTTGAGCATCAGCTCCATTGAAGGCTCTCTGCGGAAATTGGTGGAGAACGGGGAGTTTAGGCGGGAAGGGGTTGGGAAGTCAACGTTCTATATCCGGTTGAAATAAGCTGTGCTGCAGTGGATAGATCACTCCGCCCCGCAATTTCCAGAATCTACTTTGCGCAGTTATCCCCGCAATTTGTAGCATTGAAAATATGTTCCCTGTCCTTATACATCAGGATCAGCGTCTTTGTACCGCCTGACAGGTTCTTCGGGCCGATCGGCCCGAGTACAGGGCTTTTGATCAGATGCGGGCTGATCACCCTCGACCGATCAACACTAAGTATGATCTCTCTGACCAGCTCATCATCGAACCATTCATCCTGATATGTGCTGTTAAAATAAATATTACTCCGATTGATCACATTTTCATGATCTCCTTAATAAATATACAGCATCTTCCTTTTTCCTCTCCATCAAACACACATGCCGCCAGAACCATCATGGCCATTCAGCCACTCTATAAAAAGTATTTCATCGTAAGCATGGCGCAAAAGCTGCCAAACGTGGGATTTCAAATGAATATATCGCTATCTGCACCGGCATTCAGCGTGATGGAGAGGTGATCGCAGAAACCGTAAATTGCGCAAAACCATCAGGAAAAGAACTGGATACTATATTTCGTGGACATATAGCAGAGGATACCCTTGTGCTTACAGACGGGCTCCGTAGTTATCATGTGCTCGAAACGCTGGCAAGCTGTACAGTTGTAGATATAAATCAGGAAGAAAGAAGGGGAATCTTTAACCTCAATACTGTAAATAGCTTACATTCCTTTATCAAAGAGACCTATAATCATTACCGCGGAGTTGCCACGAAACATATCAATCGCTATAATGCTTTATGGAGGATGCACATAAAAGCTGGGATTCAGGCCGTCCATTGCCGCAGGCAATGGACGGCCTGAGTTACAGGGCACGCCTGGTCAAGGTGTGACCTGTAACCCACTGTGTTCCCCACTAAAAATATAAGATCGAAAGGCTTTACACTCAAATTTCATTTTGTTATAATAAAATTATCTGATAAACATTATTTTCGGAAAAGGCGGTGATCAAAATATGACTGGGAAAGAAATAGTTAATTTAATCCGGCAGCTTAGAAAAGACGGTATGAGCGACACAAAAATTCTCGACCTGATAGAATTCATTGAAACCCACGATCCAAAAGAACAAACAGACGAAGAATAAAGAGTGCCAGAGGATCCTTTAGGCGTTGCAAAAGAAGGGACTGTTATGTCCGAGAGTTTTTCATCTCTTGTGTAACAGCCCCCATTACAGTTCATTCTGTTTTCGCTATACTCTTGTTATTTACTCATATTCTTCGATCGTCCACTCATCCCGCCATTCGATCCGGATCTGGTCCCCGTCGAATTTCAGCGGGAGCCATACATAATCGGACACCGACGAATTGATCTTCATATCCTCCGCGTCCTCTGCCGTGAATACAAATTCCACCTTTGGGTCAAAGATCCGTCTGAATTTTTCCTGGATCCTGTCGGAATACGCTCCTGTTTCATATCCTTCCATCCGGCAGATCTCCGGCTTCCAGCGGTCCGCCAGCGCGATATACAGGTCCTTCTTTCCCGGATGGCGGAACACGGATGTGATCTGGGAATTGAAGGAGGTCTTTGAGCTGTCATTTACATGGGGATCGCCCAAAATCTCATAAGGACCGTTCCAATCTGCCGCCATTGCGGCCTCCGACGGGTTAGAGTAGTATCCGGTTGTACCTGAGGTAATGAGATAATGCAGGCCGTTGCGGGTAAAATGTGCGGGTGCTTCCCGTGCCTGGGGCGGCGCCGTGTGCGGGAAATGTTCCGTATAGGTTCCCGCCGCGTCCGTATAGTCTTCATTGAGTTCTGCCACATAAATGCAGGTATGCGGTTTCTGGCTGATCAGATATCCCTTTTCCGTGTCCGGATCCACCTGCAGGTCGAAGTCCCCGACCTCCAGTCCGCAGGGATTTACTTTCGGGTTCACCATTTCATACGGCCCCAGGATCGAATCTGCCGTCAGCACCGCGAAGCACGGCGGTTCCCCCATGATCTTCAGCCATGCCGCATATTTTTTTGTCCTTTCATTATAAATGATGTGGGGACGATCCATCATGGCCGAAGGATGCAACGGGGACGACTCATCCCTGGTATCCGGCGGGATGATGATCCCCTCGCTTTTCCAGTTATACAGATCCTTTGAGGAATAGCAGCGCACGCCCCAGTGCCAGATGCTGTCCTTTCCGGTTGTCTTTTCCTTATTTTCTCCATACCAGTAAAATGTGTCCCCTACCGTTATGATACTGCCCCCGTGTGCCTGGATCCGGTTTCCGTCGGTGTCAAGCCAGACCCGGCCGGGTGTGATCGAATGATACGTCATAATTCTACCTCCCTATATAATCGGCTGCGCACATTTTATTTCAATTTAAATTCCATATGGAGCCCTTCACTGCTGTTCGAACCAATATAGAGGTCAAATGTCCCCGGCTCCACCACATAATTACAGCTTCGGTCGTAATAGCCAAGCTCTGCTGCCGGCAGTGAAAATTCACATTCCTTCTGTTCCCCCGGCTGCAGCGCGATCTTCATAAACCGTTTCAATTCCTTTACCGGACGCACGCAGCCCGCTACTTTATCATGGATATACAACTGTACGATTTCTTCCCCAAAACAGTCCCCGGTATTCTTTACTTTTACTCTGCAGTTCAGTTCACTATCCAAGCGGATTTCTGGTGTGAGTACCTCCAACTCCGAATATTGGAAGGTCGTATAGCTCAGCCCATATCCAAACGGATACAGCGGCTCTATCGGCACATCAATTCCGGCAAGCTTCAGCAGGAATTCTTCCTGCGCGCCTGACAGATGAAGATCTGCCCGGGACGCGGCCTCACCGCTCATAAAAGCTGTTTCCCCGGCAACTGCCACGATAAAATCCGCATTTTCCGCCTTCTCAAGAGCCTCAGCAAATCCTTCCCTGCTGTCATGAACCCCAAAGCCTTTTACATAAGAAATCTCCGTTCCTTCCGGAGCGTTTTTTTACAGCCCTTCCACAATTGTGACCGTTTTTCCGCTATCCCCGGTAAATGCCCAGGGGCCGGTCAGCGCTTCTTTATCATCGGCCAGTTCCCCAATGACCAAAATCCGCTTCTTCTCCCTGACAGGCAGGACATCCTCGTTTTTCAGCAGTACGATCGTCTGCCTTGCCACCTCTCTCGCAATCGCTCTGTGTTCCTCTGACAAAACAATTTTCCTGATTTTCTCTGGATCATAGACATACTCTTTGTCAAACAGCCCATATTCCAGCTTTTTCTCCAAAACCCGTCTCGCTGCCGTATGGATGACTTCTTCCTCTAACTGCCCGTCTTCCACAAGCTTTTTGAGATAGTTCCGATAATCATAAGAAGTCATGTCCACGTCATTTCCTGCCAGCAGAGACATTTTCGCCGCCTCAGCCTCATCCCCCGAAATACCGTGGGACACACATTGTTTCACCGCTTCCGCGTCGCTTACTACAAACCCTTGAAATCCCATCTCATCCCGGAGCAGGTCTGTCAAAAGTTCTTTGTCACACACACAGGGGATGCCGTTTAAATCGTGGAACGCTGACATAACACAATCCACTCCTGCGTCAACCGCGGCCCGGAACGGCGGAAGGTATGTCTCATACAATTGCCGCGTCGAAATGCTGACTGTATTGTAATCCTGTCCTCCGCTTGCCGCCCCGTAAGCCGCAAAATGCTTTGCTGTACAGATCATAGGTCCATCCCCGTCATCCGCATGATATTCTTCCACCATTTCTTTCGCGATAACAGATGCCAGATACGGGTCTTCCCCGGGGCTTTCTACGATCCTCCCCCAACGGCCGTCCCTTGCTACATCCAGCATAGGTCCTAATACCCAGTTTACCCCTGAGACAATCGCTTCCTTTTTGGCAGTCTTTACCAATTTCCTGTGAAGCTTTGGATTCCATGCAGATGCCATTGCCAGCGGCGTCGGGAAGATTGTCCTGTACCCTCGGATCACATCCACTCCGACCAGCAGCGGGATCTGAAGCCTGCTCTTTTTGGATGCCGCAATGACCTGAGCCAACTTCGCGTCGTCATATAAATTTACAAAACAACCGATTTCTCCTGCTTCCAGTTCGTCCAAACGCAGATTTTCTTCACACATTGCCAGGCGCTCCTGCAATTTCTGTTCGGATATTTTTCCTTCCATCATTTCCGTTACCCAGGAATCAATATCCGCCTCCACCCCCGGCAGCGTACAGACGGTCGCCGGGCTGGCCTGATTGATCTGCCCGATCTTTTCCTCCAGAGTCATTTGTTCCATCAACGCGTCCACGCGTTGTTCTATTTCTTTGTGAGTCATACTGTACCTCCTGCTGGTCTTTCTATTCCTTTAATCTTTCTATTCCTTTGCCGCCTGTTCTCTTCTTGTCAATTCCGCCACAACTTCCGGTTCTTCCTTATCATAATGGTAAATAAGCTTGTAAGCCAGTATGATCACAATATAAATAACTGCCGGAAGAATTGCGAATACCGCGGTAATCCCAAACCTTGTAGAAGAGGTCTGCACGGCATTTGCCACATATCCTGTCAGCGCAAGTGTCCATCCCGTAATCGCGGACGCGAGTCCCGCGCTGATTTTTCCCGCAAATGTTCCGATGGAAGATGCCGTTCCTTCAATTCGTATTCCGGTCTTGTAATCGCCATAGTCGATCGCGTCCGCGGTAATGATATTGATCGGAATGGAAACCGGACCTGTCATCAGTCCGCCAAAAACGGTTCCCGCGATCAACAAAGGTACATTTGCGGTCATTCCTGCTACAACCCGCATCGCAAAGGAGATCAACTGTCCGCCGCATCCGAAATACACACTTTTCTTTTTTCCGAGATATTTTAAACAGGGGCCCGCAAAAAACAGGACGCTAACCACCATCGGAATCAGGCCTACCATACTCAGTGAGGTCATCAGCATTTCATCTTCCATTACATATTTGTAAAAATACGTCTGTGAACCGGAATTGATATTCAGCGCAAGCTGCATCAGGGTCGTGATCGCCAAACCAAAGATACAATATTTATTTGAAAAGAATAGTTTTACGCCCTCGATAAAGGATAACCTCTTTGTCCCTTCATTCAAGATTCCGTCTTCATTGTGCTCAACTGCAGCGACATGCTCTCTGGTCAGGAAAAATGCTGACATCAGACCCGCCGCAAGGATAAATCCATATATAGCAAATACAATTCTCCATGCCGTTGTATCTCCACCCATCTTTGCGATAAACGGAAATGTTACGGAACTTGCCAGCATCGTACCGCCCAGCCCGAATAACATCGAATATCTTGCAAGCCCTCCCCTTTCGATTCCGTCCATGGTCATAAGCGCAAGCAGGGATGTCTGCGCCACACCGACCATCGTATAGATAACGGAGCTAAACAGGTTATATGTAAGAAACGCATAGACCAGCTGGCTCATCGGACTTGCGTTCTGCGGCACCATAAAGATCAGCGCGAATGCCAGGCCTGCGGGAACCGACAGCCACAGGATCCAGGGACGCGCCTTTCCCCACTTTGTTTTCGTCTTATCTACAATATTTCCCGCGATCAGATCCGTAATTCCGTCAAACAGCTTTGAGATCATAAACATCGTTCCCACCGCGCCGACCGCCATTCCGATATTATCCGTATAAAACATCGTCAAAAACGCACCAAGCAGCGAATTGGATGCTCCGGATAACGCTGCCAGTCCATATCCAAGTTTTTCAGTAAACTTTAATTTACCATTCATTTTTCTCTCTTCCTTTCTTCTGCATTTTCACTGTTTACGATTTCTGACGTCAGTATACCAATAAATCCACTCAAAGCGTAGTGCCATAGGTGACACAGGACGGCGTGTTTCGCGACATACCGCCGTGTCGTGATTGACAACCTTCTATGTCGTATTTTATACTTGCTTTATCATTACACAATACTGTACCAGGCTTTTATACAGACTGAAAGTCTTTCTAAAAGAGCTATTGTAAACATACCCGTGAAAGGAGAACAGACATGATTTTTCGAGACGCGTTTCCTCAACAGAATCAGCTGAACAGCCTGGAGCATACCTTTAAGCTGCTTCACACACAGTTTCCGGAACGCAACCTGCAGCTTCCTCATTCCAGTGAATATCTGAGCGACATTTTGAAGCTGGCCGCGCAGCGGTCCGGACGTTCATTTCCGAATCAGCTTCTGGAAAGCCGGCTGGAAGAAGATTCTTTTTTTCGGAGCGGATTCGATACGGAGCTGTACCGCCATCTGCGCTATCTTCCCGCCTGTCTGCATTCCCATTCCTTCCTGGAGGTTGTCTGCGTCGTTGAAGGAAATTGTATGAATTACATTCAAGAACAGGAATTGCACATGCACAAGGGAGACATCTGCATCATTGCTCCGGAAACGACACATGCCATCAGCGCGTTTTCTGATGACTGCGTCATCATCAATATTGTTTTGAGAACCAGTACCTTTGAAAAGGTATTTTTCGGGGTTTTGTCGGAAAATGACGTGCTGTCAGATTTTTTTACGCGCACTCTTTATCATTCGAAAACGCGTCCTTATCTTTTCTTCCGTACAGGAGAAGATCAGGAGCTGTTCGACTATGCGCTTTATGCATACAGGGAATTTTTAAGAAACCGTCAGTATAAAGAACGGTTTTTGAACAATATTGTAGGAGCTTTTTTCATTATTCTTCTCCGCAATCATGGTTCCAATGTGATCGTACCAGAGGCTGATTCCCATGGACACGATGAAAATGTTGTCTTCATTTTGAAATACTTACAGGAGAATTATACGTCCGTTACCTTGAAGGAGCTGGCAGAATTTTTCAATTACAGTGAACGGCAGATTCAACGAATTATCAAGAACTGTACCGGGATGAGTTTCAGCCAGAATATCCAGAAGCTGAAAATGCGGCAGGCCGCGCGGCTGCTGATCAATCCGGACATGCCGATTTCGGCTATCGCGGAGGAACTGGGATATATTGATCCGGGAAATTTCCGGCATATCTTTAAGAAATATTATGGGATGACTCCGGCGGAATACCGGGAGCAGAATTAATGCAATGCTGTACTAATACAGCATTGCGCGTCATATGGTACTGCACGGCAGATTGATCTAGCGTACAGTATCAATCCGCTCCCTCTTGTTTCCGTCAGATTCCGACATTCCCACTGTTTACGCCTGCTTCCGCATTCTCTTCCAACGGAAGCCAGTCAATAAATTTTTTGATATACCGATTCCAGAAGTCCCACTCATGTCCGCCCGGTCCTTCTTCGCAGGTCACCTCCGCGCCGGATGCCCTCAAAAAATTCCAGAGCTTTCGGTTTGCTTCCAGCAGGGAATCTTCCGTACCGCATGCCAGATACATTTTCGGCAGTTCCGCATGTTCGTCTGTTAGTTTTTTTACAAGCCATTCCGGATTTTTATCGCTTTCCTTCACTTCTGCCAGATCTCCGAAAATGCTTTCCGCAAAGTCCCTCCTTCCTTTCTTATCTGGATAAGCCTGAAACTTGTTATGAAGATGTTTTGTTTTTTGCCGTCTCCTTTTTTAAATCAGTATAACATCCGGCATGGGAAAAAAACAGTGGAAAATATGACATAACACAGCGCAAAACCGGAGTTACAGGTCACACCTTGACCAGGCGTGCCCTGTAACTCCGGCCGTCATTTTAAATTGCCTGCGGCAATGGACGGCCTGAATCCCAGCTTTTATGCGCATCCTCCTGACCAATCAGCGTAGTGATTGGTCAGGGTGTGACATGTAACAAACCGGACATTAATCGTGAACTGTAACCAGTAACATACTTGCGCGGAAGGCAAAAAACGGATATACTGATAGATATTGGTAACGGTTCAAAACGACAAGCGATATTTGAAGTAACCGTGTAGCTTTATAAGTTATGATGGAGGTGTGATCATGAAGAAACCATTGCCGATCGGTGTTGATAATTTTGGAAAAATAATAAAGAATGGTTATTACTACGTGGATAAGACCATGCTCATTAAGGAACTGATGGATTTAAAGGGAGAAGTCAATCTGTTTACCCGTCCAAGACGTTTTGGCAAAACCTTAAATCTCAGTATGCTCAGATACTTTTATGAGGATACGGGAGACGTGAAGAAAAATGAGGCGAACCAATCCCTTTTCCAGGGCTTAAAGATTATGGAGCAGGGCGGAGAATATACGGAACATATGGGAAAGTATCCTGTCATCAACCTGACGCTGAAATCAGCGAAGCAGCCAACCTTTGAATCAGCTTACGGCAAGATAAAAAAAGCAATCGCGGACGAATTTCAAAGGCACCAGTATATATTAGCAGCTGATAAAATCGGTGAAGAGGATAAGGAACTGTTCCGGAAAATTGCAGATCGAAAAGCGGAATATGATGATTATTCCGGAGCACTGGAATTTTTAAGCAAATGCCTTCATCAGGCAACGGGTAAAAATACAGTGATTTTGATCGATGAATATGATGTGCCGTTGGAAAATGCGTATTTTCGGGGATTTTATGAGGAAATGGTGGATTTCATCCGCTCTTTATTTGAGTCTGCGCTGAAGACGAATGATTTTCTGCAATTTGCAGTCATTACCGGGTGTCTGAGGATTTCGAAGGAAAGTATATTTACCGGGCTGAATCATCTGAGGATGATATCTGTGCTTGACCGGAGATATAGTGAACATTTTGGTTTTACAGAACCGGAAACACGGCAGATGATGACATACTATGGAGTCGAGAGCCGCTTTCCGATCCTGAAAGAATGGTATGATGGATATTCATTTGGCAATACGGAGGTTTATAATCCGTGGAGTGTAATCAACTTTATGTATGATTTGTATGCGGATGTCAACGCTTTCCCGCATCCCTACTGGGTCAATACCAGTTCCAATGATATCATTAAGGACATGATCGCCAGGGCTGACCGGGAGATGAAAAGACAGATTGAAACTCTTTTAAAAGGAGGAACCTTAGATATACAGGTTCATGAAGAGGTCACCTACGGGGATATGCACGGTAATGGGGAAAATTTGTGGAATTTCCTTTATTTTACTGGATATCTGACGAAAGAAAGCGAGTACTTTAAGGAGTCTTCTGTCTTTTTGCGGGTGCGGATTCCCAATATAGAAGTAAAGACTATTTATCAGAATACGATTATGAACTGGCTGAAAGCTATGATACAAAAAGAAGATTTTCATGATCTCTACCGTGCGATGGAAGATGGAAACGCCCAGAGGATGACAGATATATTAAACGGACAGCTTTGGCGTACGATCAGCTTCTACGATAGTGCCGAGAACTTTTATCACGGATTTCTTACCGGAATCCTTAGCCAAAGCGAAAATTACCTGGTGAAGTCCAACCGCGAATCAGGCAACGGACGTTCTGATATCATGGTGAGGAGTCCTTCCTTGCGGGGCAGGTCCTTTATTCTGGAAGTCAAGGTATCGAATGAGATTGATGATTTGGAAATGGATGCCCAGAAGGCTCTTGATCAGATCTATGATAAAAAATATATGGAGGAGCTGCGCGCGGAAGGTTATAAAAAAATTGATTGTTATGGAATCTCTTTTTTCCGGAAGGATTGCGAGGTCCGGTTTGGAAAGGTGCAAAACGAAACACCATAAATACAAAAAGATGCCGGTTATATACCGGTTATGATTCTCATTTCACCCAAATGAGAGAGGAAGCCTCTTCCCCGAACAGGCAGGAGGCTTCTTTCTCTTATTTTCAAAGTGTATTATACGATGATCAGACGTCTCTTATTTACGTGATGCCCGAACTCCGGCATAAATACAAATGGTTCTTCATCCGGGTCCAGATGGTCCTGGATGATCGGAGGCATATAGGAGGAAGTAAAGCAAAAGCCATATGTGATATCATGGAAGCCCTGCGCCAGCCCTCCTTCTTTCTTCACCTTCAGCACTGCCGGCTCGGTGACTGCCCAGTGTGTCTGAAAATCTGTTTTCATTTCTTCCAGAGTGTAGTCTTCACCCTTAATATTCCAGACGATCTCCTCTTTTTCAAATTTTTCCCCGTCAATATACAGTGTTCCCGGCCGAAGCTGGCTCAGGAAGATCCCGCGGTAATAGGGGAGCCGGACCTTAAACTGAAATCCTGTGATTTTTCCGTTCTCTTTTATATTTCTAAATCCAACTGACTGAATAACTTCTTTTTCCATGCCGTTCCCCTCCTCAATCTCCGATCTCATTTTTCAGCATGATGTGCTGTTTTCTCAAAGTCTGTCCTACCTCATACCCGAAATCATATTTATCCGCGCCTTCGTATTCACTCAGCAGATATCCGTCCCAGTCATGCTCCTTCAATATCCGGATGATCTCTTTATAAGGTATCGTTGTCTCCTCAAAGTCATCGCTCATATTAATAAATTTTGCGTGACAGCAGTAAATATACGGCAGAAGCGGTATGATATCCTCCGGAGCATTCGGCGTGTAAAGCGGATCCCTGAACTCGTTTTCTCCAAATTTGAGCCTGAAAACACTGAAATCAATATTCAGGCCAAAATGCTTTGTTCCCGTTTCTTTGATAAAATCTACGAAATCTGTTACCATCTGGCCTTTCAGATTGGTCGGCGTATGGATCTCCGGGCACATCTTAATATCCAGCTCTTCTGCCAGCGGAAGCGCCATTTTGATGATCTCTCTCCAGTTTTTTACCGGGGCAAGCTCATTGGAGATCACAGGCATCTTCGTCCGCATCACCTTGAATCCCAGCCTGTGGGCAAGCCGTATATCTCTTGCCAGCATCTCATAGGATTCCTCGGTCGTAAGGTCCCTGTCGCCCAATACATGGGAGTCGATCCAGTTTCCGTATTCTACCGGGACGATCTCATACTTATCACACAGGCGGAGCCATTTGTCCACCCATTCGTCGGTGGGATAGGGATAGTTTTCAATATGCGTATTCGCCAGGATCTCGATCCCGTGCGCCCCCATATCGTGTACATCTTCAAAACAATCTTCCAGTGTCTTTGATAAACCAAATTCCGCTGAATAGCTGTAAAAAGCAACTCCGCGCTTTGGTCCTTTGCGCCTTTGTGCCGCAAAGGGTGGTCGCCGCTTCACGGGAATCCTTAACATTCAGTGCCCACGCTGCTTCCAGGAAGATCGTAGCCCCGTTTTCCATCCTGACAAATCCAAACGCGATTTCACCTCTCTGTTGTAGCTGATCTTCATGGCAAAGGACTGCCTGTTCCATAGAAAAAAACAGCCCTGCTGCTGATAGTATAGCAACTTTGGGCTGTTGATTCAATCTCAATCTTTTCTGAAATGGCCCCCTCTTTCCGGATCACTTCAATACGACCTCCATAATTTCCAATCCATCCGCTTCTTCCGCTTTCAGCTTCAATTCACACGTTCCCGCCGATGCTAAGATTCCGGCAGATACCGTCTGGATTTTCCCCGCTTCTCCAGTCATGCCGATGGTTCCCGCCGGTACATCATCCAACAGGACCTGCAGCCTTCCGCTTCCGGCGCAGGTACATTCTATCCCGGACCACGGGGCATCATTTTTCACATAACGGAAAATCATTTCATCTCCCGGTGAGATGTGGGTCAGTTTTTCAGGATATTCATGAATCCGGGCAGCACTGGATGCCGCATGATTCCTCTGTGTAATTCCGGCCGGCTCTTCGTGGCTCGCATCATGTCCCATATTGCCGGAAGCCGATTCTGTTCCCGGTAAAACAGCATTCTTCCCGCGGCCTGCATCCTCAGCCCCAATATATACCGTCCCTTTCAGTCCGCACGCCTGATATCCGTAAATCGTTTCCCCCGGCGCAAACGGAGCCCCGGCCCCCTGGGAGGTCATTTTCACCTCATCAATGGTCCCGTCCGGATTGACCGTAATCGGCTCAATGCAGAGTCTCCGGTGCTGCTGCGCGCCCCGGCTGCATCGGTGGTAAAATACATACCACTGCCCGTTGACGCATTCGATGGAGCCATGATTGTTCCAGCTTGCGGGATCGCAGCCGTCGTTGTCGATAATGATTCCCCGATAGGTAAATGGTCCCAGCGGAGACTTGCCTGTGGAATAGCCGAGGGACGTAGGTTTCCCCCGCTCCATGTCGGCGTATACATAATAATAGGTGTCTCCGATCTTTCTCATGGAGGATCCTTCATGGAAAAAATGCGTTTCCTCCGTGACCAGATCATCCCGAATCCCTTCCGGGTTAAACGACACCATATCCGGATTCAGTCTCACGCCGTGGGAAAAGAGCTGCCCCCAGTAATAGTAAGCCTGTCCGTCATCGTCGATGAACACGGCCGGATCGATCCCGCCGCAGGGAAGCTGTACCGGATCGGCAAAGGGCCCTTCCGGGCGGTCGGAAACAGCCACTCCCTCGCTATCATCGGGCATACAGAAATAGAGATAATATTTTCCGTCACGTTCCAGGCAGTCCGGCGCAAATAATAACGCAGGCTTATCTTTTTCGCCTTCCTGTTCAAATTTTTCCTTCATGTCATCGCCCTTTTCCCGCGCTGCCTCGAGCATTTTCCGGATAAACGGCGTAGGTCTGGACCAATCGATCCCGGGGTACTTGGGCGCGTCCGGATCGTTGTACCAAGGAACCTGCTGCCCGGTAAACGAGATATCATGGATCGTCCAGTGTTCCATGTCCGGCGTGGATACGACGTGGTATTTTTCACTGCAGAATACATCCTCCCGGTCGTCGAAGCTTCCGTAGATATAGAGCGTTCCGTCGGGCATCACATGCGCCTCGCTGTCCGGTACGTGATATTCTAATGGGAGTACGGGGTTTCTCTTGTTCTGGAAATGTTTCATTTTTTGCGGCCTCCTTTTTTTGAAGCACCTGTTCTATGGAATGACAGAAGAAAGGCGAGAAGCCATATGTCCAGCAGTATCGGCTTATGGTTCTGGTTCTAAAACGGCCTCGGCAAAAACAGCAGGTGCTTATTTGCTGATAGATTATAGAATCAGTATAGCATTCAGAATAGGAAAGCCATAGTGCGAAATATGACATGATGCAATGCAAAATCGGACATGAATGGCCAAGAAATAAATTGCTCTTCTTTTATCTGGTCAAGCTCATAGTCTCCCTTAAGAATCCTTCAGCGTGAAAAAGACTGCCTCTTTCGCAAAGCAGCCTTTTTCACGATTTCTATCTTGAATTCTGATCCTTCCATCACAGCTTCAGATCTACAAACCCGATCTCCAACCCTTCGTCGGTAAATACAGTTTCTCCTCTCAGGTTCAGATACAGCTTGTCAAGCTCGTCTTCATTAACTAACCAGGCAAAGCGGATCGTGACGCTTTCTCCCGGCTTGATCTCCGGAATATAATTTTTCGGTCCGCTTCCGCCTCCGGAAACATCCGCATAGCACATAATATTCCGCACGCCGGTATTTTCATTTTCTACGTAATCGCAGGTTTCATTCGCACGGTCGAATACCTGACAGGTATTGCCGTTCTTTACGATTGGAATCAGGTCCGCGAAGTACCACGCGTCATGATATGTCTGGCTGCTGGTGTTCTTGTACTCCACCTCGGCGTAAACAAGCTTCACCCGCCTCCTGTCTGGCTGATATAAACGGGAATATTGAAAAAAAAGAAGCTTATTGAATGGACGGACCGGATGCTCTAAAGCGTATCCAGCCCCGCCGTCCGGATAAATTCGAGAAATTGATCGCAGTTTCTCTTTTCCTGCTCCGTGCCGCCCATGACAGTATTCCGGCATATCCTTTCCGTGGCTTCATACTCATCTATAAACTTATCCTTAAGCGACTCCCTGCTGAAATCACAGTCTTTACAATCACAATCTTCCAGATAAAACTTTTGAAACAACTCATTTTCAACCGAATCAATGCTGATACAATGATTGACCGTATATTTCAAGATAAACTTACAATATTTTTCAAAATTCTTATGATATACTCCTTCTTCCAGAAAAAGTTGATTCAGCAATGAGGATTTTCTATAGTCCCCTTTATTCAAACACAAATCCACATCTTCACGGCTCCGGAAGAGTTTACGTTCCTTGAATACCTTGATAAATCGATATTCTGCACAAACATTTGGAATAATGATATATCGCCTTTGAAATTCAGGATGCAGTTTACCTATCATCTTCAAATGGTTGTATATTGTTACAATATCACTGTTCTCAGGAACCATATCCAAAACTGCAATTATAAAAACCTCCGGATTATCGTATAACAGCCGTTCCATTTCTGGTGCTAATTTCCCATTTCCGCCTGAAAATCTTATGGATGCATTTTCTTCTTCATAAGCAGATGTATATAGCTTACTCAGCACATCCTTCTGATAATCTTCAAAGTATATTACACATTCCATACGGTGATCCTGTCGCTTTCCATATTGATATAGCATTCCTGGGAATCTTCCAGCGCCGCGCAGTCCGTCTTACAATCGACCATAAAAATCACATCCGGCCAGTGATCAAATTGCGGAGCGAACTGCTCTTTCAATAAATCATATCGATCGATAAAAACGAGCCATATATCTTCCTGAACGGAAAATGGCACATGATTTAAAAAGTCATTGTAGGTATAACCATATACCGGGAATCCCGCAATCCCGTACTCCTTACACAGATTCAGCAATTTCGTCTTTCCATTTGCAGATATATTTCCGCACGTATAGATTCCAGGCTCCAGCATGATCCTGATCGGGATTCTCACATCATCAATTGAAAACATTTATACTTCCTCCAAATATCGTGACAGCAACCGCATGGATGTAAATTGCTTTCCATATACAGAAACGTCCACCAGATCATCCTCTGAGTAATCACTGATCCTGCATTCTGGCCTTGAAATAAGAATGCTGCCGTTTTTACAATTTGAAATAATGCAGTCCCTTGCGTTCATTCCACATTCTATTAAGTCTATGATTTCTTTTTCACCGCATCGTACGGTTTCCAGGGCGGCCTTACAGCCTGTACTCAAAAAGCCGGAATCCAGCTTAAATCCCAAATCGGTCGATAAACGCGTTGCGGCCTGCGACAGCTGCCTTTTCAATCTGTGAAAGGATTCTTTCATCTTCTTCATGCTCTCCCAGTATGACTTTGGACAGCCGGGCACGATCAGGTCGATGGAGCCGTGGCCGCTGGTGGCAGGCTCTATCTTTCCTTTCAGTCTTTCCAGGAACAGATCATAGTAATCATATGTTTTTTCCTCCGGGACTGTGGGCGCGAATTTCAGGATCTGATCCTGTACCTTTTTGAAATCGTCCACCCAGGCCAGACGGTGGTAATAAATCTTTGTAAGCTCAAAAAACTCCTGGCTCACCTTTTCCCAGAACGATAAGTTCGTATGGTTTCAGAGCTTCCGGGAATCCGCCCTGCGGAACGGCCATCATCCGATCACACGGGTGCTTTTATTTACCGAGTGTACGGTCAGCGAAAAGCAGGCCCGATCCATGGGATTTCCTGCCGGAGCGGAGGTTTATTATATTCAGCGTCTGCATTATCTGGACGAGCTGCCGCTGATCCTGAACCATAATTATTTTCTAAAGGAAGCGGTTCCCGGACTTACAAAGGAAATCGCGGAAAATTCCATTTATCAGTATCTGGAACAGACACTGCACATGACGATCGTAAACAGCAAACGGATCATGACGGTGGAAAAGCTGACGGAGATCGACGAAAAATATCTGAAAATCGATGCCGGGGATTATAATTGCATGGCAGTGGTCAGCAGCCAGACTTACAACAGCGACGGGGTGATGTTTGAATATACCCAGTCCAGGCACCGGCCGGATTATTTTCGGTTTTATGACAATGCGGTGAGAAAGCCTGTCTGAAAGCAGCTCTGACGCTTAAAAAATTTTGAATAAAATCTTGCATTATTTGGGGCTATTGCAACGTTTCAATAAAAGGCCAGGAAACTTTTTCTTCGCACATAGGATAAAACATCCATTCGTCTA
>Ga0073906_1000440_pt1 | contig 74807 bp, 74 predicted proteins | sample Inofromicrocosms_FD_65485 | JGI IMG/M metagenome (GOLD analysis project Ga0073906, IMG submission 65485) | Mouse cecum microbial communities from Vienna, Austria - Inoculum for glucosamine and mucus D2O microcosms | ecosystem: Host-associated > Mammals > Digestive system > Large intestine >...
ATGATTAGAAAATATGAAAGGTATATTAAATAATGATATTTTAAGAAGAAGGCTACGTTGTAAACCTTACTGATTAAGAATTGGAGTAAAACAAACTGTAAAGTATGTTTTACTCCTTTTCTTTACAAAAAGTTAAAAACATGATACAATAAATTTCATAAAGAAAATTGAGTAAAATAAAAAACATAAATAGGAGGATAAAATAAATGGGAACATGGGGACCAGGATTATATTCAGACGATGTAGCGTGCGATGTAAAAGAATACTATATGAACTGTCTTAGAGAAGAAATGAGCGGAGAAGAAGCAGAAGCCGCAACAGTATCATATTTTAAAGATGAACTGTAACGGAACTTGAACCTTACAGTTATATGCTTTTATAAAAAAGTTAAAAACCGTATGAAGTTTTTTACTTCCTACGGTTTTTATATTACAGTAATCGTTTTATATGAATAGTAAATAATGAAATATTATTGACAGAATCCAGAAAAAGGAGTATATAAGATGTACAGGACAAGTATAAAAGGGAAGTTAATTGGTTTTGCAATGATAGCGGCTGTAGGCATAGGCGGTATGTATGCAGTAAAAATTCATATGAAACGATTTCACATAATGTTCCTGCATATACTGAAAATACAAATAAAATAACTGTTATACATAAAGCAAAAACAAATGATATTAAAAATTGATAAGTGGGATATTAAGTATACTGAAATTCAAACAGTTCCAAGTCGAAAAGTATTGTTGGATTATGCTGGAGATTTTCATATTTAAAATAGATTATAATAAATCGTTATGTAGTATGTAAGCAGATTATGATTTACATACTTTTATTTTTTTAGGAGAATTAATATGTTTGATTTTAACTCAATTTTATTACCGTCAGCGCTTAAGTACAGGTTTGATAGAGTTGCAGGCCCAACAATTTGTTCAGATGTATCAAGCAAAGCTTGAAAACACGCTAACAGGATTAAATGAACAAATCAGACATACCGGAAGAGATATAGAAGAAATAAAAAGTAATATTTCTTCTATGGAAGAGAAGATTACATATATTTCCAATAATTACCTTAAATATAAGACGCTTTCAGAGCAGATCAATCAAGAGGTCTCAGGTATCAATAAGGAATCTGTTACTGCTTCAAAAGGTGAAGAGTGTATAACTTGTTATAACGACTTTTTTGAAGGTTGTGAAGCAAAGGTTAACGTATATGTTCCTGATAGTAAAGTCGATGTATATAAAATAATTTCAGAAACATGGAATACTGTTGATGTTCAGGTTTTTCCCTTAAGCGATAAGCAGGAAAAGTTACTATACGGAGACGTAGATTATGATGGTACTGTTTCTTTATCAGATATTATAATGTTACAAAAAGGGCTCGTTAATATAGGCAGTGTAAAGGTCTGGAAAGCTGGTGATCTGGACAATAATGATATTATTAATGTTTTTGATCTGATTTTGATGAAAAGAATGATAACTAAATAATGATAAGCTCTAAGACGTCTTTTGTAATTCAAAAGGCGTTTTTAATTTATAAAGGATTTTCCAATATGTTATACAGATTTTTTATGCAAATTGACAATAATGCTTTACTGCATATTGACATTAAAAATAAGTGGTGATATAATAGTTAGCAAGCTTACTGTTTATGTGCTAACTTTTTGGGGTGTGAAATAAAGAAATGAAAAAGGAAAATGAATTTTGTTTTGAATACATGATTCTTGCAAATCTAATAAGAAGATATATGGATAATACGAATACGAGAAAGTATGTTGATAATCTTACCGGAACGAACGGCTGGGTAATAGGCTATCTGCTTGAAAATATGGATCACGATGTATTTCAAAGGGATATAGAAAATGCATTTTCCATAAGAAAATCAACTGTTTCAAAAATTATAAAGCTTATGGAAAACAAAGACCTGATAAGAAGAGAAAGCGTAGAGTATGACGCAAGATTAAAAAAGATTGTTCTTACTGACAAGGCTATTGAAATCCATAAGATGATAAAAGAAGACATAGTTAATGTAAATAAAAAATTCACTGAAAATCTTACAGAAAAGGAGGCAGAAGAGTTTTTATACTTAATCAGAAAAGTGAAAAAAAGCTTTGATTCAGAGGTTCAGTGAAAATTCTGTATATAGAAAAGGAGAGATAATTTATGCTTAAAATTTTCAGGTATTTGAAAAAGAAAGAATGGCTAATGATTGCTATAAGTATGATATTTATTGTCAGTCAGGTTTGGCTTGATTTAAAGCTTCCTGATTATATGTCTGAAATTACAAAGCTTATTCAGACAGAAGGCAGTAAAATTTCAGAAGTAATAGCAGCGGGTGCAAAAATGCTTGTATGCGCAGTGGGAAGTATGCTGATGGCAGTAATTGTCGGATATTTTGCAGCTAAAATTGCAGCAGGATTCGCTCAGCGTCTGCGATTGCTTATGTTTAAGAAGGTTACTGATTTTTCCATGGAAGAAATAAATAGGTTTTCAACTGCAAGCCTTATAACCCGTTCAACAAATGATATTACCCAGATACAAATGTTTATTGCAATGGGACTTCAGGTAATGATTAAAGCTCCCATATTAGCAGTTTGGGCAATATGCAAAATACTCGGAAAAAGCTGGCAGTGGACCGCTGCAACCGGTGGGGCAGTAGCCTTTCTTATGCTTATAATTGCAATTGTAATTATCTTTGCTCTTCCAAGATTCAAGGTTATTCAAAATTTGAACGATAATCTGAACAGAGTTACACGTGAAAATCTAACTGGAATAAGAGTTGTAAGAGCTTATAATGCAGAAAATTATCAGCAGAGAAAGTTTGAAAAGGCAAATGAAGAACTTACTGAAAATCACCTTTTTACCGGAAGAGTAATGTCTATAATGTCACCAAGTATGACTATAATTTTGAGTGGTATTTCGCTTGCTATTTACTGGATAGGAGCATACCTTATCAACAAGGCTGATATGATGAATAAAATTAATATTTTTTCTGATATGGTTGTTTTTTCATCGTATGCTATTCAAGTAATTATGGCGTTTACAATGCTTACAATGATATTTATTATGCTTCCGAGAGCTGCGGTGTCAGCTAATCGTTTAAACGAAGTTCTTAATACAAAACCAAAAATTATTGACGGTAATAAAATTCCCGAAGGAAATGAGGGTACTATTGAATTTAGGAATGTAAGCTTCAAATATCCTGACGCAGCAGGTTATGTGCTCAGAAATATAAGTTTTAAAGCTAATAAAGGCGATACAGTAGCTTTTATAGGTTCAACAGGAAGCGGAAAAACAACTCTTGTGAACCTTATTCCAAGATTCTATGATGCAACTGAGGGAGAAGTACTGGTTGATGGTATAAATGTTAAGGAATACAAGCTTGAAGAACTGAACAATAAGCTTGGATATGTTCCTCAGAAAGCTGTTATGTTCAGCGGCACGGTTTCATCAAACGTTGCTTACGGTGAAAATGGAACTGACGGTTATACTGAACAGAATATCAGGCAGGCAGTTGATATAGCCCAGGGTGCAGAGTTTGTTGAAAAAATGGAAAATCAGTATGAAGCTTTGATTGCTCAGGGGGGAGCTAATATTTCCGGTGGACAAAAACAGCGTCTTGCAATTGCAAGAGCAGTATGCCGCAAACCTGAAATTTACATCTTTGACGATTCCTTTTCTGCACTTGATTATAAAACAGACCGTATACTCAGGTCTGCATTGAAAAGGGAAACGGCAGATGTTACATCAATAATAGTTGCACAGAGAATCGGAACTATAAAAGACGCTGATCAGATCATTGTTCTTGATAACGGTGAAATCGCAGGTGCCGGAACACATAGTGAGCTTCTGAAAAATTGTGAAGTTTATAAAGAAATAGCGTTGTCACAGCTTTCAAAGGAGGAACTTGAAAATGAGTAATAATATGCCGAATGAAAGCCGCCATACTATGAGGAGAGGACATGGAGGACCGCCGGGGGGAAATCCAGGTGAAAAGCCTCAGAACTTTAAAAAATCCATGATAAGTCTTCTTTCATACTGTAAAGCATATATGCCTGCAATAGCAGCGGCAGTTATACTTGCAGTTGTTGGTACCATTTTTTCGCTTATTGGTCCTAATAAGCTTCAGGATATGACTGAAATAATAACTGAAGGTCTTATGTCTGAAATAGATCTGGAAGGAATAAAAAAGATAGGTTTTCTTCTTGTAGTGCTTTATATTCTAAGTTTTGTTTTTCATTATATACAGGGCTTTATAATGACTACTATTACCCAGAAAGTAACAAAGCGAATGAGAAGTGAAATATCAAGAAAAATCAACAAGGTACCGCTTAACTATTATAATAAAACAAGTCTTGGGGATGTTTTGAGCCGTGTTACCAATGACGTTGACATGATAGGTCAGACAATGAATCAGAGCATTGGTATGCTTGTAACGGCAATTACAATGTTTCTTGGTTCACTGATAATGATGTTTATTACTAATGTTTTAATGGCAGTGACAGGAATTTTATCAACTATTATAGGCTTTGCATTGATGATGCTTATAATGTCAAAATCACAAAAACACTTTATAAAACAGCAAAATGAACTGGGAAGAATAAACGGTCATATTGAGGAAATATATTCAGGTCAGAGCGTTGTTAAAGTTTATAACGGTGTTGACAAGGCAAGAGATGAATTTGAAAACATTAATGACCGTCTTTATGAGAGTGCATGGAAGTCGCAGTTTATGTCTGGTCTTATGATGCCGATTATGAATTTTATCGGTAATTTCGGATATGTTGCCGTTTGCATAGTGGGTGCACTGATTGCTATTAATACTGAATCAAGTTCATTTATCGGCGTAATTGTTGCATTTATGATTTATATCCGCCTTTTTACAAATCCGCTTGCACAGATAGCTCAGGCTGCTACAAGTCTTCAGACAACGGCTGCTGCTTCTGAAAGGGTATTCAAATTTCTGGACGAAAAAGAACTTGAAGATGAAAGTGAAAAAACTGAAGTCCTTAGAAATGTAAATGGAAATGTTGAATTTAAAAATGTTAAATTTGGATATGATGAAAATAAGATTATCATTAATAATTTTTCTGCTTACGCAAAGGCAGGAAGCAAGATAGCAATTGTTGGTCCTACCGGCGCCGGAAAAACAACAATGGTTAATCTCCTCATGCGATTCTATGAGCTGAACGGGGGAGAAATACTTATTGACGGAATACCGGTGAGCAGCCTTACAAGAGAAAATGTACATGACCAATTTTGTATGGTATTACAGGATACCTGGCTGTTTGAAGGTACTGTAAAGGAAAATATTGTTTACAGCAAAGAAAATGTAAGCGATGAGGATGTTGTCAGAGCATGCAGAGCAGTTGGAATTGATAAGTTTATCCGCACCTTGCCGGAGGGATATGATACAGTGCTGAATGATAAGGCAAATCTGTCGGCAGGTCAAAAACAGCTTATTACTATTGCAAGAGCAATGATTGAAAATGCTCCGCTGCTGATTCTTGATGAGGCAACGAGTTCAGTTGATACACGTACTGAAATACAGATACAGAACGCTATGGATAAGCTGACAGAGGGACGCACTTCGTTTGTTATTGCGCATAGACTTTCCACAATTAAAAATGCGGATATGATTCTTGTAATGAAAGACGGAGATATAATAGAAAGCGGTAATCATGAAACTCTTCTTGCAAAGGGCGGTTTTTATGCTGAATTGTATAACAGTCAATTTGAACAGGCGTCTTAATACGGAGGTATGGCAATGAGATATAATTATATTGTAATTGAAAGAGAATATGCAAGCGGAGGAAGGCGAATAGGTGAGTTAGTTGCCGAAAATCTTGGGATGCCGTGTTATGGCATAGAGATACTTGAAATGGCCGCTGAAAAACAGGGTGTTTCTGTAGAATATCTCGCAGAGCTTGAAGAAAATGCAGGCGGAAGCCTTTTATATTCTCTGTATAAAATGTCAAGTATTGTTTCCGGAGGTGACGCCACTGCTTCAGAACAGCTTAACCGTGATGAAATTGAGATTATCAGAAAGCTTTCCGGAAACGGTCCGGCTGTATTTGTAGGAAGAAGCGCTTCCATTGCCTTAAAGGGCAGAAAAGATACTCTTCGAGTTTTTATTCATGCTGATGAGGAGTTTCGCTTCTCAAGGGCAAAAGAATACGGAATAGAGGATAGTAAAGTAAAAAGTACGCTTAAGAAATATGATAAGCGGAGAGAAAATTACTATAAGCTCAGTACATCCATGAATTGGAAGGATATTTCTCATTATGATTTGGTTTTGAACAGTGCAACAATGGGAATAGATAAATGTGCAGAAATAATATTAGATTGTATTAAATCATAATTACAAAAAGCCTCTGATGTAATGTTATCAGAGGCTTTTATATTGATAAAGTGTGCAGTAAATAATAAAAAAAGAGAATCCAGATAACTGGATTCTCTTTTGGAGGCGCCACCCAGATTTGAACTGGGGATCAGGGTGTTGCAGACCCATGCCTTACCACTTGGCTATAGCGCCGTTAATTTTGGAGCGGATTACGAGGCTCGAACTCGCTACCTCCACCTTGGCAAGGTGGCGCTCTACCAGATGAGCTAAATCCGCAAAAATATGGCGACCTGGATGGGAGTCGAACCCACGACCTCTAGCGTGACAGGCTAGCGTTCTAACCAACTGAACTACCAGGCCATATTTTGGTGGGAACAATAGGGCTCGAACCTATGACCCTCTGCTTGTAAGGCAGATGCTCTCCCAGCTGAGCTATGCTCCCACCTGTATGTTGTTTGTGTCTTACAACGTTATTTATTATACACTACCTTGATGGATTTGTCAATACCTTTTTTGAAAATTTTTCAAATTTTTTTTCTACTCTTTTTTTGAGCTATTTTTTCAATTTTATCAGGTGTAAAATTATATTCTTTTCCGCAGAAATGGCATACAACATTTATATCCTCTTTATCTTCTGCCATGTTGCTGAGCTCTTCAGTACTTAGACTGGAAATTATTCTCTCTGTTCGTTCATAGCTGCAATTGCACTTATATGACGGAGAATATTCATCAAGGATATTAGGTTCCAGCCCGTCAAGAAGGGTTAGAGCAATTTCTTCGGGAGTACAACCATCCTTGAACAGATCGGTTACAGATTTTATTTTATTTACATTCTCTTCAATTTGAGCGATGCATTCTTCGCTTGCAAATGGAAGAAGCTGTACAATAAATCCACCGGCACAGTTGACTGTCAGATCAGGATTAACCAGTACACCTAATCCGCATGCAGTAGGAATCTGCTCACTTGAAACAAAGTAGTTTGCAATGTCTTCACCGATTTCACCTGAAATTATTGGAACCATGCCGTTATATGGTTCTTTCATGCCAAGGTCCTTTGATACGCACAGAGTTCCGTCAGTGCCGACAGCGCTTGAAACGTCAAGCTTGCCTATGCTGTTCAAAGGTATTTCTACAACTGGATTTTCCACATAGCTTTTTACATTGCCCATTCCGTCAGCAACAGCCATAAGCATTCCGGCTGGACCGCCTCCGTCGATTCTTACGGTTACTGAATCATCACTTCCCTTAAGACCGTAGCCCATAAGAGAAGCGGCAATTGTAAGGCGACCCAGAGCAGCTGTGACAACAGCGCTGGTTTTATGTATTTTTTCTATTTCTGATACGATGTCTTTAGCGTCAAGTACCATTGAAACAGCAGAAGCGTCTTTTGTTATAGCTCTTTTTAAAATTCCCATTTCATTTTCTCCTTAGTTTTCTTTTCTGGCAGCAAATACAACACGCTGACTTTCTTCTGACGGAGGATCGAAACTATCTTCGTCAAAACATCCCAGAAGAGTGAATCCGGCGTTTTTAAGTGAATTTTCAATTATCTCCAGAGGATATGCATTCTCAGAAAAGCTTTCGCAATATCGGCTGTATGAATCATCCTCATTCGGTACAAAAAAATCCAGATCAATTTGAACACAGCTGTTACTGCAAGTGTTCTGCCACACACAATATACATCATCTGTATCATATACAAATGTATTATTTCCAAGTACTTTTTGATGCTTGTACTCTGTATTAATGTCAAAAATGAACAAACCGTCCGGTTCAGTAAAAGTATACACCTTAGAAAAAACTTTATTTATATCGTCAATGCTGTCAAGATGGTTAAGACTATCAAGAGCGCAGATAGTTATATCTACATTGCCGTAGAGCTCAAGATTTCTCATATCCTGACAAACATACTGAATATTTCTTCCGCTTTCAAATTTTTTATTCATAGCAGTTCCAAGCATTTCAGGAGATATGTCAACAGCAATTACATCATATCCAAGTTCATCAAATTCTTCGGAAAGACTTCCTGTACCACATGCAAGGTCAAGTAAAAGACCTTGCGTTTTTCCGCCGAATCTTTTCACTGCACTGTCAAAAAATTCAGCACGCCGGCGGTAATCAATGTTTCCGGTAAGAGTATCATAAAATTCTGCAAAAATTCCGTAGCTGCTATTCATTCTTTTGTTTTTCCTTCATTCTGTTGAAAACGATTTCATAACCGTCAGCTCCGTAGTTAAGCGATCTGTTTACACGGCTGATAGTGGCAGTGCTTGCGCCGGTAGCCGCAACTATGTCATTATAGACATAATGTTCGCTTAGCATTTTTGCTACCTGAAGTCTTTGAGAAAGGGATTTCAGTTCAAGTACAGTGCATAGGTCATCAAAAAAGGCATAGCATTCTTCTCTTGTTTCCAGACACAAAATTGCGTCAAAAAGGTCGTCTATATTTTTATCCTTTAATTTATTATTCAAAATTATTACCTCCTTGTATATTATAACTTATAGATATATTTTAGCACATTACAATATAAAAGTAAAGGGGATAAAAAGATTTATTTTACAGATTCAAGTGATGAGTAAATTTTCAAAACCGAATCCTTATCAGCAAGATTTTCCGAAAAAGCACTTGCACTTCCAGCGGCAACTCCCATTTTAAATGCATGAAGAAAATCCCCTGATTCAATCCAGCCTGCGATAAATCCTGCAACCATTGAATCTCCGGCACCGACTGAGTTTATGACCTTGCCAGCAGGAGCGTTCATTTCATAGGTTTTTCCGTTTTCAGCAGACAGTACTGCACCGTTTCCCGCAAGTGAAACCAGAACATTACGTGCACCCATAAGCCTTAGCTTTTCCGCATAAAACAGCGCCTTTTTTCTGTCTGCACCTATTTCTTCACCGAAAATTTCGCTAAGTTCAAAATTATTAGGCTTTATAAGGAAAGGTTTACAGCTTAGTGTGTTCATAAGCAGTTCTCCCTCTGCATCTACAACGGAAATTACCTCTTTGCCGGCAGATTTGATAAGATCCTTGTAAATGGTTGACGGAACTGATTTTGAAGCACTTCCGGCGAGAACCAGATAATCACCGGAATTAAGACGGCTTATTTGGTTTAAAAGCTCCTGTATATTATCTTTTGATATATTAGGACCGTTGGCGTTTATTTCTGTTTCAAGATCATATTTGAGTTTTAAATTAATTCTTGAAAGACCTGGGATTTCAATAAAATTACAGCTGCAGCCATGTTCCTTAACACGTCTTATGATTTCTTTTCCGGTAAAGCCGGCGCAAAATCCCATAACAGTACTGTGTATTCCTAAGCCTTCCAGCACAACCGAAACATTTATGCCTTTTCCGCCTAAAAGAATGTGTTCGCTTTTGCTTCGGTTTGTTTCGCCCGGTATGATTTCATCAGTGTGTATAACGTAATCAAGAGCCGGATTAAATGTTACGGTATATACCATAAAATATCACCTCAATTAAATTATATAGTTATATATGTATTGTGTCAATAATAGATTTAAAAAATATGTTGATTTTGCTTGTTGTTTGTGGTATACTTTATATGTTGTTTTTTATACAGACAAATACTGTCCGTATTTTGATTAAGATTAGGGGAAGCTATTTTTAATGTATAGTGAGGAATACGGGTATGAAAAAAGAAGAAATCAATAACTTTATAATTGATGAAGTTGATGATATTATTTATCTGACTGACGTTGAAACTTCTGGAATAATTTTTATGAACAAAAAAGCGTGCGAGTTAATGGACCTTACAGAAGAATCGCAGTGGAAAAATAAGCCTTGTTATAATGTCCTGAGACATTCTGATAAGCCATGCAAGGATTGTCCGGATAGAACTGTTATTGAAAATGGACACTTTGAATGCGAACGATATAATGATGTTTTAGATATGTATTTATACAAAAAATATAAAATTATAAACTATAATGGAAGAATTGTAAAGCTTTGTGTAGCAACTGACGTGACAGATATTCATAAGGCGTCAGATAAACTTCAGAAACAGCTTGAAGTAGAAAAGACATTTGTGTCATGTATTAAAACTCTTTACGAAAATAAAAACATGGAAGCCGCAATTAATAAACTTCTTTCCATTATAGCGGATTACCATCAGGCGGAACGTGCATACATTTTTGAAATTGATGCCGGCGGGGAAAAGATAATAAATAATACCTATGAATGGTGCAGAGAAGGCATAACATCACAAATAAAAATGCTTCAGAATGTTGATATCTCTGTCATAGACCGCTGGATGGAGCAGTTTGAGCACAAGGGAGAATTTTTTATAACATCTATACACGGCGAGGTCAATAAGTCTTCAGAGGAATATAGAATACTTGAAGAACAGGGGATAGAAAGCCTTATGGCGGCTCCGCTTAAAATTGACGGAAAGTTTGCCGGTTTTTTAGGTGTTGATAATCCCAGCGCTAATACGGATACTCTTTTGCTTATGCAGTCGGTTGCGGCATTTGTAATCAATGATATCCAGAGAAAGAAAAATAATGCAAGGCTTTATGATTTAAGCTATAGGGATATTCTTACCGGAGTCGGAAACCGTCATGCTTATGTTAGATTCATGGAACAGCTTGAACATGCAGGGAAAGAGGTCGGCATAATTTTTGTTGACATCAACGGACTTAAAGAGATAAATGATATGTATGGGCACGAGCGTGGAGATAAACTGATTCGGGAAGTAGCGCAGGTTCTCAGAAGTATATTCAGTACAAATATATTTAGAGTCGGCGGAGATGAATTTGTTGTTTTTTGTACGAAAATGACTCAATCTGAATTTGAGAATAAAATAGAAAAATTGCATAATTCATGGAAGCCGGATGCAAATGCATCTACTGGATATATATGGCATGAATCGGGCAGCATTGAGGAACATGTTGCAATGGCTGATAAGCTAATGTATAGAAATAAGCGGGAATATTATAATAAACGCAAATGATGTTTAAATATTTAAGCAAAAGCAGACTTTTAGTCTGCTTTTTTTATATTAAATATTAATTTATATAATAAACTTATTGATTTTTTGTATTATATTAAAAAAAGTTACTTATTTTTGAATTAAATATTGAAAATAATGGAAAATTGTTGTATAATTTGTATTAAAGGAGGTTTGTAAAATGTTTAAAAATTTTCTTGATCTGAACGTTTATGATGCGTTTCAAATCCGAATGGAATTTATATTCCGTGAATTTGATAATATATATGTATCATTCAGCGGCGGCAAGGACAGCGGACTTCTGCTTAATATGGTTCTGGATTATGCTAAAAGTCATGGCATAAACAAGAAAATCGGTGTTTTTCATCAGGATTTTGAGGCACAATACACTGTTACTACGAAGTATGTGGAAAAGACGTTTGAAGATAATATGGAATATATTGAACCATATTGGGTATGCCTGCCTATGGCAACAAGGACTGCTTTAAGCAGTTATGAGATGTACTGGTATCCGTGGGATGATCAAAAGAAGGATATATGGGTAAGAGATATGCCGAATAAACCGTACGTTATAAATCTAAAAAATAATCCTTTTTTTTACTATAAATACAAAATGCACCAGGAACAGCTTGCCAAGCAGTTTGGACGGTGGTATCATAAAATTCACGGAGAGGGCAAAACGATTTGTCTTTTGGGTATAAGGGCTTCAGAATCAATTCAACGATACAGTTCGATTGTAAATAAAAAATACGGATACGGAGGAAGTTGCTGGATAACCAATATGTTTAAGGATGTTTGGTGCGGTTCACCGATGTATGACTGGGGCGTTAATGATATATGGGTTGCAAATTATAAGTTTGGTTATGACTATAATCCGCTGTATGACCTGTACTATAAAGCAGGATTAAAGCCAGACCAGATGAGGGTTGCATCGCCTTTTAATGATTATGCCAAAGATAGTCTGCACCTGTATCGTGTTATAGAGCCAAAAATGTGGGTGAAGCTGTTAGGACGTGTTAAGGGCGCTAATTTTACAGCAATATACGGAAGAACCTCAGCTATGGCATACAGGAATATTAAACTGCCTGATGGGCATACATGGCAGTCATATACTGAATTTTTACTTAATACGCTGCCAAAACGGCTCAGAAAGCATTATATAGATAAATTTAAAACTTCAATTAAATTCTGGAGTGAAACAGGGGGAGGGCTGTCGGAGGCAACGATAAACGAATTGATCGAGCATGGGTATCACATAAAAAGAAACGGCGTTTCAAATTATACTTTGGATAAAAAATCACGTATCATATTTTTAGGAAGAATACCTGATGATACTGACGATATTACTTCCACAAAGGATATTCCAAGTTGGAAACGAATGTGTATCTGCATTTTAAAGAATGATCATGCCTGCCGGTCAATGGGTTTTGCTGAAACCAAAAAACAGCGTGACAGAATAGCAAGAATAAAAAGAAAATATAAAAGTTTGGAGGATTTATAATGGAATGGAAAAGCCCTGTATATAATGTATTTGCAGTACCGGTAGAAAAGGTAATACCAAACTCATATAACCCGAATGCTATTGCGCCGCCTGAACTGGAACTGCTGTATAACAGCATAAAAGAAGACGGTTATACTATGCCGGTTGTATGTTATTACTCTAAAAAGGATGATATGTATGTTATAGTAGATGGATTTCACCGGTACAGAGTTATGATTGAGCACGAGGATATTTATAAACGTGAAAAGGGTATGCTGCCTATTTCTGTAATCGATAAGCCCCTTGCTCAGCGAATGGCAAGTACAATCCGTCATAATCGTGCAAGAGGTGCGCATGATGTTGATCTTATGTCCAACATTGTCAAAGAACTGCATGAGCTTGGCAGATCTGATTCTTGGATATCCAAACATCTTGGAATGGATATGGATGAAATTCTGCGTTTAAAGCAGATTACTGGACTTGCAGCGCTGTTTAAAGATATAAAGTTTGGGCAGGCATGGGTTCCTGAAAACGATAATTCAGAATTGAATCCAGATAAAGAATTGCAAAATGTATGATTCAGCAAATTGATATAAATTAAAAAGGTGAAAGTAAATGATTAATATTGCGGTTATAGATGATGACGAAACTGTATGCGGTAATTTAAAAAGAATAATCGGAAAATATGATATGAAATATGATTATAATATTCGCTGTGATGTTTTTACCTCCTGTGAGGATTTTATGGCACGGTCAGAAGGAGATGAATATAAGTTAATTTTTCTGGATATAGAATTTCCTGAAATGAGCGGAATAGAATTAAGCGTTAAAATAAGGAATTATTTTAAAAATATTAAAATGCAGATTGTGTTTATATCATCAAGAAGCGATTATGCTATGGAGCTTTTTGATGTTCAGCCGTTTAATTTTCTTATAAAACCTCTGAGTGAAGAAAAGGTATATTCATGTCTTACGAAATTTTTTATATATTTTTATGAGAATAATAAGACGTTTGAATATAACTTTGAAAACGTAAAGCACCGTATATTAATTAACGAGATACTTTATTTTGAAAGCAGCCGAAAGAAAATAGTAATTCACACTTTAAACAATGAAATACCTTTTTACGGTACATTTAATGAAGTGGCTGAGCAGTTAAAGCAGCATTTTGTTGTGATAAGAAGAGGAATTATGGTAAATCTTCAGTATATTATAAACAGCAGTTTCAATAGTGTTGAGCTTTCAAATGGTTCTGTACTGGAAATAAGTAAAAATAACCGTAAGAATGTCCGGAGCAGATTATGCTGAAAAGGGAAGGGAATTATTATTTCATTTCAGAAAAATCATCATATAATTCTTCAAGCTTTTCAATAACAATTTTTCCATTGGTAATATCGGTGAGTTTTTTTATAAATGAGTCATACAATTCATCTTTGACATTAAGATTTAATATTACCTTATTGCCGAAATCTGAGCCAGTTTGTTTTATCTCAAATTCGGGAAGTACATAACTCACTTTTCCATAAAGGTCATAGTCCATGGTAAGCTTTACTGAGTAACAGCTAAACATATTCATTATACGGGATTGTGATACGGCAAGTGAAGCGCTGTGGGAATATGCTCTTACAAGACCACCGCCGCCTAAAAGTATTCCGCCGAAATAACGGGTTACAACACAGCAGACATCGGTTAGTCCTTGTTTCTGAAGTACATCAAGAACAGGGACTCCGGCTGTTCCCTGGGGTTCTCCGTCGTCAGAATAACGAATAATATTGTTATTTCTTAATATGTAAGCGTATACGTTATGCTTTGCTTTACGGTGTTCTGATTTAATTTTATTAATAAAGTCAACAGCCTGTTCATTAGTTTTTACAGGACATAGATGTCCGATAAACTCGGAGCGTTTTTCTATAAATGAACAGCTTACAGGTGAATCAATGGTTTTATAATTCATAGTTTTCTCCGTGATTTTTTAAATTATCAGGTTTAAAAAAGTAAAAGGACGACATTAAGCCGTCCTTTAAAATTACTTATTAATGTTGAAACGCTTCTTAAATCTGTCAACACGTCCGCCTGTATCAACAAGCTTCTGCTTGCCTGTAAAGAACGGATGGCATTTTGAACAAATTTCTACCTTGATATCCTTCTTAGTAGAACGAGTTTCAATTACGTTGCCGCAGTGGCAAGTGATAGTTGTTTTTTCAAACTGAGGATGGATTCCGTCTCTCATTACTGTCACCTCTTTCTATGAACAATTTATGATTAACATAGCAGCCCATCAGTTACTTTAGACAGTAGTGCCATAGATAATTCACTAACATTTGAGATTATACCATATATTATAAAAAAAATCAAGTCTTTTTTTATAATATTGAAAAAAATTTTTTGTTATGCTATAATTTAAAAAAGCTTGGATACGGAGGTTAATAAAAAAATGGGAAAAGTCTTTTGGAACGGAGGAACTCTTTTATCTCCCGTACCGCCTGTTATGGTATCATGCGGTACTTTGGAAAAGCCAAATATTATTACTATCGGCTGGACTGGGATTGTAAATACTAAACCACCGATGACATATATTTCCGTAAGACCGGAGAGATATTCATATAATATAATAAAAGAATCAGGAGAATTTGCCATAAATCTTACTACTTCTGCATTAGTGAAAAAGGCTGATTTCTGCGGTGTTAAAACCGGTGCGAAAGTGGATAAATTCAAAAGCTGCGGATTTCATGCAATTCCGGCTGAAAAAATTAAAGCTCCGCTAATTGACGAGTCGCCGTTAAGCTTGGAATGTAAAGTAAAACAAGTTATTCATTTGGGGACACACGATATGTTTCTTGCGGAAATAGTCGGAGCTAATATAGAGGAGCGTTATATTGACAGCAAAGGTAAATTGAATTTACAGCAATGCGGACTGGCTGCGTATGCTCACGGAGAATATTTTGCGCTTGGAAGAAAATTAGGAGATTTCGGTTTTTCTGTAAGAAAAAAGAATAAAAAAAGATAGGGTAATGTTGTTTCCAGCCTACACTTTAATAAGCTGGAAAATTATTTTACAAAAAAGAAAGCAGACGCATTTTTAATGCGTCTGCTTTTAATCTATATCTTAATATGCTGCATAACTGATTTTTAAAGAAATCTTTTCATTTCTTCAATATTATTTTGCTCTGTTTTAAGGAGTTTATCGGCAAGGGAGGTTATATTTTTATTTTTTCCGCTGTAGCCGCTGATACCTTTTGTTATTTTAGTTACTCCCATAGTACTGCCGTTGATCATCATTTCAGCGATTTTCGACGGCGAGTCATCAGCGGCAGTTTTTACAAAGCTCATTATTTCGGAAGATATAACAGCTGTTTTTCCGGGATGTTCAGGCTTATAATTCTTTTGGTTTAGCTTATCAAGCGCCTCACGGTATATGCTGTCATATTCTTTTCTCTGGGAGGAAAGGGAATGAATCAGGTCAACATTTTCTGTATGCTTTATAACACTGTCGATACCAATACAGCCCATTTCCGAATTTTTCATTATCATATTAAGAAGCTGTTCGTCATTCATAATTAATAATCTCCATTCTGGTTGTGTACTTAAACTGTACAATGTATATTTTCTGTAACAGCTTCAATAATATTCAATGAAAAATAAATTTAAAGTATAAAACAAATAAGTCCGCTGCAGCCTTCGTTTATAACACGCTGTAATGTTTCCTGAAGCTTCATTCTGGCTTCTACCGGCATTTTATAGAGCTTGTTATGAAGTCCTTCATTGACAAGTTCATGCAGAGATTTTCCGAAAATATTTGATTCCCATATTTTTTTAGGATTCTCTTCAAAGCCTGACAGCAGATACATAATAAGTTCTTCACTTTGTTTTTCCGTTCCAACAATAGGACTAACAGTTGTATTGATAGCTGCTTTCATAAGGTGAATTGATGGTGCAGAGGCTTTAAGTTTAACTCCATATTTACCGCCTTGCTTTATAATTTCAGGTTCTTCAAGGGAAAGCTCGTCAATGTCCGGCATAACGATTCCGTATCCGGTAGCTTCAACTTCGTCAAGAGCAGGCTTGATTTTTTCATACTGCTTTTTGATTTTATTGAGTTCAGTAAGAACAGGAAGAAGATCACTTTCATTGACGATTTCGATTCCGGTAGCTTCCCCAAGTATTTTATAAAACAGGCTGCTGTCAAGATTAACCTGAATCGTTACACTGCCGCATCCAAGGTCCATTCCGCTGACGGAGGCAGTGTTTACATATTTGCAGAGCTTTATCTTTTCAGCAGTATCTCTTACATCTTTTATGCAGAATACGTTCTGGGCTGCTTCTCTGACGGCTGAAAAAACATTTTCCTTAAGCCAGTGACCTTTTTCAAGACCGGTAATCCACTTTTCCATGCTTATATTAATTTCTTTAACCGGAAAAGCAAAGAGGATCTGTCTTATAATGTCCTTGATGTCATTTTCATTTAAGGAAATGCAATTAACGGGAATTACAGTTGCTCCGTATTTTTCTGTAAGCTCGGCGCACATTGTTCTGGCAGATTCACTTTCCGGATTGGTACAGTTCATGATAACCACAAAAGGTTTATTTATGCTTTTAAGCTCATTAATGACTCTTTCTTCACATTCTTCATATTCCTCTCTTGGAATATCAGAAATGCTTCCGTCAGTAGTGACAACAAGCCCTATTGTAGAATGCTCTGAAATAACCTTCTGAGTACCGACTTCGGCAGCCATATTAAACGGTACTTCTTCATCAAACCATGGAGTTACAACCATTCTTGGAGCTTCGTTTTCGATATAGCCTATTGAACTGGGAACAATATAACCAACGCAGTCGATTAGTCTAACTCTAAATGCCGCACCGTCCTCCAGCTTGACCTCAACAGCTTCTTCAGGTATAAATTTAGGCTCGGTCGTCATGATAGTCTTTCCGGCCGCTGACTGAGGAAGTTCATCAATCGCTCTTTCTTTTTTAAAATCACTTTCTATATTGGGAATAACCAAAGATTCCATAAAGCGTTTTATAAAAGTTGACTTTCCTGTTCTTACAGGTCCGACAACGCCTATGTAAATATCTCCTCCGGTTCTTCTGGCAATATCGCTGTAAATGTCATTATTCATTTGCGTTCCTCCTAAACAATCGGTATCAGAAGCATTCCGCTGTCTGTAATCTGTTCTTTTTCAAGATCATTTTCTTCCATTATAGCGCTGACTGATGTACTGTATCTTTTAGCAATATCCCAGACATCTTCATTTTCAGAGCAGAAATATAGTTTAAGAGCATAATCTCCGTCACGGCTTTTTTTAGCGCTGTCATCAAATTGTACGTCGGTTACGGCTTGGCAGAGAGATGATTTGTACAGACTTCCGGTAACTCTTATTTCTGCTTTTAATGCGATATTATTTTCAGATGTTATTGTATAGCTGCATCCGGTTATTTCAACAAATATTTCGGCAGTGCTTTCAGGCGTTACTGATTCCAGAGGAATTTTCTGCTCAAATGCCTCATCTTTTTCAATTACGGAAGGGCGTCCGCTCTCATTCTTTACCATTACGCAGTAGCTTAGCATTCCGCTAATAACAATGCATTTTTCTTCTGCGTTTATCTGTGTATTTATGTTTTTAGGAGTGCACCATGAATCGTATACGGATTCAACTGTTCCTTCATCGCAGTTAACCTGAAAACTGTTTCTGAAAGATTCGTTTATGCTTTCTGGAATCTGTTCGATTTTAAGCTTTGATGATGCAAATTCACATGGATAAACGGTAGAGTAAACATCTGAAACAAGCATAGCAGGCATACTCTTCATAGCTGTGCAGCAAAGATTTATTTTCAGCTCGCATTTGAGCGTTCTTGCATCGCCGTCGTTATTGGCTGAAGCCGTTACATCGCAGGATATTACGGACGCTTTTATATTGCAGATATAGCTGTCGTCAAGACCGTCCATATCTACTATTTGGCTGTAGGGAAGCGCAAACTGCATTGTTTCCATTCCGTTTTCGCAGGAGTAAAGCACTCTTACTGAAGCTTCACCTTTGGCAACAAGCTTTCCTGATACTAATTTCTGGTCCGGGTTTCCAAGTATAGTTTCACATCTGATTATGCTTAATACCGGCGGATTAGAGCTGTTAAGCTCAATATCTTCATTGACTGTTACGCATTTCTGAACAGATATTTTTTTAGCGGCATACTCAACAGGGATCTTTTTCATCTGTGCATTCATTCCGAAAATATCGCAGATGACTTCCTGAGTATTTTCTCCGCAAACTTTAATTTTTACTGAAACAGCGCACTGCATTTCGATTCTTCTCTGGTTGACTACACGGCAGTTGATGTGGTCGGTTTTAGCAGAAATGTTTATATCAGGCTTATCAGGACTTTCTCCAAGCTGTACGGTTTTTGTATATCTTTGTTTCTGTGAAATGCATTGAAGAACACTGCTTTTTTCTGAACAGTAAAGAATTTTTATATCTGCTGCAAGTTCATATGATATGGTGTCTCCGTTAATGCTTGATGACAGTATTGACGGCGTTACGCAGCATTTGACAAGCTTGAATATATCAGGGTAGTAATCCGGAAGAATGTAGTCAAGCTCTACACTCTGTTCCTGTACGCCGTTGAAAATACATTCATTAACGGCGATCATTTCTCGGTTGATCTTTAAATCCATTTATATACCTCCTATGTTTGCCCAAATCCTGTTGTGTTCGGACTTGTACCTGCTAAAACATTATATTCATTGAATAACTTTAATATTCCATTACTTTTAAATGGTTTTCTTATGGTAAATTTTTTTATTGTTTCTGTATTGTCAAATAATAATTGACATAATCGTTTGTTTATGTTAGAATGAAAATAATGATTAAAAAAACTGCCAAATAGTTAGTGGATTGGAAATAGGTTCGGTCTCTTTTATGGTAAATTGTTTAATTGGAGGTGCGATATGTCAAAAAATGAATTTGACTATGTTTGGACTGATAAAAAGCGTACATTGTTTGGTCTTCCTTTATCGTTTACAAGATATTATCTGACAAAGACAAAATTTATTACAAGGGTAGGCTTGTTTACGGTTGTTGAAGATGAACTTGATCTTTATAAGGTAACAGACAAGAAGCTTGTGCTTAAGCTGGGACAGAGAATGTTTGGCTGCGGAACGATCATTCTTTATGTAAAGGATACTGATACTCCGGTTAAGGAGGTAAAATCTATTAAAGCGCCAAGAAAAACTCTTGAGCTTATAGACCAGTATTTGGACAGGGAACGTGACCGCTACAGAATACGCGGACGTGACATGATGGGAAGCATGGGAGAAAACTGCGACTGCGATAATATCGGAGATGATTCAGAATTTTAATAATTTTAAAAGAGATGTGAATAAAATGCTTGAATTTATTACAGAAAAAGTAACCTGCTGGGAAAAACTCCAGAAAGAAAATAAACCTATTTATATTTATGGAATGGGCGACGGCGCAATGAAGATTATGTCCGTGTTCAAAAAATACGGTATAAAAACAACCGGGATCTTTGCAAGTGATGATTTTGTAAGAGGTCATTATTTTGAAGGGTATAAGGTAATGCGTCTTTCAGAAGTCGAAGAAAAGGAAGAGGATTTTGCTGTTGTTCTTGCTTTTGCAGCCGGATATGAAGAGCTGATTAACAGAATCAAGAGTATAGCTAAAAAACATACTTTATATGTTCCTGATGTTCCGGTAATCGGAAGCGGTCTTTTTACTTATGAATACTGCCTTGAAAATAAAGATAAGCTTCAAGAGGTTTATGATCTTCTTGCAGATGATTTTTCAAGAACAGTGTTTTCATCCATCATTAATTTTAAGATAAGCGGGAATATTGATTATCTTGAGAATATTACTACAACTAAACTTGATATTTACAGAAAGATAATAAAGCCTAATCTGAATGAGCATTATGTTGATTTGGGCGCTTATAACGGGGATACGATAAGGGAACTTCTTGAAATAACCAGGAATCGTTATGTAAGGATCTATGCAATGGAGCCTGATAAGAAAAACTTTAAAAAGCTTTGTAAATATATTGAGGGAAAAAAGCATATTTATGCATATAATAATGCGGCATGGTGCAAGGAAACTGAACTTCCGTTTTCCTCAAGGGCGGGGAGACAATCCTCACTTGCAAACAGAAATTCAGCTCATATGATAGAAAGCCGTTCTGTTGATAATTTACTGGGCGGTGATGAGGCAACCCTTATAAAAATGGATGTTGAGGGAGCAGAACGTGAAGCAATATGGGGCGCAAGTCAGACAATTTCACGTTATAATCCAAGGCTGATGGTAGCTCTTTATCATAGAAACGAGGATATTTTTGAACTGCCTTTGCTGATACATAAGCTTAATCCAAGATATAAGCTGTATATCCGTCACCAGCTTTATATTCCGGCATGGGAAACTAATCTTTATGCAGTTTTATAAAAAATAATACCGCCGCCGATTAAATTACGGCGGCGGTATTATATATTGCAGAGCAATGGAGGATAATTAATGAAGAAGACGTATGCTGTTATATTTATTATTCTGGGATTGAGCCTTATGGCAATTATTTTTAGATTTTCGTCACAGAATAATGTTGATACAAATCTTTTAAGCAGAAACATAACGGAAAAAATAGCTTCAGTTGTTTTTCCGGGTTATGAGAGCTTCAGTAACAGCGTAAAGGCTGTTATGCTTAATGACCTGAATAATTTTATAAGAAAAACAGCACATTTTGCACTGTTTTTTTCCATGAGCGCAGTTTTTTATGCTTTTTTTACTGTAATGACAAAAATGTATTTGATTTCAGGCGCTTTAAGCGTAGCAGTAAATTTTATCTATGCAGTAATTGACGAATATCATCAAAGCTTTGTACCCGGCAGAACTCCCCTTGTAAAGGATGTTTTCATAGATACAGTCGGAGCAGTTTTCGGAGTTATTTTCTGCTTTATGATTATTGCTTCAATAAAACTTATATTAAGTAAAAGAAAGAAACAAATTATGGGAAAGAATGATAATTCTGTTCTATGACCTTCCAGTTTATTAGTTTTAAGATTGCATTTAAATATCTGTCTCTTCTGTTTTGATACTGAAGATAATATGCATGTTCCCATACATCTAATGGAAAAAGGGGATTAAGACGCTGTTCAATAGGTGTATCCTGATTTTTCATAGTCAGTATATGCAGCTTTCCGCACATATCAGATGTGAGATAAGCATATCCGGAACCGAACACGGACATACCGGCTTCTTTCAGGTTAACAAGAAGATTGTTTACTGTTCCGAAGCATTCGCATATTATTTTTTCAAATGATGGGCTGGGAGTTGAGCGTCCGGCAGGTGCGAGGCTTTCAAAATATAATTTGTGATTGAAAACTCCTCCGGCATTTCTTTTAACATCGGTTCTTATTTTTTCCGGAAGAAACGCCTGCTTGAGTATCAGAGCCTCCAAGGGAAGCTTTTGATATTGCGGATAAGACTTCAGTATTTCATTAAGTTTCTGTACATATGAAGCATAATGACCATCATGATGTATTCTGACCGTTCGCCCGTCCAGCATCGGCGCTAATGCTCCGGATGGGTATGGCAGAGGCCGTACAGAAAATGGATAATGTTCAGGTCCGTTCAAATTTTATCAGCTCCTTAAAAAAGGTTATGTGTAAATATATGTTTGACATCTGCTGATAATTCCGGATTGAAATATTTTGTTAAAATAAAACAGCTTCCGTATCAGGAAGCTGTTTTAATTTTATTTGATATACATTCTTTTGATAATCTGAGGAGTTACCGGTTTATCTGAATAATCAGTCTGGGTTTCTGCTATTTCGTCAACAGCTTCCATTCCCTCAATTACCTTACCGAAAGCAGCATAGCTGCCGTCAAGATGCGGAGCGTCTTCATGCATGATAAAGAACTGAGAACCGGCAGAATCAGGCATCATTGATCTCGCCATTGAGAGTACGCCTCTGGTATGCTTTAAGTCATTCTTAACACCGTTAGCAGCAAATTCGCCTTTGATTGTCCAGCCAGGACCGCCCATGCCTGTTCCCTCAGGACAGCCGCCTTGAATCATGAATCCGGGGATTACTCTGTGGAATGTAAGACCGTCATAGAATCCCTGATTTACAAGTTTTTCAAAGTTTTCACATGAAATCGGAGCGATTTCCGGATAAAGTTCAATTTTAATTTCCTTGCCGTTTTCCATTTCAATAATAATCATTTCTATTTTCCTCCAAAAAAGTGTTATAATAATTATAACATATTTTCAAAAATTATCAATATGTATTTTCCAGTACCCTTGACATTTTTTTATAATTATGATATATTATATAAGTACATTTGTGTTTCACAGGTGGACTTATCAAAGCATTTTTTAATGCCGTTTAAGAGGATAGTTAATGGATAACAAGTCACAATTAATTGTTGTTGATTCCGCTGTACTGCCTGAGGTTATACTGAAAGTACTTGAGGTAAAGAAGCTTTTGGCTAACAAAGAAGAAAAAAGTTCCGCATCAGCCTGCAAAAGAGTCGGCGTATCAAGGAGTGCATACTATAAATACCGGAGCTGTGTTTTTTCCTATGAAGAAAAAATTATGCAGAGGATTATTACACTGTATATGATTTTAAAGGATGAACCAGGTGTGCTGTCCAGCGTTCTTGTTTCACTTCATAATCTTAATTCAAATATTCTGACTGTTAATCAGAGTATTCCTATTGACGGTGTTGCTACTGTTACAATTTCACTCAGACTAAATGAAAGCTTTGATGAAGCTATTGTTATGAAATCAATAATTGCCGGACTAAAGGGAGTTGTGGAAGTTCAGCTTCTTTCCGGCGAGTAGAATATATAGATAAAAAGTAATTTATATTTTTCGGACAAATCTGCTGTTGCCGCTCAGCAGTATTATGCAAATATAAATGATATTAACTGCGGCAGAATGGGAGAATAATTTATGTCAAAATTTGCAGTTTTAGGATACGGCGTAGTTGGTTCAGGTGTAGTTGAGCTTTTCTATAAAAATAAGGAGAAAATAGAGAAAAAAGCCGGGGATGACATGGATGTAAAGTATATCCTTGACATTAGGGATTTTCCTGGGAATCCTTATGAAAGCAAATTTGTCAAGACAATCGATGCAATTGTGAATGATAGTGAGATTTCAGCTGTTGCAGAATGCATGGGAGGCGTTGAACCGGCATTTACTTTTACAAAGCAGTGTCTTGAAAAGGGAATCAGCGTATCAACTTCCAACAAGGAGCTTGTTGCTGCAAAGGGAGATATACTTCTAAAGCTCGCTAAGGAAAACAACTGTAATTACTTTTTTGAAGCAAGCGTAGGCGGAGCTATTCCGATTATTCGTCCTCTTCATAGATGTCTTGCAGCTAACTCAATTGACGGTGTTGCAGGTATTCTTAACGGAACTACAAACTTCATTCTTACAAAAATGATTGAAGACGGTATGAAATTTGATGACGCACTAAAGCTTGCTCAGGAACTGGGTTATGCAGAAAAAAATCCTGCTGCTGATATCGAAGGTCATGACGCATGCAGAAAGATTTGTATAATATCTTCTCTTGTGTACGGTAAGCATGTTTATCCGGACAGTGTTTACACAAAGGGAATTACAGAAATAAAGCTTGAAGATGTACAGACTGTTAATAAATGGGGCGGTGCAATTAAACTTATTGCTAAAGTTTCAGAACTTGAAAACGGTAAGATTCTACCGTTTGTAATGCCTATGATCGTTCCGTTTGAGAATCTTATGTCCCATGTTGATGATGTATTCAACGCTGTAATGGTAAGCGGCGACGGTATCGACAAAACACTGTTCTACGGCAGAGGCGCAGGAAAGCTTCCGACTGCAAGCGCAGTTTTAGGAGATGTAATTGAATCTGTAAAGCATGACAAAACTGTCTTCTCTCAGATGTGGGATTCATCTGAAGATAATGAATTTGTTGAGGACTGGAAGAAGTACGAAGCAGTAATGTACTTTAGGGTTTCAGCAAATGATTCTGTTAAGGCAATCATTAATAATTGCGGCGGAAATATAATCGATGAATCAGCATACGGCATTTGCTTTGTTACTGAAAAAATGTCTTTTGAAAAATCCGAAGCTGTTGCTGAAAGCATTAAAAATTCAGGATCTGAAGTTATTTCAATTATTCCGGTTTTGGAAATATAGTTTATCATATAAAGAGAAAACACCTTTGAATTAATCAAGGGTGTTTTTTTATGGAAATTTTAATAAGAATTTATTGACAAATAACAGATTATCTGGTATTATAAATATAGTTAGTGTGTGCTAACTATATTTATAATACGTTGCGGTTAGCGTATGCTAACATATGTTGGATGGAGGTAATTTATGAGTGTTGTTATTATAGGCGGTCATGAAAGAATGACCGTACAGTATGAAGAAATATGCAGGGAATATGGTTATGACGCTAAAGTATTCTCAAAAAAGACTGGTTCTTTCAAAAAGAGTATAGGCTCACCTGATCTTATGATTTTGTTTACTAATACAACATCGCACAAAATGGTAATTTCCGCAGTCAGTGAAGCCAAAAAGATGGGTATACCGATTAAACGCACTCATTCAAGCAGCGCCTGTGCCCTGAAAACTGTCCTTTCAGGAAGAGATAAGTCGGCTTGAATTTGCATTTTCTATAATAACATGATATAATTATTAAAAAACTATACAATAATTAATTGTTATTTGATAATTTAATCTTAGGAGATAAAGGTATGGAAAAAGTTCAAATCTATGAGCGCTCAGCTTTTTATTATGAAACGGACAGAATGGATGTAATTCATCACTCAAATTATATACGCTGGTTTGAGGAAGCAAGAATACATTTTATGAAAAATGTGGGCTATCCCTATGACAAAATGGAAAGTGAGGGAATAATGCTTCCTGTTCTGTCAGCCGAATGTCAGTATAAAAGTTCTGTCAGATTCGGAGATACTGTTTTAATTTATACTTCTGTAAGCTTGTATAACGGATTCCGTATGGTTATTCAGTATAAAATTTGTGATAAAAAAACAGGAGAGCTCCGTGCATACGGAAGCACCTCCCATTGTTTTACAGATTCAGCGATGAAGCCAATACGGATAAATAAGCATAATTCCAAAATTCATGATGTTTTTAATAATATTTCACCATTTAAGTTATTCTAAATAAGGTTTTAAATATTTTCCTGTATAAGAGTCCGGACAAGCAGCGATTTCTTCCGGTGTACCGCTAACTACAATTTTTCCGCCGCCTGAACCGCCCTCGGGACCCAAATCAATGATATGATCAGCTACCTTTATAACATTAAGGTTATGTTCAATTACAAGAATAGTGTTTCCTGTATCAGCAAGGTGCTGAAGAACATCTATGAGCTTGTGTACATCGGCAGTATGCAGACCGGTTGTAGGTTCATCAAGAATATAAATTGTTTTACCGGTAGGTCTTTTTGAAAGCTCAGTGGAAAGCTTCACTCTTTGTGCCTCGCCTCCGGAAAGAGTTGTTGCAGGCTGTCCTATTTTTATATAACCAAGCCCTACTTCCTGAAGTGTTTTAAGTTTTCGTTGAATTTTTGGTATATTTTCAAAAAACTTTACGCCCTCGTCAACAGACATTTCAAGTACATCGTGAATAGACTTGCCTTTATAGAGTACTTCAAGAGTTTCCCGGTTATAGCGTTTTCCCTTGCAGACTTCGCATGGAACATAGATGTCCGGAAGAAAGTGCATTTCAATTTTCAGTATACCGTCACCCTCGCAAGCCTCACAGCGTCCGCCCTTTATATTAAATGAGAATCTTCCCGGACCGTAGCCCTTTATTTTGGCGTCGTTTGTCTGGGAAAAAAGTTCACGTATATCTGTAAAAACTCCGGTATAAGTTGCTGGATTGGAACGCGGAGTTCTGCCGATAGGGGATTGATCTATGTTAATTACCTTGTCTAAATTCTCCAGTCCTTCTATGCTTTTGAATTTACCGCATCTGATTTTAGCACGGTTAAGTTTAGCCGCAAGGTGTTTATAAATAATTTCATTGACCAGTGACGATTTTCCTGATCCTGAAACACCGGTAACGCAAACAAATTTTCCAAGTGGTATTTGTACATTCACTTTTTTTAGATTATTTTCACTTGCACCCTTAACTGTAAGGAATTTTCCGTTGCCCTCTCTGCGTTTTTCGGGAAGAGGGATTTTTTTTCTGCCGCTTAAATATTGTCCTGTAACAGAATTTTCACATTTTAGAATATCGTCCACAGTGCCGGAACATACGATTTCACCGCCGTTTACACCTGCACCGGGACCAATATCAACGATATAGTCAGCGGCAAACATTGTATCGTCATCGTGTTCAACAACAATAAGCGTATTACCGTGGTCACGGAGCTTTTTTAAAGTTTCGATAAGCTTATCATTATCTCTTTGGTGGAGTCCGATACTTGGTTCGTCCAAAATGTACAAAACTCCCATAAGTGAGGAGCCTATCTGAGTTGCAAGCCTTATTCTCTGACTTTCTCCGCCTGAAAGCGTACCAGACGAACGTGAAAGAGTCAAGTACTCAAGTCCGACGCTTTTAAGGAATCCAAGACGTTCTTTTATTTCTTTTATTATTCTTGCACCTATATACATTTCTCTTTCAGTAAGCTGTATATTATTCATAAAATCCAGAGCATCTGATACAGAAAGATCAGAAACCTGATTTATATTAAGTCCGCCTACAGTTACAGAAAGACTTTCCTTTTTCAGACGTTCACCGTGACATTCAGGGCATTTTATTTCACTCATATAGTCTAAAATATCTGATTTTGAATGCTCGCTTGAAGATTCTCTGTATCGTCTTTCAAGATTATTAATTACTCCTTCAAATTTACTGTATCTTGTTCCTCCGCCGAAAGAATCTATTATTTTAATTTCTATTCTGTCTTCTCCTGTACCGTAAAGAAATGCGTCGGCAGCTTCCTTAGGAAGATCCTTAAACGGGGTATCAAGACTGATGTTGAAGTGTTCTGCAAGACCGGTATAATACATCATGGCAATAGAGCCTTTGTTAAGGGTATTCCAACCGCTTGCTTTTATTGCGCCTTCTTTTATACTCAGTTCCTTGTTGGGGACTATAAGATCCGGGTCAACACGCTGAAAGTAACCTAAACCGGTGCACTTGGGGCAGGCGCCGAATGGGTTGTTAAAAGAAAACATACGCGGAGTCAGTTCCTCTATGCTTATATTATGTTCCGGACACGCATAGCTTTGTGAAAAAAGCAATTCTTCTCCTCCGACAACGTCTACGGCAGTAAGACCGGACGAAAGAGAGGAAGCAGTTTCTATACTGTCTGCAAGTCTGGATTTTATATCATCCTTTACAACAAGACGGTCAACAATGATTTCTATATTATGTTTCTTGTTTTTATCAAGCTTGATTTCTTCAGACAAATCATAAATACTGCCGTCTATTCTTACACGAACGTATCCTGAACGCCTTGCGGAATCAAGCTCTTTGGCATATGTTCCTTTTCTGCCTCTTGCAATGGGTGCGAGTATCTGAATTTTTGTGCCTGTTTCAAGGGACAGGATTTTATCAACTATTTGGTCAATGGTCTGCTGCTTGATTTCCTTTCCGCAGACTGGGCAATGAGGAATACCTATTCTTGCGTATAAAAGTCTGAGATAATCATAAATTTCCGTAACAGTTCCAACGGTAGAACGTGGATTTTTTGAAGTTGTTTTCTGATCTATTGAAATAGCCGGGGACAGTCCTTCAATGCTGTCAACGTCCGGTTTTTCCATTTGTCCCAAAAACATTCTTGCATATGAAGAAAGGCTTTCCATATAACGGCGCTGTCCGTCGGCGTAAATTGTATCGAATGCAAGTGAAGATTTTCCGGAGCCTGATAAGCCAGTCATGACAATAAGCTTGTCTCTTGGAATTTCAAGATCAATATTTTTAAGGTTATGCTCTCTTGCGCCTTTTATAATAATTTTATCGTTCATTTATTTTCCTCTAATTCTTTGATTTTATCTCTCAGATATGCTGCGTGCTCAAATTCAAGCAGCTTTGCGGCTTCTTTCATTTCTGTTTTCAGCTTTGCAATAAGCTCTGACTTTTCTTTTCTTGAAAGCTTTTTTTCTGATTTTTTCTCTATCGTTTCTTTTGATGAGATTTCAAGTACTTTTCGTATATCTTTCTTTATCGTTTTAGGTATAATATTGTGTTCCTTGTTGTAAGAAAGCTGAATTTCACGTCGGCGTTCTGTTTCAGTTATGGCTCTTTCCATTGAACCTGTTACGCTGTCGGCATACATTATAACCTTTCCCTTGGCATTACGGGCAGCACGTCCGATAGTCTGGATAAGGGAGGTTTCACTTCTGAGGAAGCCTTCCTTATCTGCGTCAAGAATAGCCACAAGAGATACTTCAGGAATATCAAGTCCTTCACGAAGCAGATTTATTCCTACAAGGACATCATACACTCCTTCACGTAGATCCTTAATTATTTCCATACGTTCGATTGTATCAATATCGTGGTGAAGATACTGAACCTTTACTCCGGCAGCGTGGAGAAATGAAGTTAAGTCTTCCGCCATCTTTTTAGTAAGGGTTGTTATAAGGACTCTTTCGTAAATTTCAGTTCGCTGATTGATTTCTGACAGCAGATCTTCTATTTGTCCTTCAATAGGTCTTACACTGATTTCGGGATCTACAAGTCCAGTCGGACGAATAACCTGTTCAACGATCTGGACAGATTTTTCTCTTTCAAATTTTCCGGGGGTAGCGCTGACGAAAACAACCTGATTTATATGGTCATAAAATTCCTTAAAGTTCATTGGACGGTTGTCATATGCGCTGGGTAGTCTGAATCCGTAATCAATGAGGGTTGTTTTTCTCGCACGGTCACCGGCATACATTGCTCCGACCTGAGGAACAGTTACATGACTTTCGTCAATCATAAGAAGAAAATCCTTAGGAAAGTGATCCAGCAGAGTTAGAGGAGTGCTTCCTGGCTCACGTCCGGTCAGGATACGTGAGTAGTTTTCTATACCGCTGCAAAATCCGATTTCCTGAAGCATTTCCATGTCATAATGTGTGCGCTGAGCAATTCGCTGAGCTTCAACAAGCATATTCTTTGACTGAAAGTATTCTATTCTCTCTGAGAGTTCATTATCTATTTCTTTGAGTGCAGTATTCATTTTATTGCCGTCAACGATGTAGTGGCTGGCAGGGAAGATCGCCGCATGCTGAAGCGATGCAATAACTTCTCCGGTAAGGACATGAATTTCCGTTATTCTGTCGATTTCATCGCCAAAAAATTCAACACGTATTGCCTTATCGTTTGATGAAGCCGGAAAAATCTCAACTACATCACCTCTGACCCTGAACTTATTTCTTACAAAATTTATGTCATTGCGCTCGTACTGAATAGAAACAAGCTCACTTAGAAGCTTATCCCTTGATTTTTCCATACCAAGCCGTATTGATACAGCCATGGAGCGGTAATCTTCAGGACTGCCCAAGGAATATATGCAGGAAACGCTTGAAACTATAATTACATCGTTTCTTTCACTGAGTGCCATTGTTGCAGAGTGCCTCATTTTGTCTATTTCATCGTTTATAGAGGAGTCTTTTTCAATGTATGTGTCTGTACCGGGAATATAGGCTTCCGGCTGATAATAATCGTAATAGGACACAAAGTATTCAACGGCGTTATTAGGAAAAAATTCTTTAAATTCTGAGCAGAGCTGTGCCGCAAGAATTTTATTATGAGCCAGGATAAGAGTCGGTTTATTGACATTTGCAATAACATTAGCCATTGTAAATGTTTTTCCTGAACCTGTAACGCCCAGCAAGGTTTGTTCACGGCATCCGTCAAGAATGCTTTGGGTTAGTCTTTCGATAGCCTGAGGCTGATCACCTGAGGGTTTGTAATCTGTAACAAGTTCAAATTTTTTATTTGTCATGTTAAGCTCCAATCTATCTAAGAAGTGTAAATGCGCCGGAATCTTTCATTGAAATTGCGTCGTTTCCGGCAATGATAATATGGTCAATAAGTGTTATTCCTACGGGTTTAAGAGTATTATAAACATATGAAGTAGCTTTTATATCATTATCAGAAGGAAGAGTATCACCGTTGGGGTGATTATGGGCAAGAATTATGCTTTCACACTTGTTTCTATACGCAAATTCGACGAGCTTACGTATATTTATATCAACCTTTCCGGGAGTTCCTTCAGCAATAACTGTGCAGGCAACGAGTTTAAGCTTGTCATTAACACAAGCGGCGCGGATTTTTTCTTCCTTTTCTCCCACAAAAAGATTTATGAAATAAGTGCAGGATTTTTCATATGTATTAAGATGCGTTATTTTATTTTGTGAATTTAGATACTCTTTAGTAAGTGCCGGAATCATTTTCAGAAGCAGTGCACTCGATTCGTCAATGCCTTCTATTTCCTTCAGTGCGTCAAGATCGGCGTCGCATACTCCGCTAAAGCTTCCGAAATTATTAATCAGCCGATGTGCAATTTCATTTGTATCAACCCTTGGACGTGAATAAAATAGAAGCAATTCAAGAATTTCATGATTGTTAAAACCGCTGAACCCTGAATCTATGAATTTCTGTTTTATTCTTTTTCGGTGTCCCTTGTGAATATTTTCGTTCATAGTGCCTCCGGTAAAATTTTTTCATATATATAGTATAATCCATTTTAAAAGAAAATAAAAGATTTTTTTAAAAAAATATATAAATTTAACTGATTATTTGAATTTTATAGAAAAAAATGATATAATATTTTCAAATATAATTATCTGAACGGAGTTTTTATGAGAGAATTTACAGTTAACAGAAATGACAGCGGACAGCGTATAGATAAATTTATAACAAAAGCAGTTCCAGGATTGCCAAAGTCACTTTTATATAAATATCTGAGAATAAAAAGAATCAAGCTGAACGGCAAAAGATGTGAAAAAGGTGATATTTTAAGGGAAAACGATGTTATCTCCATGTATATTAATGATGAATTTTTTTCAGGAAAAAAGAAAGCGCAAGTAAAGTGTACAGATAATGCTCCGGATGTTGTTTATGAAGATCAAAATATAATTATTGCGTACAAGAAACCAGGATTGGATGTTCATACTGGATCTGGAAAATCCGGCGACACACTGATTGACATCATAAGATATTATCTTTATAAAAAAGGGGAATATGATCCGGAAAATGAAAATTCATTTGCACCGGCTTTGTGCAATAGAATAGACAGGAATACTTCTGGACTTGTTATAGCCGCTAAGAATGCAGACGCTCTAAGGGAAATTAATTTTAGAATTAAGTCAAGAGAAATAAATAAAGAATATTTATGCATTTGCTGCGGCGTACCGAAAGAAACTTCAGGGTACAGAACAGCGTTTTTAAAAAAGGGTAACCATAATTTAGTGGATATAAGTGAAAATGAGTTACCGGATTATAAAAAAATAGTTACCGGATATGAGGTGATAAAAAGCAAAAATGATTTTTCACTTCTTAAGATAAAGCTTGTGACCGGACGTACACACCAGATAAGAGCGCATATGGCGTTTCTTGGAAATCCCTTGTTAGGGGACGGAAAATATGGCAATACTATTATTAATAAACGAAAGGGCATTTTCCGGCAGCAGCTTTGTGCGTACCGCATTGAATTTGATTTTAAGGGTGATAGCTGTCTTAATTATCTAAACGGCAAAAGCTTCTGCTCTGAAAGATGTGATTTTGATACTGCTTTATTCGATGATGAACTTGTAAAATCATTAGTATAAATATGCACAAAAAAGTGTTGATTTTTTGCTTTTTATATGATATAATCTATATAATATTAATGTAAATCAGTTTAATAGTTTAGGAGGATGTATATGATTTGTGATCTTCACTGTCACACAACATTATCCGACGGTTCCCTTGGAATTGAAGATGTAATTGTACAGGCCAAGAGATTGAACATAGATTTTCTGTCTATAACAGATCATGATACCCTTTCATCGTTTTCGAGAGCACATATCCTTGGTGAACGCTATGGCGTAAAAGTTATCCAGGGTGTTGAAATGTCTGCATGGGACAAATCCAGAGGGAAAAAAGTACACATTCTCTGCTACGCTCCGAAAAAGCCGGACAGATTAGAAGGTCTCTGCCTTAAGTCGTGTGAAATAAGAAAAGCTTGCTCTAAAGAAATGATAGAAAATGTTATGAAGCTTTATCCTATAACTCCGGAAAGCGTACTTAAGCACTGTACCGGAAGTAAAAGTATTTTTAAGTCGCATATTATGAGAGCGCTTATTGAATATGGCTATGCTCTTGAATTTTACGGTGATTTGAACAATGAACTTTTTAATCTTGACAAAGGGATCTGTCTGGTGGAAAGAGAATATCCTGATGTCAGATTTGTTCTTGATCTTATTCATTCTGCAAGAGGCGTTGCTGTAATGGCGCATCCGGCTATGTATGACAGCCTTGATCTTTTGGAAGAACTTGCAGCAGAAAAGAAGATTGACGGAGTGGAAGTTTATCATTATTCAGCTGATGAGGAAAAAAGAAGAGAGCTTCTCAGCATTGCCGAAAAATATGACTTAATAGTTACAGGCGGCTCGGATTTTCACGGACTCTATAACGCAGTACCCACGCATTTGGGAAGCGAAACTACATCGAAAGAAAACCTTGACAGAATAATAAAGCTTTCAAATAAAAAATAACATAACGTGCAGGAGGATATTATGAAAATTAATTATATACCACAGGGTGTTTGTTCACGGAAGATATATATAGAAATTGAGGACGGAGTTTTGAAGAATGTCGAATACATCGGCGGATGCAACGGCAATCTTAAGGGAATAGCAGCGTTAGTTAAGGGAATGAAGGTGGAAGATGTAATAGAAAAGCTTGAGAATATAAAGTGCGGTATGAAAAATACTTCATGTCCGGATCAGTTGGCTCAGGCACTTAAACAGACTATCTGAAAACTTAAGGCGGATTGATTCCGCCTTGTTTTGTTTTTTTAATCTATTGAAATTGAGGTCGAATATGCATAAAAAAAGTACTTTTATAACACTTTTTATCACGGGGATTCTGACAATTTTATTTATCGCGGTAATAGCTTTAGCCGGTATTCATTTTATTTTAAAGCCTGAAAATATTACGTCGTCAATAAACAGCATTTCTGAGAATTTGTCTGCTGAAATTGAAGAAACAACCGAAGAAATGACATATCCGACTGTTGAGTATCCTGAAATTGATAATGAATCGATCGAATTTGGCGATAAGATAGTAAGTAAATACGGAGTTCTTGTTGATGTCAGCGAAAACAAGATAATAGCACAGAGAGAAGCGGATAAAATTATTTATCCAGCGTCAATGACTAAAATAATGACACTTATTGTTGCTGCTGAAAACATGAACTCTATTGATGACAGATTTACTATGACTTATGAAATACTGCACCCATTGATGGAAGCTGACGCATCAATAACAGGTTTTGAAGAGGGTGAAACTGTTACCGTTGAAGATATGCTTTACGGAACAGTTCTCCCGTCCGGAGCTGACGCAGCTATTGGGCTTGCAGAACGCATTAGCGGCAGTGAAGTGAATTTTGTAAAACTTATGAATGAAAAAGCAGAAGTGTTAGGTCTTAAGCATACGCATTTTACAAATACAAGCGGGCTGCATGATGAAAATCATTACAGTACTGCAACAGAAATGGCAGTAATACTTGAATATGCCCTGCAAAATGATTTGTGCAGAAAGGTTCTGTCAACCTATCAGTATACAACTTCAAGAACCAAGGAGCATCCTCAGGGGATTCTTCTTGAAAGCACGATGTTCAGCCGTATGTACGGAGATGAGGTCGAAGGAGTACAGATCGAAGGCGGAAAAACAGGATTCACTGATGAAGCTGAAAATTGTCTTGCTTCATTCGCTGTAAAGGACGGTCATGAATATATTGCAGTAACAGCAGGCTCATATGATTATTGGCTGACGGTATATGACGCTTTTGAGCTTTACGGAAATTATCTGGATTAAAAATAGGAGTGTTTAAATTGGAATCGAATACTAATAAATTGATTCTTAATATGTCGCCTCGTGCTCTTGATGAACTTAAGAAAACAGGTATTTCTGACGTTTCAAAATATGAACTTCCAATGACAGTTTTTCCCGAAGGAAAAGCATTTTATGCTAAAATTGCTATGCAGGACGGGCTTTTGATACTGAATTTTAATACCGGAGGAGTTGAATTTAGTTTAAAGGGTGTTCTGGATAATGATGTTTTTTCATGCCGGAGTGTTAGCCTTGAACCCCTTGACAGCAATAAAGCAGTATCAGTTTGTTTTACTCATTTAAATCAGGACGGCGTTTTTCACATAAATGAAGCTTTAAGAGAGCGCCTTGATATGTGGTATGAATATATAAATTCATTGCTTGAGAAGTCCGGAAAAAGCAAAGCGCTGTTCTGTTGTGAGGAAGTTTTGTTTAGATCTGGTGATACGGTGCGTATTAAAACTTTAGGACTGGACGGCAAGGAAATAAAAAATCTTTGTGTAGGAACTGCTGACGAAAAAGGAGAGCCTGTTTTTTCAGTGGGAAAAGCAGACGATTACAGGAATAATATTTTAACGGTTAAGCTATCAGGAAAAAAAACAGATGTGTTTAATTCCGGACAGCGTTTGGTTATTTACGACGCGGCGGCTGAGATAACCTGCAAAAGAATGAAATCAGGTCTTGATAAGCTTTGCAGGGGCGAAGCGGTTAATAAAAGGCTTCCGGAATTTATTTTCAATCCGGAAAAAGCAAATAGGAATCCTGGGGACAATGTCATACTTTCAGCAGAAAATCTTCTTGCTGAAAATATGAATCCTGAGCAGATAGAAGCTGTTGAGGGAGTTTTGAATGCTGAAGACCTTTATCTGATTCAAGGACCGCCAGGTACAGGAAAAACCACGGTTATTGCAGAAATTTGCTATCAGAATGCCATTAGAGGACTGAAAACGCTTGTAGTATCCCAGTCAAATCTGGCTGTTGACAATGCAATTTCAAGGGTAATGAATCATACAGATGTAAGGGTACTGAGGAAAGGTGACAGCTCAAGGGTTGAAGAAGAGGGACTTCCGTTTGTTGAAGATAATGTTGTTAGAACATGGATAAAACAAATTTCGGATTCCTCTGAAAATATGTCAAAAAATATTGATGAGAGAACTCAAAAGCTTAATTCATATATTAAAAAGCTTCCTGATCTTATGGAGCTTTCTGAGCGTATCAGTGAGGGACGAAAAACAAAGAATTATTATGAATCTCAGATTCATTTTTATAAAAATGTACTGAAAGACGCTAAAGAAAAAAGATCTGCCTTTTTTGAACTGATTGCCAAAGCATATGAAAAGGACGATTTATCTGCTGCTGAAAGAGCACGTAATTTTTATCCGGAGGATTTTATAATTCCAAACGGAATTTATAATGATATTTCCGGTAAATATATGGATATGAAAGCTGATATTGAAAAAATCCGTGAATATGAAAAAGAACTAAATTTCTTTAATGACTATACCAATAAATTTACTGAACAGTTTAATTATATAGAAAAATCAGCAGGCAGTGCAATTTTAGACAAAACCTTTTATGACGGGGAATTTTATTATGCCGGATTTGAAAATACTGAAAGTCTTTATGAAGAGGGAGAAAAGATAATAAATGCTGAACCCTTTGGAATTAAGCGGTTATTGTTTGGCAGAAAGTGGCAAAAATTAGCTGCTGTATATTATAGACGTACTGAAAATTTTATGGTGAGTATACAGGTTAAAACGATTAAGCTTTGCGATAAAATTGAACAAATCAAAAAATCAGAGGTTTTTGTTTTTAATTCAGATTGTTTTCATACGGGATTGGACGCACTTTGTGAAGATTATGACAGTCAGTATTATAGCGTTAAAAGTAAGTATAATACAACAAGTAAAGAGTATTCTGATTTAGTACGTGATTATAATTATAATGTTGAACTGCTTAGAGAGGAAGCTTCTGAAAGATTTTTTATGTCGGCGCTTTGCAATACTGATTTATCAAAAATTGATCCGGATAAGATGGAAAGCTGTGTTATGCAGAAATATAATGATTTTAAATTTCGTTATGATACTTGGAAAAAGCTTATTTTGGAATGGAAAAGTAAAATTTCCGGCAGCGGAATGAATTATAATTCTTTGAAAAAGCTATATATAGATAATGCAAATGTAATAGGGATTACCTGTATCCAGAGCGGCACTAAGGATTTCAATGAAAATTATCCGGTTTTCGATGTGGTTATTATTGATGAATCAAGTAAAAGTACGCCGCCGGATATTATTCTCCCAATGCTTAAAGGAAAGAAAATAGTACTTGTAGGTGACCATAAGCAGCTTCCGCCGTTTATAGATATGAATGCTTATGATGAAATTGAATCGGAAAATGACGGCAGTTTAAAAGAACTTATGAAAATTAGTCTTTTTGAAGAACTTTATGAAAAAGCGGAAACAGGAACAAAAACTATGCTTTACAGGCAGTATCGTATGCATAGGGATATTGCCGGATTGGTAAATCAGTTTTATATTAATACTGATGCAGGAAGACTTGAATCCCCGTCAGTTTCTCCTAAAGAACATATGTGCTATGGGTTCGATATTGAGGAGGATAATCACGTTTTATGGTATGATGTACCAAATATTACAAAGTATTATGAAAATATGCGCAATAAGAGTTTTTATAATGAATTTGAGGTTTCCTGCGTAAAGAAAATTTTAAGTATGTTAAATTCTAATCTGGTTAAGAATAATGCTCAAAAGGGTATAGGTATTATAACCTTTTATGATGCACAGGTAAAGCTTCTTGAATCAGAACTGATTTACAGCGGATTTTATAAAACGCTTTCAAATGTAAATATTAGAATAGGTTCAGTAGATAGATTCCAGGGAATGGAAGAAGATATTATTATTATGAGTTTTGTAAGAAATAATGTCGGGCATAACATCGGATTTGCTAAAGATGGGCGGCGTATTAATGTTGCTATGTCAAGAGCAAAAGAACTTCTTGTTATTGTAGGCTGCTTAGAAAACTTTATAAATTCGTCAAATCATGAATCTTCTGAGATGTTCCGTAATATTTATCAGATAACTGAAAGACTGTCAGGAATTAGGAATGCTGAACAAATTCCTGATACTCAGCAGCCGGGTGAAAGTACATATTATAAAGAGTATCATAAAACTGGTATTTCTGATTCAGCGTACTCCGAAAACGAGGAAAATGATTATGATGATACGGGAATGAATATTCTTGATTATTTCATCTTAAAGTCAGCTTTAGAATTTAAAGGAAGAAGAATTACGGTAAGTAATATTTCAAACGTCCTTGGAATAGCTCCGGTTTTTATAAAAAACAGAGTTGAATATTTATGCTCAGAGGGAAATATCGAATGTCAAAAGCAGTGTATTAAAATAACTGATAAAGGAGCCGGAGCAATAAATTCTAAAGCGATAGGTGTATAAACAGAAAGGTTAATATGGGATTTGACTATAAGTTTTATAAAAATAAAAAGGTATTGGTAACCGGCTGCACCGGATTCAAGGGTTCGTGGATTTGCAGAATACTTTTGAATTTAGGAGCTGAAGTTTATGGTTATTCCCTTTTACCGCAATCAGATTACAGTTTATTTGACATTTTGAAACTGAATAAGGAAATACCAGTGCAGTTTGGCGATGTACGAAGTATTGAATCCCTGAAGTGTGTATTTGATAAATTTTCTCCGGAAATTGTTATACACATGGCAGCACGTACTCTGGTTCGTGAAAGCTATGATGATCCGGTAAGCACATATTCAACAAATGTTATGGGAACTGTAAATGTTCTTGAGTGCTGTCGTTTATCAGATTCAGTAAGATCAGTTATTAATGTAACAACTGATAAAGTTTATAAAAATAAGGAATCGGAACGGGGTTACCGTGAAACAGATGAACTGAACGGATATGATCCGTATTCCAATAGTAAATCCTGTTCAGAGCTTGTAACAAGCACATATAAAAATAGCTTTTTTAAGCAGAAAAATATTTCTGTTTCAGCAGTCAGGTCCGGCAATGTAATCGGCGGAGGTGATTTTGCTGCAGACCGAATCATTCCGGACTGCGTAAGGGCAGCATTACAGAATAAAGTTATAATGGTAAGGAATCCGGATTCCGTCCGACCGTATCAGCATGTACTTGAATCTTTGGCAGTATATCTTGATATTGCGGCAAAACAGTATGAAAATAGGTCGTATGAGGATTGTTATAACGTAGGACCTAAGGAATCTGGCTGTATCAAAACCAGTGTTCTTGTTGATGAGTTTTGCCGTTTATGGGGAAACGGCGTAAAGTGGAATGTCGAGCCTGAGGAAAATCCAGTTTATGAATCAGGTCTTCTAAAACTCAACTGCTCTAAACTGCAAAGAAGATTTGGCTGGAGTCCGAAATGGAATATTTATGAAGCACTTTTAAGAACAGTTGATTGGTACAAACATTGGCTTAATAAAAGTAATGTCATTGAGCTTACAGATTTTCAGATAAAGGAGTTTTTTTATTGTAATTAGTCACAAAAGTATATTAAAAAGCCTAAAATGTTAATTCTGAAGAAAGGAATTAAGGTTTTAGATATTTGGAAATAAAGTTTATTTCCTCTTAATGAATAATTTAATATAGAAAAGAATAAAATAGAAAACGTATTCTAAAATATCAGGAGGCGGTTTCTATTTTTTTATATACGTTTTTAATGACATCGCTGATAATGTCATCAGCAAGCGAGGTACATATGCCCATTCCAGTTGAAAAAGAAGTGCCTGTATATTCAATTTCTGATACCAGTGAAATCCTTGATGAAGAAGAATATACAGAGGAAAGCACGGTTTCTGAGGAACCTCAGGAGGAGGTAACATATGAGAACGAGGATTCATATAATGAAGAATATGAAGACTATATCTGTGAGGAAACTGTAACCGGTACTGATTGGCTGTCAGGTTTGGATACATCATTCAAGGCTTATATGGATTATCGGTGTATTACTGATACGTCAAGTGTGCAGTATGAGCTTCAACAGCAGGCGTATACCGATGGCAGAGGCTTCAGACGCATAGGGGATGATTATTGCGTTGCTTTAGGAACAGGTATTACCAATGGGTGCGGAGAACGCTTTATGATTACCCTGGACAGCGGAAGCAGCTTTACTGTAATAGTTTCGGATATCAAATCCGATTGTCATACTGATAGTACATGCTGTTATGTACCACGATATGACGGTTCCGGAAATGTAGTGGAGTTTATAATTGATACCGATATGGCTGACGGCGGAATGCTTTCAAGCGGAAATGCTGGCTATTATGATGATTTGGCAGGCAGTATAGCAAGTATAATAAAATTATAATATTTAAAAACAGTATTCTGTAAAAACGAATACTGTTTTTATTTTCTTGACTTTTACTGCTATTAATGATAAAATAATAATGATTTTTTATTGTTTAAGGAGTTAATATTTTAATGCCCGAATCACTTATAAAATGCGATAATGTTTCATTTTCATATGAAAATGTAATAGTTGCTGAAGGAATTAATTTTTCAGTAAAGTCCGGTGACTATCTTTGTATTGTGGGAGAAAACGGCGCCGGAAAGAGCACTCTTATGAAAGGTATACTCGGTCTTAAACAGCCTTGTCAGGGGAATATAATTATGACAGGCGGTCTGAAGCAAAATGAAATAGGTTATCTGCCTCAGCAGACTACGGCTCAGAAAGATTTTCCCGCAAGCGTTCATGAAGTTGTAATTTCAGGATGCCTGAATAAAAGAAAAATAGGAATGTTCTATACTTCTGAAAATAAAAAAAGAGCGCTGGAAAGTATGGAGAAGCTTGGCATATCAGAGCTTTCCGGAAGATGCTATCGTGAACTTTCAGGCGGTCAGCAGCAGAGAGTTCTTTTAGCAAGGGCTTTATGCGCAACTGAAAAAATGCTTCTGCTTGATGAACCGGTAACAGGGCTTGATCCGGCAGTGACTTACGAAATGTATCAGATTATATCTGATATTAATAAAAAGTACGGTATAACTATTATTATGATTTCACATGATATTACAAGTGCATGCAGTTATGCTTCAAAGATACTTCATATAAATAAAAAACAGCTTTTTTTTGGTGATACAAAAGATTATATAAATAGTGATATTGCCAAAAGATTTACTTTTTATAAGAAAATTTGAACATAGAAAATGTACAATATAAACAAAAATTAAAACAAATATATCTTGAATATTGATTTTATGTCGATTTTAGTGTATTATATTAGTAAATAATGTTTGACCGGGGGTACGGTTTTGAAAAAATTGAAGTATCATGACTTGAACTTTGACGTAAATACTGCCGTCGATGAAATGTTCAGGTCATTTGACCAGGTAATTTATGTAGATATTAATAACGATATAGTTGCTGATTTGAAAAACGCAAATACCTTACTTAATTTTGATTATGAATCAATGAATTCTGATGAATTTTTCAGATATGTAAGGAATAATTTGATTTTTGAAAGTGATCGTGAAGTCTTTGATAATGTTCAGATTGCCGGAAAACTTAATGCGGAACTTGGTGTAAAATGGTCTGATGGGATTTTCAGAAAATGCTATTGCAAAACCGTCAGAATCAGCGCTAATGAATTTATTTATATGCTGCTTGATCTTACTGAATACAGCAATGAATGTGAAAATATAAAAACCAAATATCTTGAGGTTGAAAATATTCAGCGTATGCAGTATAGAAAAAATTCTCATAAATACCGCCTTATAATAGAACAGACTAATATTGTTCTTTATGAGTGGTATGCAGAAACTAATTCAGTTATTTTTTCTGATAATGCCAGACGTCATTTTAGGGGATATTATGATTCGGATTTTAGTCTTGATGAAATATTTAATTCAGGCGTTGTGTACAAAGAGGATATTGACTTTCTGAAAAAGTGCCTTGATGATATTTATAAGGGCATTTTGAAGGATAAGGATATTAAGGTAAGGCTGATAAATCTTGACGGAAAATATATTTGGTATAATATTACCATTTCACCGGTTCTTGATGAAAACGGTAAGCTTATAATGGCTGTCGGTACTATTCTTGACGTTAATAAGGCTACTAATTATCTTATTAAACTTAAATACCGCGCTGAAATTGACGATCTAACAAGACTTTCAAATCCTTATAAGTTTACTGAAGACATGAACAGGCTTATGAAAAACGATAATAAAAATTATGCCATGATAGTACTTGATATAGAAAAATTCAAGGCGATAAATGAAATTTATGGTATTGAATTTGCCGATAATCTTCTTAGATATATTGCACATACTCTAAAGTCGCTTGTTAGACAGGAAGATTTGACGGGAAGATTTTCAGGGGACTGTTTTGGAATTTTTGTGGAATATAACAGCGACGAGCAAATTGTTAGTCTTATTGAAAGAATCTGTAAATGCGTATCATTCTATAAGGGAGCAGCTTTAACGGTAGTTTTTGGCGTATACAGAGTTCTTGATAATAAAATTCCCAGACGTAAAATTCTCGATTATGCTAATATGGCGAAAAGTACTGTAAAAGGTAAGAATTTAAAAAGATTTGCCTTTTATGAGGACAGTATGCTTCTTAAAATGCTGGAAGAACAGCATATAGAAAATGATATGGATCAGGCTCTTTATAATGGTCAGTTTACCATGTTTCTTCAGCCCAGGTATGATATTCAGACTTCAGAAATAATCGGCGCTGAAGCCCTTGTACGCTGGATGCACCCAGACAGGGGAATAATGATGCCAAATAAATTTATTGGTCTGTTTGAGAAAAATGGCTTTGTAGTAAAGCTTGACAGATATATGTGGGAACAGGCTTGTATTCAAATAAGAAAATGGATGGATGATGGTCTTACACCTGTTCCTATTTCAGTTAATGTTTCAAGAATAAATGTAGAAAATCCTCAATTGACAGAGATTTTTGACGGACTCGTTGAAAAATATCAGATTGATAAAAAATATCTTGAGCTTGAAATTACTGAAACAGTTTACTACGATAATCAGGATGTGTTTCTGGATACTCTTGAAAAGCTTAAAAATTCCGGTTATACTCTTTTAATGGATGATTTTGGTTCCGGATTTTCGTCACTAAATATGCTGAAAAACACCCCGTTTGATATTCTGAAAATTGATAGAAATTTTCTTGATGAAACTATTATAACGGATAAAGGAAAGAAAATAATAGATCATACAATTAAGCTCTCTAATGATATTGGTATAGAAATTGTAGCAGAAGGCGTTGAAACCAAAGAACAGGCAGAATATCTTTTGCAGTGCGGATGCAATACTGCTCAGGGTTACTACTACTCAAAACCTGTTTCCTTAGATGAATTTGAACGTCTGTTCAATACCGGCTGATAAGAAAAAGGGATGGGCTTACCATCCCTTTAGTTTTAATCAGTATACGTCTGCTATTTTCTGAACATATTCCTGCATTTCTTCCTTAGAATTTACATTATGGCAGCCGTTGATAATTCGGTCTTTTTCTTCTTGTTTCATAACAGAAAAGTTTTCCATTGCCTTTAAATTCTGAGCAAGTGCCATACTTAGTCCGAGCGGTATTTCACCGCAGTTAATATAGTTACGATCCATACTTTTTTCCTTTCATTACTTATATTTGTTTTTATTATCTGTACTTTGGGTACGGTTTATGCAGTTAGTCTGTTTACAAAATGTCGAATAACGTCATAAATTGTCGAAACAGGAACGAAATTCAACAGTTGGAGGAGCTTTATGCCAAATTACTCATACACTGCGAAAAATTCACTTGGAAAAACAATAAAAGGTAATATTGAAGCCGCAGATGAAAAAGAATTTTTTGAAAAGATGCATGAAAAAAGTTATTATTGTACTGATTTTCGTGAAGCTTCAGTAAAACATAAGTATTTAAAAAAATTAAAAACCAGAGAGCTTGCTTATAACTGCCGTCAGCTCAGTGCAATGCTGTCATCTGGACTTACGCTTGCAAAATCTCTTGAAATACTTTCAAGGGAACAGCCATCTGAAAGCTTAAAGGCTGTATGGAGTGATATATATGAGAATGTGCAAAAGGGAAAATCTTTGTCATCAGCCTTGACAGTGCATGATGGAATATTTCCTCAATTTTTGATTTCTATGGTAATTGCAGGAGAATCAAGCGGTTCAATTGATGTTATTATGCATCGTATGACCGAGCATTATGCTAAGGAAAACAAACTGAATAATACAATAAAGAATGCAATGATGTATCCTTTTATTCTTTTGGTATTTTCTGTTGTAATAGTAATCGGTCTGTTTACATTTGTTATGCCTTCATTTATGTCAATGTTTAAAGATTGGTCAGATGTTCCGGCTTTGACAAAAATAATGTTTGGAATCAGCAATATATTAAGAACTAAATGGTATATTATTTTATTAACTGTTGTGATTCTGATTTTTTTATTAAGGTATCTTGTAAAAATCAATAGTATACGTTTGACACTTGATAAAGCGAAAATTACGGCTCCTATGATTGGAAAGCTTGTTACTAAGATATATACTGCAAGATTTTCAAGGACACTGTCTTCACTTTATTCGGGCGGTATACCTATGGTGGAATGTCTTGAAAAAGCGTCAGCAATCTTGTGCAACAGCTATATAGATAAGAAATTCAGAAAGGTTATAGATGAAGTTAAGCAGGGAGAATTATTATCTTCAGCTATTGAGCGTACTGGAATATTTGATTCAATGTTTTGTTCGATTATTTATGTTGGAGAAGAATCAGGTGCCTTGGGGGAAATTCTTGATAAAACTTCAGATCATTATGAGGAAGAATCTGACTCAGCAGTAAAAAGACTTGTTGCATTAATTGAACCAATGATGATTATTATTCTTGGAATTTTGGCAGGGCTTATTATAGCCTCAGTTCTTCCAGCGCTTTATTCATCATTTGAAACTGTAACTTTGGCTTAATATAATACTGAAAGGCGGATTATTATGCTTTCATTTGATGTAACTGATAATAACATAAAAATTGTTAAAGGATACGAAAACAGCTCAAAAGTTAACATTGAAGCAGCAGTATCACTTGATATAGACGATGAATTAATTGTTGACGGAAAGATTATGGATGTCCAAAAGCTTGCAGATTTTCTAAGCGCAGCTATCATGATTAATGGTATGAAGGATAGGGAAGCGATTGTCAGTATTTTTTCTAATCATACTATTTTCAAGGAGCTGTTGCTCCCAAAAGCTAAAGAGCGTCAGCTTTTGAAAATGGTGAAAACTGAAATGCAGGCTGCCCTTGGACTTGATGATAAATACTGCTATTCATATGTTATTTCAGGGGAGGAAAATGATAACGGGGTTTTAATGGAAAAGGTTTTTGCAACTGCTTGTCCGTATGAAATAGTTGAGGGCTATAAAAAATTATTTTCTGAAATGGATGTGTCTCTGAAAGCAGTTATGATCGGGTGCAGCAGTATCTCAGGACTATTATTATCTGATTTGAATACAAAATTTCAAATGCCGCTGCTGACTGTAATGATAAACAAAGATTTTCTAAATACAAATATCTATGATGACGGCGGACTTGAGTTTTCAAGATACATTAAGATAAGCCCTAATGATTATCCTTCTGAAAATAATTATGTTGTTGAAGCTGCAAAGGAAAATATTTTTCGTATGGTTCAGTTTCAGAAAACAAGAAGCTCAACTGATATAATAAAAAATGTTATTTTCTATGGTGATTTAAGCAATTATTCTGTATTAAGTCAAAGTGTCTTGTCAATGGAATTGAATCCGAGCGTTATTGCTTTAACGTCTCAGGCAGACGGATGTGAAAATATTGATATTTCTGAATACGCAAATGCAGTAGGCGCATTATTTAAACGTAATGGAAATAAAGAAAAAGTTAACCTGCTTGAAAATGAGACATGTCATAAAAGATATGAAATGTCAGATTCAAAATTTGCAGCATTATTTGTGATAGCAGCAGTTATGACAATTGTCGTTATTGCAGGTTTGTATTTTGCTTTTCTAAGATATTATGAATCAATTAATGAATGTTCTGATCGTCTTAACAAAAAGATTGAAGCTTCAGAAGAAATACAGCTTGAATATACAGAATTGGCTGAAAGGGAAAAGTATTTAGAAAATTATATAACTTCAGCCGGAAAAGTAATTGATGTTTTTAGGACGTATCCTCAAATATCATTTGAATATATAAATATAATTGAAAACATCGTTGCAGAATCTTCTGCTGAACTTGGTCTTAATACGTATATTACAGAGCTTCAGTATGAGAATTATGAGCTGACTGTTCATATTACTTCAGAAACAGATGCTGATCCGTCTCAGAAAGTACCGGCAATGATTGCAGAAAAGCTTTCAGCTTATAAGGAATTTTCTAATGTGACTTATAGCGGATATACCATATATTCAGCAGATACTACTGCAATGAACAGTATTATTATGAATGAAATAAAAATTACACTGAATCCAGCTGAGTTTTCAACAGAAACTGAATCGCAGGGAGGAAAAATTGAAAAAACTTAGTTATCGTGAACGCATATTAGTGCTGGTTTTAATTATAGTAATGATTCTGTTTTCAGGAATATTTTTGTTTATAGTACCAGTGTTTAAGGACATAGAAAAGGAAAAAAATAATTATAATCAGGTTTATAAAAAATGGAAGGAAACTGAAAATATAATTATACAAAAGGATAAAGTAAAAAATGATACAGATAAAAAATATGATGAAGCAAGGAAAATTTCTGAATGGTTTATAGATGATAAACAAACGTACAGTGTTGATAAGTTTTTACAGGAGTACTTTGATAAAAACGGAATATTTATCAAAAGCCTTAAAGTCAGCGGCGCCTCTTTTATTACATATGAAGAGTATGAATGTGAATCGGAAAGTAATTTTGAATCTGATTCAACTGAGAGCAACGAACATTTATCAGGTGCGTCAGCGGAAGTCTGCATAGTTGAGATCGATTATGAGGCTTCAAGAACATCTTTTTTTAACTTTTTGCAGAGTATCAGAGATTCTCAGAAGGCTATTGAAGTAAACAAGTTTGATATAATTTCATATACAGAAAATTATTCCGGAAGTATGCAGATAAATGCGTATTATGCTGAGCCGTCAGCATATCTGAACACGGAATAAAATGATGAAGCGGGAGTTACTATGAAAAACAGCAAGGTCAAAGGTTCTGTTCTTTATACAGTTATCTCAGTTATGATGATTGTAATTGTATTAATTTTTGCTGCTTTGGCGTTGGCTTCTTCTTCTGGAAAACGTGCTGTCAATACTTATGCTTACAAACAAACACAGTTTACAGCACGTTCAGTGGTTGAAAGCATTTATAAGTCATTGGAAACAAATTCAGAATTTTCTGATTCCTTTTCAAGTATTCCAAAACATTCTTCAATAAATATTTCTGTAAGTTTACCGGATCCGAGTATGGGTTCTGTTGTAAAAGCTACTGTTACAAATATAGGTAATGGAAATGAGATTGGCTATGATTCAGAAAAACCAGTTTATAAAATTTCAGCCAGTGTGAGCATGAACGGAAAAGAAAATACCGTAGCTATGTATGTTCTTGCAGATTATGAAAAGAGAAATGCACCGTATTTGTATTCAGTATCAGCGCTTGATTCTTTATCGTTAAATAATTTACAGGTTGTCGGCGGAGCTGTTTCCAGTATAATAAATAAAGAATCAGCGCTGAAAGAGAACTTTGCTTTTAACGGCTTTTTAGGTATAAATGGAGATTTAAGATTAACAGGGTCGTCACAAATGAACTTTTTAAGTCCGGAAACAGGAATGTATATAAACGGCAATCTTACTCTTGAGGATATTGGAGAAAAGCTTAATTCAGAAGTTCATGAAGTTGTTGCATATGATGAACTACCCTATATTTATGTAGAAGATAATTTACATTTAGGAAAAGGAAGCAGTTTTAGCGCAGGAGGCTTGGATTCTCCCTTTATTCTATATTCTGGAACTGTAAGTAATTATGGTGATAATTCGATATACGGAGATATATATCTTTTGGATGAGCATAAGCTTAAGGATAATATAGAATATGGTGTATCTGAATTTGTTGTTAATGAAAGCAATAAGGGCAGTTTTTATCCATGGGACCAGGGCTTGATTAAAAAAGTGAATGGTAATGGAAGCAGCTATCTGGGCGGGAATATCTATTCAAAAGGCAAAATACTTGTTAGAGGTACAAGCTATGATAATGGGTATATTCTTGCTAATGATGTTGTATCTTCCGAACTTGAAATTTCTGCTGCTGATGTTTCAGTCAACGGGTCGGCGGTGATTTTAGACGAGCTCTTTTTTTCTGCTACTGAAAAAGGAGAGTATTACTTTAAAAACGGGCTTTTTGCTGATCCTGATAAATTAAGAATTGATTGTCCGGATATTATAATAAACAGCGTACATAATGATGGTACTACTGTTGACGCGGCTGAGTTTATAAAAAATATAAATGCTTATTCATTTTTTATTAACGGAGGCGTAATTTATATTGATAATATAGATCAGTCCATTAAAATAGAATTATTGGATAAATCAGGATATATTAATGCTGATCCGACTCAGGCTGATTCGATACGTATTAGCTCTGCGTTGCTGTTTGACGAAAATGAAAAAGCTGTAAGTTATGTTGAAGATAAAAAATATAATTATCAGAAGGAATATAAAAAATTTCTTAAAGATATAGTGCATAATTACGGCAATATGTTCCCGGCTTCCATGGAAAGGGAATATCTCAAAAGCAGCAGGCTTAAAGATAACAATTTACTGGATTCTGATTCTGTTTTAAATATTATGAATAATTCTAAATCATCTACAGATATTAATTCGACAGTTAATTTTAATGATCTTCCATTATATTATATCAATTTTGGATCATTGTATAAAAACTATAAAAATAGTATAGGTGAAGTGGTAATTGAAAGAGCAGCGCTTAATGACGAATCTCAAGCTATAACTGATAGCTGTACTTTAATCGGAGATTTTCCAAATGATACCATGTATATTAATCCGGGGGATAAGGATATATGGATAAGGCTTATTAATTTTCATGGACAGTCTGGATTCAAGATTATTGTTGATGATTCCGGAACCGGTAAGGTGAATTTTTTTGTACCTGGGGCGGGTGAGTTTATAAATTACTTCAGAACTAATAAAGACATAATTACAGTGAATATACAGAATTTTGAATGGTGGAGTGACTACGTATATTCTGACGGTAATGTTAAGCTTGAGGATACTTGGATACTTACTAAAACTTATGCTGATTGTTTTAAAGACGGCAAATTTGTGATCATGAAGAATCCGAATTTATTTAACGAGGGTGAACGAAAAATGATTCCCAATATTAATGTTTATATGGATGCGGAATTTGACGGTGACTTTAATTTTTGGGGTAAATCTGCTGTTACAGGTTATGTTATGTCACCAACAGCTTATTTAAATCAAAGCGGGACACCGCCTTTGTTAGATATAAAATATAACAGTAATAATTATATGCCGATAAATACAGGATTTATAGGTTCAGTTATTTTTAAAGAAATTGATGCCCAAAATGATACGGGATTTGTTTATGTGAATCCTGATCCTAAATCTGATTCAGTTCCGGAGTCTGAAAAAACGGTAAAGTTTACAGTTCTATATTATCAGTGTTATTGACAAGCAGAGTGGGGTATGGTTTATGACATTACATAAAAATAAACTTCGTGGTTTTGCACTAATAGAAATAATTGTTTCTTTAGCAGTACTTACAATTATATCTGCTCTTCTTGTTTCAGCTTGTGCTGGAATTTGCAGTATTATAAGAAAAAATGAAGGATTGAACAATAAAATTATCAAAGAATCTCCGGCGGCAGAGATCAGAGATAATACTGTATGCGTAACGCCCACCGAGGTAAATGGTTCGGAAACGGAAACTGCTATAATTCTTAAAGTCGGAGGCAGGAGATACAGCGTAATTGGAAAAGAGTATATTTCAGTCATAGATGAAAAAGAGTGTGCAGAAAGTGGACATTTCAGATTTTTTGAGGGGGAAATAGTAACTGAGGTGTTTGATGAGAAATAATAAATTAAAGGGAATAACGCTTCTTGAGCTTATAATCGTCATGACTATTTTTTCCGGACTTATGATCGGCGCTGTTTCACTTATAGGAATGGTTCAAAATTTGTATATTACAGCAAAGGAATTTGAAAGTGTAAATGCTGATCTTGATAATGTAAGCCGTTATATAGAAAACAATTTAAAATATGCAGATAAGGTCAATGTTTATACAGGATATAGTTCACTTTCTGAGCTTTTAAATTCGCCGTCAGCGGCAAAGCTTCCAAAGGTACAGCTTCAATCAGGAACTGATAATACATATGAGAATATAATGGAAGATAATAAGCCCCTTGATTTTTTCAGAAAATATTATTTCAATGAGATGAAAAATAAATATACTGAAACCTATATAATGGAAATATCAAATGCGCCCTTAAACTTTGATATTAATGGAAATCCTTCTGGAAGTATGGGTAATGTTAAAATTTATTCTGCTGATTTGAAAAACGATACCTGTACAATGATTTCAGAGTCAAATTGTGAATATTACAAGGAATTTTCATATAATTTTAATCTTGGTACTCCTGATGCGTCAGGAAATTTTTCAGGTTTCAATTCTGATAACGGTATAATTAGCGTCGATATTTTCAAAAATGATTTTAGTGATACTGATAATGACGGGAAGTATTTTAAAAAGATTAAAGATGATAATACATCTGCTCCTTACGCATATCTTTCATTTTCGTTCGTAAATATAGCTATTTGTCCTGAAATTGCTGTTATTGATGATGCCGCAGGAATCGAAAGAAAAGCTATGAGGTATAAATATTTTGACAGCGGCAGGTCATCTGATAATATTTATTTTATTTATACATTGCCTGAAATTTTGGAATAAAAAAGCAGTTGTATAACAACTGCAAAATTTATATAAATAATGAAAACCACCAATCCGTAAGAGAATTACCCCATAAGGTGCCGAAGAAAAGTCCTATTGACAAAAACGGACCAAAAGCTAATGTCGATTCTCCGCTTTTATGTTTTATTATGAGTCCAGCAATAGAAGCAAGAATAATTCCTATGAAAGCTGATACAACAGCCGCTTTATATCCAATAAATAAACCAGAAACAGCCATTAAAATGGTATCACCAAGTTCTATTCCCCGAATCTTTTCTCCTGTATTACTTTCAATAATGCAAGATGAAATTTCCCCAATTATGAAGAAAGGTGTGCTAATTATAATACCTCCGGTAATTCTTTGGAATAAAGTAAGACTGTTATCGGTGAATATTGAAATAACAGCAATAATTCCTATTGCTGCAAGGAGTCGAATGTCTATTTCAAGTGTATCCCAGTCGGTAAATCCGATTACGGTCAGTATTGAAAAGAAAATACAGACCAATATTGACATTGCACTAAAATCCATTACGGTAAAGGTAATAATATAAATTATGCTGTTCATTATCTCGATCAAAGGATACCTTGCGGAAATTTTACCGCCGCATTGACGGCATTTTCCTCTTAGGAATATCCAGCTAAATATAGGAATCATGTCAAGGTATTTGATTTTACTTCCGCAGCTGGTACATCTGGAAGAACTGGTTATTATGTTTTCATTTCTTGGAAGCCTGTATATAAGTACATTCATAAAACTTCCTATGCAGATTCCGATAATAAAAACAAGGGTATAAAAAGATATATAAAATCTTATATCAAGATTTTCAAGCTTTAAAATTGCGTTGGACACTGAAATTCACTCCAAAAATATAATTATATTTCAATTTTAACATATTTTTTATCAATTTACAAGAAAAAAGCCGGAGGTTTATATGGGAAGTAATAATAAAATAGGGAATTATCTTGTTTCATCAGGATTTATAACTGAAAAACAGCTTAAAAAGGTACTTGAAGTACAAAAGAATTATAGCGGAGCAAAAAGATTCGGTGAAATAGTTATTGAACTGGGAATGTTGTCTGAAACTGAATTTATAAGAGTTCTATCAGACAAATTAAGAATACCATTTCTGGATATTGTCAATGTAAGGATAAATGAGCAGGCGGCAGGAAAAATTCCTGAAGCAATCGCCAGAAAATATGCAGTAATAGGTGTAAATATCCAGGGCGGACGGTTGGTTGTAGCAACTGAAGATCCAATAAACTTTAATATTCTTGAAGATATTAAGATTACAGCCGGAATGGATATTTTTCCAGTGTTTGCCGCACGTTCTGCAATATTAAAGACAATAGAAAAAATATATCAGCGCCGGCAAGTAGAGGGTGTTGTAGAATTTGTAAATCAGCAAATTGCAGAAGAATCAGAACCAGATGACGGCTCTGAAGAAAGAATAGAAAGTGCGCCTATTGTAAAACTTGCTGTAACAATAGTCGAGCAGGCTTTTCTTGCCGACGCAACAGATATACATATTGAGCCATTTGAAAAGAATACAAAAATTAGAATCCGTATAAACGGCGATCTTATAGAACTTATGAATATTTCAAATGCTGCACATAATTCTCTGACAACACGAATAAAACTGATAAGCAACATGAATATAGCTGAAAAAAGGATTCCGCAGGACGGTCGTTTTTCACAGGAAGTGAACGGTGATAAACTTGATATACGTGTATCCAGCTTGCCGACAGTGAACGGAGAAAAACTGGTAATGAGGATTCTCTCAGCAGGAGGAGCGGCTCTGAGAAAAGTTACAGAGTTGGGAATGACTGATTATAACTATAAGATGTATGAAAAAATGCTTAAATGTCCTCATGGATTAATTCTTGTTACCGGTCCTACCGGTTCAGGTAAAACTACAACTTTGTATTCTTCATTGGAAGAGGTTGCAGAGCCTGATGTTAATGTTGTTACTGTTGAGGATCCGGTAGAAAAACGTATTGACGGAATTAATCAGGTACAGATAAATAACAAATCAGGAATGACATTTGCAGTAGCTCTACGTTCAATACTTCGTCAGGATCCGGATATTATCATGATAGGTGAAATGCGTGATGAGGAAACTGCTGAAATTGGTATAAGAGCTGCTATTACAGGACATCTTGTGTTTTCAACTTTGCATACAAATGACGCAGCGTCTACTATAACACGTCTTATTGACATGGGCGTACCGGCTTATATGGCTGCTTCCTCCCTTATAGGCGTAGTTGCTCAGCGGCTTGTTAAAATTTTATGCGGTAAATGTAAAATTAAGAGAATGACTTCTGCTGAAGAAAATGAACTTTTGGGTATTAATAAATCAATTGAAGTTTATGATGCCTGCGGGTGCAGTGAATGCAGTAACACAGGTTATAAGGGAAGAACTGCTATACATGAAATTATACATTGTACGGGAAGTATAAAAGAAATTATAGTAAACGGTGCTGATAAGGAGTTGATTGAAAGAAAGGCAAAAGAAAACGGCACTCGAATGCTAAGTGATAATGCCGCTGAACTGGTGATTGCAGGGAAAACTTCTATCAAAGAATTTTTAAGAGTAACATACTCAATTTAATGTTGTTGCTAAAAATTGCCATTTTGTAAATTATATTGACATTATATGACCTATATGGTATGATTAGAAAAGATTAGAAATTTAAATGGTGTTTTAGGAGGAAATTTTGGCAAAGAAAAATAAAAATAAGGTAAAAGGCTTCACCATTATTGAACTGATTGTTGTTATTGCGATTATTGGTATTCTTGCAATTATTATTGTTCCGAATATGATGAAATGGGTACGCAGTGCCCGTCTGACAATGCAGAATGATACTGCTTCAAAAATTGCAGGACAAGCTAATTTGATTTCGGCAGAAATGGAAATGAATGGGCATATTCTTAGCGGTACTTATACCGCAGATGTTGATTTACATGGCGGAGCTAATGCGGAAGGTTTTTCTAAGGCGTTAAATACAGCAATCCCTGATCTTGACGGTCATCTATCTATTGCTTTTGGCGCTTCAGGTCAGGTTGAAGCAGTGGTATGGCAGGAGACTGGTTCAGATTATATAGGAGCTTATCCGGAAGCGGTTACTCTTGAGGAAATGGATGAAGATGGATTCAGCCTTAATTCTGTTTGTGCAAAAAGAGATATTTCAGTTCCGGCAGTCTAGGTATACATAAAATTAATGAAATATAAAAATTTCAAAGGTATAACACTTTTTGAAGTTGTTATTGTTTTGCTGATTACTGGAATCTTGGCAGGAGTTTTAATTCCTAATTTTATTTTATGGATCGGTAAGACTAAATACAGGGCAGCTGTATCACAAGCAGAAGTAATTTATGATTCTGTACAGACAATTGTTCAAAATTATGAAATAATAGATCGTTCTATAAGGAATCCGGAAAACAAAAAGCTTGCTGGAAAGCATAGCTGCGGCAACCTTTCTAAGGGGCAATTTACCGATGATGAATATTCAGAGCTGTATAAAAAAATAATAAGTTATTATGAAGCGGCAAATGAGTGTTCATGGGCGGTGAAGATTGACAATTATAAAATAATTAAGGTTTATTATTCAGATTCTGAAACTGATGAATATGTTGGTATTTATCCGGAACCAGTCGATTTTGATGATTATACCAGAGAGGATATATTAACCAAGGTGAGTGAAGTTATAAATTAATTCATTAATATGTAAGGAAAGGCGGAAAAGAAGATGCAATCTTTTCAGCCTTAATTTATTATAAAAATTTGGTTAAAGGTTAGGAATAAGCATTATAATATTAACATATTGTAAATAATTTATAAATATTAGTACATAACTATTGAAATATACCAAAATATGGTATATAATAAATTTATAAAATTTAAATACAAAGGGGAAGTCATTATGAAAAGATTAAAAAAAGCAATTGCTTCTGTTCTTGCACTTTCATCAGTATTTTCTTTATGCAGTTTTAACAAGGTTAACGCATATTATGCAGGACAAAAGCATACATGGCGTGTTTATGAAAAGGTTTCTACTCTTAACTTGGAATGGTATAGCAGTACAATCGTGAACAAAAATAATTATACATTCAGTTCAAGTAAACCAGGTAAACTTATTAATATTGATCAAACTAATTTCAGTAGCAAATATGATACAAGCCTTAAAGCTCTTATTACCTCTTATAAAAAACCACCAAAAATAAACGGAACCGGTTATCTGTCAATGTCAACATGGTATACTCCAACTACAGTATCTAATTTTTCAGTACAGTATAATTATGAAACAAGTAATGGAGCTAAGATTACTCCGATTTATGTATTGGTAGGGGACTTCAATCAGGATGGTTATGTAAATAAACTTGATGCTAATGCAATTATGGATTATTACTCAAGTGCTTCTACTGGTAATGTACCATCATTGTCAGAAAAGGCTTTACTTGCTGGTGATGTTAATGGTGACGGTTATATTGATATGCTAGACGCTTCCAGAGTATTAGGTTTTGCAGAGGGTGATGACGCTCATTTATAATATTAATATATAATTGCTAAAAGGCTTAAGCAGAAACATATTTTATGTTTCTGCTTTTTTATGTTGCAAATAGCTATGATTTCCAAAACTTTTTTATTTATGTGTGTTTTTTATTGACAAAGTTATTTTTATATGTTATAATATTAATACTGTAATGCTGTTTTAGCTCAGCAGGCAGAGCACTTCCTTGGTAAGGAAGAGGTCGACGGTTCGAATCCGTTAAACAGCTCCATTGTATATTACTTAAATACGCCGTTTGCAAGTTTTTGCGAACGGCATTGTTTTTTATCTGAATCAGTTTGTGTGTGCCATTGGTGCGCTATTGATATTAAAAGCAATTGGAAATAACAGGCTAATATTAAATATATAGGAGAAGGAAAACCATCTATTTACCAAATATAGTTATTCTTTTAAAAAACTTAGTATTTATTGTCTTTTTTCTGTTATTTCGGTAAAGATTTGTTGAAATAAAGATAGATTTATGATATGATGGATAGGGGTGATTTGATGATACGGATAGCTGTAGTAGATGATGATAAAATTTTTGCAAAGCAAATGCAAACAGAATTAAAATCATTATTTGAAAACAAAAATATTATAAGTAATGTTTTGTTTTATATAGATCCAGAAAAGTTCTTGCATGAATATAATAATAATCCATTCGATTTGATTTACTTAGATATTGATATGCCTAAAATGAATGGTATCAAACTTGCTTCAATGATTAGAAAAAACAAAACGGATACTCATATAATATTTGTTTCAAGTTATAGCCATTTTGTATTCAATACATTTCAATATGCACCATATCGTTTTATCCGCAAAGAAAAATTATTACAAGAATTATCAGAATCAGTAGATTCCTATTGTGAAGAAATTTTTTCGGAAAAACAGCTTGTAAATTTACAGTTTGAAAATAATAAGGTTGAATATAAAGATATTACAAAGATGGTATATTTTTATTCACTTCGCCATGACATTTTTTTATTTTATGATAATCAGTCTAAAAGACTTGCAAACAGGGCTTATACCATGGATTATCTGGAGGAGTTTTTTAAGCCATATGGTTTTATACGCGTACATAAGACTTATTTAGTGAATTGCAGATATGTTTATCAGATACGTAATGATCAAGTTATTTTAAATTATAAATCTGAAAGAACAGTTCTTCCCTTAAGTGCAAGAAGAATGGTAGATGTAAAAGAGCAGTTTAAGTTACTTATGAGAGGCGGTGATGCCTTATAATTTGGACATTATCAGAAATTGCTGCAATTTGTGTTGAAGCCTTTTTGATTACAAGATTTATAGTTTGCTATTTTGAATATCGTTCAGAAAAAGCGGCTTGGTGCAAAAGCTTTTTGTTATTTTATTGCATTTTCATTATTGATTGTATAGGTACTTTTTATATTAAGAACGAATTGATATTTATTATTGGATTTATATTATCTGCATTTTTATTTTCACTTTATTTTTTTAAAGGCCGTGTTTTTGAGAAAGTATTAATATCTGTCATTAGCTATTCACTAATTTATCTTGTTAATTTACCTGTTTTGAATGTGATAAGTATACTTTCTAATATTTCTGCAAGTGATTTGATAGAAGCTCAGGATGCAAGCCGAATTATTTGTATTTTTTGTACAAAGCTGTTATATTTTTTTGCTACACAATGTCTTTTATGGATAAGGAAAAAGGAACCTTATTATTTTCGCATGAATGAATGGATAATTGTAATATCAGCACTTAGCATTACTTTATTTATTGGATTTGCAATGTATATGATTTCAAGACAGAGTTCAGTTACAAACTATATGTGTCTTTTAATAACCATTCTTTTATCAGTGCTGAATATTATGATATTTATTTTTGTGCGGAAAATGAATATTTCAAGCCAAAAAGAAACTGAAAAAGAGCTTTTACAGATGCAGTTGCATAAGCAACAAGATGAATTGATAAATTTAGAACGGCAGTATCAAAAGATAAGCATTTTGCGTCATGATTACTATAATAAAATTAATTGCGTCAATATTCTGCTTTCAGATAATAAATATTGTGACGCTAAAAAATATGTTAAAGAAATATTGGGTGCAAGCAGCAGTGATGTAAAATTGCTTATAAAGTGCTCAAGTTCAGTTATTAACGCCGTTATAAATGATAAGTTTGGAAAAGCCGAACATAAAAATATTGAAGTATCATGCAGGATAATTATTGAGATTCCAGATTATCTTGAATATGATTTAAGTCTGTTGCTTGCTAATTTATTGGACAATGCGTTAGAAGCATGTGAATGTAATACGATTCCGTCCCAGATCATACTTACAATAGGGGAGCAATCAGGATATTTCATAGTTGTAATTAAAAATACGATACAGACTTCAGTCTTAGAACAGAATTACAATTTGAAAAGTCAAAAGGAAAATAATAAAGAGCATGGATGGGGATTAAAATCAGTAAGGGAAATAGTTGAAAAGCATGAAGGTATAATTGATATTTATGAAAAAAATGATATGTTTATAGTAAGTATTAAATTAATGAAAAGGGATTTTCCTGATGTGGATGATTAAAAAAATTGAAAGCATTAAGAAAGCTTAAAAAAATTTTTAGAGTTAAATGACATAAAAATATAAGGAAATGCAATTGTTGTAATGATAAGAGCATTTCCTTATTATATTTTTGTATAAACAGTTTATTATACGAAATAAATATATAAAAAAGTTGGATTTAACATATCTAAGGACATGTTGTTGAAATTTAGTAAGTATTATAAATTGTTTTCTAAGAAAAGAATTAAATATGTATGACAAAAACTCCCTCGACAAAATCGAGGGAGTTTTGAACAAATCATTATATTAATGGCGGAGAAGGAGGGATTTGAACCCTCGCGGCAGTTTCCCACCCTACGCCCTTAGCAGGGGCGCCTCGTCACCACTTGAGTACTTCTCCATGATAACTAATGTATAAATAAAAATGGCGGAGAGGGTGGGATTCGAACCCACGGTCCCTTGCGAGATCACTGGTTTTCAAGACCAGCTCCTTAAACCACTCGGACACCTCTCCATTGCTTTAATCAGCATATTTATTATATCGCAAAATGGTTGTTTTGTCAATAGAAATTTTAATATTTGTAACAAATGATATTATTCTCCGTTATTTTGTAAATAAAACATTGATTTTGCACAAATAATTAACTCTGTTTTATCATTTTTAAGCTCTTTATTCATAATCATATCTAAAAGAATATTTAAAATTTCACCTATTTTTTTCCCTCTAAATCCGATTGAAATAAGATCATTTCCCTTAATCTGCATTTGAGGGAGGGAATAGCATATATTTTTTTCAATTATATTTTGGGCTGATTCTTCTATGTTCTTAAATTTTTTCAATGATTCTTTACAAAAATCCTGCTTTGACATACAATCTGCTTTAAAAACATTCAAAAGATGAAAAAATTTTTTTTCACCAAGCAAATTTAATTTTTTCTTTATATCATATTCGGTATTTATTTCATCACTGTGATGCTTTACCAGATCAGTAACAAGTTCAATTTCTTTAGATGAAAATTTAAGTCTTTTCATAATATACTTAGTTTTTTCTGCACCTTTTAAAGCGTGCCCTTTAAAATGACCAATTCCATTAATGTCTTCAGTATAGCATTCAGGTTTTGAAATATCATGAAAAAACATTGCAAGTTTTATTATTGGATCATTAAAGACGTCGATTGCATGAATAGTATGTTCCCATACATCATATTTATGGTAAGGACTGTTTTGATTAAAATTAAATTCTGCCGATATTTCAGGTATAAAAACTGCAATTACATCTTTATATTTTCTTAGTACACTGCCGGCATTTTTTCCTGAAATAATTTTTACAAACTCATCTCTTATTCTTTCGATAGAAATTTTAGAGATTAACTGTTTATTTCTAAATATGGCTTCAGAGGTTTGCTGTTCTATTATAAAGCCCAGGCGTGATGAAAATCTGAGAGCTCTTAATATTCTAAGGGCGTCTTCTTTAAATCTTTCATCTGGATTTCCGGTAGTTCTAATTATTTTACTTTTAATATCACATACACCGCCAAAAGGATCTATTAATCCAGCTTTGGGGCTGAAAGCCATGGAATTGATTGTAAAATCACGTCTTTTAAGGTCTTCTTTAATATACGGCGTAAAGCATACCTTATCAGGATGCCTGTGATCGTTATAAGCTCCGTCTATTCTGTATGTTGTAATCTCAACAAGATTATTATCTGAGACTACTGTTATTGTTCCATGCTTTTCTCCGGAGCATATAATTTTATAGTCCGAAAATACATATTTGATATTTTCTGGTAATGCATTGGTGGTGACATCATAGTCGTGAGGAGTTGTACCGCTAATGAAATCACGCACACAACCGCCGGCTAAATATGATTCAAATCCATATTCATCAAGTCTTCTTAAAATATTTTCTGCATATTCCGGAATAATAAACATAAATTCTCCTCTGTATCTTATACCTATATGATAATAAAGTATATCATAAATTATACATATTTTCAATTCAGAATATTAACTTTATTTTACATTTTTTTCTGTATGTTATCATATAGTTTTCACATAAAAAAGTATAATATAAACATAGACAAAAACAAAACAAACATTTACATAGAAAGGATGTTTTTATATGTTAGAAAATGAAAATAATAAAAATCAACAGGAGTTAAACCAGAATAATAACGAGGTTCAGAATCCGGCGCCGGCTGCCGAGATTAATGCAAATCAGCAGGCAAGTGATAATAATGCAAATTGCAATTCAGCAAGCTACAGTTATTCTCAGGGAATCTCACCAGGACCTGCATTTAATTCCGCTGAACAGGAGAAACCAAAAAAGAAAAAAAGGATTTTTACAAAGGTGATTTCTTTTGCAGTATGTGCAGCCCTTATTTCCGGCGGCTCAATTCAGTGCTATAAATATATAAGCAATAATGCTTCACTGGATAACTTTTTCAGTAAATCAGACGGCATAAATAAGAAATCAGACAAGAACTCTTCTGAGGACGAATCTTCTGATTCATTGTCCGCTCAGAATACAAAATCTGATGCGAAAAGTTGGCTTGAGCTTGCAGCACGTGAAGACAGCTTATCCATTCCGGACGCAGTATCCAAGGTTATGCCCGCTGTAGTTGGAATTTCTTCTGATTTTACAGTAAAGTCAAATAATTTCGGATATGACAATTGGTTCTTCGGAAGTCCAGGACAAAGCAATACTCAGACTGCTACAGCTACCGGAACGGGAATTGTTATGACAAGTGATGGATATGTAATAACAAATGCACATGTTATTTCTGATTCAACATACGGCGTAGCATCAAATATTTCAGTAGTAATGTCGGATGAAAAGAAATATGATGCAACAATAATAGGCTGTGACTCAGATACTGATATTGCAGTTCTTAAGGTAGATGCGACCGGACTCGCAACAGCAGAGTTTGGCAACAGCGATGATTTAAGAGTCGGCGAACTTGTTATAGCAATAGGAAATCCGCTCGGATTTGAACTTTTTGGTTCTGTAACCTGCGGTATTGTTTCTGCTCTAAACCGTGATATTACTGTTAATGATAAACAGATGAACCTTATTCAGACTGACGCCGCTATAAATTCAGGTAACTCAGGCGGTCCGCTGATAAACAGCTATGGTCAGGTTGTAGGTATAAATTCAGCTAAAATGTCATCTAATTACTCTGAAAACTCAGCAAGTGTTGAAGGTCTTGGATTTGCAATTCCTATGACGCAGGCAAAGAGCATTATTGATGATCTTATTAATTATAATTATGTACCTGGAAGACCTCAGCTTGGAATCAGAGCAACAGATATTGATGAAGCTACATCAAGTCTTTACAATATGCCGGTAGGCGTTTTTGTAAGAACAGTTACTCCAGGCGGTGCGGCTGATATTGCAAAGATTGAAGCAGGGGATATTATTATAGGTATAAACGGAGAGGCAATTTCTACAAGTGAAGAGCTTAACAAGATTAAAAATCAGTTTAAAGCCGGAGATGTTATCAAACTTACTATATACAGAAACGGAAAGGATATTGAAATAGATGTTACTTTGCAGGAAGTGACTCAAGGTGACGCAATATTTAACGATGATAACAGTATAGTTGATAATTAAAAATATTTGTAGATGAAATGTAATATGAAAAAGTCTGCTGAAAATCGACACGAATCGACGTAATTTAGGCAAGTTTAATTTAAGTAAATTAATTGGAGGTGTTTAAAGATTAGTTAATTTATATATGAAGAGACTCCTTCCGGTACAATAGTCCGGAAGGAGTTTTTTCATAGAAAATTATAATAAGTTACGTTTCATCAGAATCATATCAAAAATCTTTATTACATTATCTTTACTCAAATCTCCAGCTTTCCAATCAATTAAGTCACCATCGCCGATCAAATATTTCTGCATCATGATAACATCAGCAGCATTAAATTGACCGTCTGCATTAATATTTCCCGCTATAGCTTCCTGGCTGTTAATAAATGTAAAAAGATATGTCAGCGGTGAATTCCGATAAATAGTAACTTCATTTGTAGAAAAGCTTTCCTGATTATCAACATAGCATTTACCGGTAGGCTGTCCGGAGCAATATGCTTTAGCGGCACTGTCTTCAAGATAAGGGTGAACTCTCTAGCATACCACTCATAGGTTTATTTTGAGCAATAGACGGTCTATGATGAGGGTGCTCAGGGGCTTTAGCCCAGTAGCATTCATCTCTGTCAGAACTATCTCCGTATTCACCTGTAACAGGAAGAAACTGAAGAACTTATCGTGACTCCGGTTTCAACACCTGCTACCGCTGATTTCTGCGGTGTAATGGCTCTTGCATATGAAGTCTATAAAGACATTGACTCTGCATTTGCTGAAAAATGTTTGACTGCTGCTGAAAAAGCGGACAATTTTCTCAACGAAATTTGTTTCATAACCTATTTGATTGGTTACAATTGGAGGTTCATACGTTTCATTTAAGATTCTCCTGTTTCAGAAAATGTAAAATAAATGTGTACACTACATCATAAATTTTTACCGGATTATAAAAATTCCTTAATAAGATTATACATCAATAGTAACATATTTTCAATATAAAAATTGTAAAATATAATATTTATGTATAAAAAATATGAAAAAAATTATTCAATATGCTGAATAATTATAATTTTCAGGAAAATAATTGACACTGTGTCATCGTTGTGCTATACTATAAACAATGACACGGTGTCAACGATATGGGGGAAATATATGTCTATAAATTCTAAAGAGCTAATAACAGCAAGACGTGAAGAAATTATAAACGCTTGTGAACAGCTCTATAAAACAATGAACTTCAAGGATATTACCATTAAAGAAATTGGTAATGTGACTTCGTTTAAAAGAACTTCAATCTATAATTATTTTCAAACTAAGGAAGAAATTTTCCTTGCGCTTATGCAGCGTGAATATGATTTCTGGAACGATGATCTTCAGGAATTGCTGAATGAAAATTCTGTATTTTCAATAGATGAGCTGGCTGATACATTGGCGCATACTCTTGAAAAGCGGGTATTGCTGTTAAAACTTCTGGCTATGAATCTTTATGATATTGAAGAAAACAGCCGTACAGAAAAGTTAACAGAATTTAAGCATTCTTATAAAAAGGCAATAAATCTCCTTGAATGTATTTTAGAAAAGTTTTGTTCTAATTTAAGTGCACAGGAAAGACAGGAATTTATTTACGCTTTTTTACCGTTTCTTTTTGGAGTTTATCCCTATACCTTTGCAACAGAAAAGCAAATAAAGGCTATGGATAATGCTAAACTTAATTATCCTGATTATTCTATTTATGAGCTTATTGTTAATTTTGTCAAAAAGCTGTTTAAAGGTATTGTTTAGCAGTTTAAAATAACAGGAGGTAATAATTATGAAAAAAACATTAGTAGCTTATTTTTCAGCAAGCGGCGTAACCGCAGAGGCCGCAAAAAAACTTGCAAAGGCAGCAGGGGCAGATTTATATGAAATTAAGCCGGCTGTTCCATATACAGATAAAGACCTTGATTGGCGTAATGAGCAGTCAAGAAGCAGTGTAGAAATGCGCAGTAAAGCTTCACGCCCTGCACTTGCTGATAATAATGCAGATATATCCCAATATGATACGATTTATTTAGGATTTCCCATTTGGTGGTATGTTGCTCCTACAATTATCAATTCTTTTTTGGAAAGCTATGATTTTTCCGGTAAAACAATTATTTTATTTGCTACTTCAGGCGGCAGCGGATTTGGCAGTACAGCAAAGAATTTAAAAAGCAGTGTTGCCTCTGATACAAATATAATTGAGGGTAAAATCAATAATATGTCTGATGAAAGTCTCAGGACATGGATAGAAAGTCTTAATATATAACTTTAAATATTTAAGGAAGTGATAACAGTGAAAAAGCTTTTTTCTATACTTACACTGGGATTAATTTCGATAGTATTATTATCTTGCGGTGTTTCAACAAGTGCCAATGAAACCGCACAGTCATATAACTATACCGTTAAGGATATAAGTAATTTTCACAAGTTTTTGCTTGCAGAAGAAACAGAGGAGAATATTAACAGCAAGCCATATAATTTAAACAATGATGATGAATGGAATGTGTTTGATCTTTGCTTAATGAAGCGCAGTATTCTTAATCAGCAGGGTAGAACTGGTAATACTTTGGTTGCATATTTTTCCCGAACCGGAAATACTGAAAAAGTTGCAAATCATATTATTTCTCTTACAGGTGCAGATAAATATGTTATTGAAGCGGCTATACCTTATACAGATGAGGATATAGCATATAGTAACCCTTCATGCAGGGCAAATATTGAACAGAATGATAAAACGGTACGTCCGGAAATCGCTGAACCGATTGACAACATCATGGATTATGACATTATTTATCTTGGTTACCCTATATGGTGGGGAGAGGAACCTCGTATTATTGATACGTTCCTTGAAGCTTATGATTTTTCAGATAAAACTATTATACCATTTGCTACATCAGGAAGCAGCGGCATAGCTGTAAGTGAGAATAATATTCGAAACCTTGGAGTAGAAATAGGTACACAATTAAGCGGAAAAAGATTTTCTGCAAATGCGTCAGAAGAAGATGTGTCAGCATGGCTTGATACCTTGGAGCTTTCGCAGAAGACAGAGAGCACAATAATTAATATTGAAGTAAATGGTAAAATTTTAACCTCGACGCTTGAAAATAATTCTTCAGCAAAGGCATTTGCAGATTTGCTGAAAGATAAATCGTTGACGTTAGAACTTGATGATTATGGGAATTTTGAAAAAGTAGGCGCATTGCCTAAAAGTCTGCCAGCAAATGATAAACAGATTACAACAGAGCCAGGTGATATAATTTTATATCAAGGGGATAAAATTACCATTTACTATGATAAAAACACATGGAGTTTTACAAAACTTGGTCATATTGAAAATGCAACTCAAAATGAATTAAAATCTATTCTTGGAGATGGAAGTGTTACTGTAACATTTTCGCTGAAAAAATAAGGAGATGAGTTAGTTGAAAATAATAAATAAATTAGATTTTGAACAAGCTGACAGTTTTGGTATTGGCAAGCCTAATGATGATTATGCTCAGTATTTCATGGGAAAATCTTATTTAAAGCCATTAAATAAATTTGGGGAATGTCCTGTATTTCTTGCAAATGTAACTTTTGAACCAGGCTGCCGCAATAATTGGCATATTCACCATGCAAAAAAAGGCGGGGGTCAGATACTTATTTGTACAGCAGGTGAAGGTTGGTATCAGGAATGGGATAAGGCTCCAGTCAGTCTGACTGCCGGAACAATAATTACAATTCCGGCAGAGGTAAAGCATTGGCATGGTGCAAAATCTGATTCATGGTTCTCACATATTGCGGTTGAAGTGCCGGGAACAGAAACATCAAATGAATGGTGTGAGCCGGTTTCTGATGAAGAATATAAAAAATTGTAATATAGGAGGGTTTTCTATGATAAAACAAACAGCAGGGAGAGATCAGCTTGGAGATTTTGCTCCTAAATTTGCAGAACTAAATGACGATGTATTATTTGGGGAGATTTGGTCAAGAGAGGATCAGCTTTCACTGCGTGACAGAAGTATAGTGACTGTTACTGCCCTTATGGCTCAGGGACTTGTTGATAATTCCTTTAAGTACCATCTTATAAGCGCAAAAAACAACGGCGTTACAGCTGAAGAAATGGCAGAAATTATTACTCATGCAGCATTTTATGCAGGTTGGCCTAAGGCATGGTCGGCATTCAAACAGGCTAAGGAGATATATGAAGAATGATAGAAATTAAGACATGGATAACTTCATTTTTACAGGCATTACAAAAAAACTTTGGAAGCAGAGTTTGGTTTGTAGGTTTACAAGGCAGTTATGCCCGTGGCGAAGCTAAAGAAAACAGTGATATTGATTTGGTTGTAATTCTTGATAAGCTGTCTTATACAGATATAAGGAAGTATAATGAAATGCTTGATATGCTTCAGCATAGGGAACTGATCTGCGGATTTCTTTCAGGTAAAACAGAATTGTTAAACTGGGAGGTTTCTGAACTGTTTCAATTTTATTATGATACTAAGCCGATACATGGAAGCTTAGATGTTTTATTAAAAAATATCAATAGTGATTCTATTAACAAAGCTATAAAAACAGGCGTTTGCAATATATATCACGGTTGTGTACACAATATGTTGTATGAGAAAAACAATGATATTCTATATAGTCTTTATAAATCTGCATCTTTTGTAATTCAGGCAATTTGTTTTCAGAAAACAGGAAAATATGTTTCTCACCTTAAAGAATTAATAAAAAATGTTGATGAGTCGGAACGTAATATTTTAGAGATTTTTATGAATATTAAAAATAATAGTAAAATAAACTTTGAAGAAATGTCCGAAATGCTGTTTAATTGGTCTGAAAGGAAACTTAGTAGTATTCAGGAATATAGTGGAAAGGTATAGATATTTCATAAAATCGGAATTAGGCTTAAGATTTAGTTATGTTGATAATATAATAAAAACCGACTGAAATTTCAGTCGGTTTATTTAACTAAATTATTCTTTTGTTGGTTCAAGAACAGCATAATTGCCATCATCACGTTTATAAACAACATTAGTTTCGCCTGTTGCGGCATTGCTAAACATGAAAAAGGCGTGTCCCAGCATATTCATCTGAAGGATAGCTTCTTCAACGTCCATAGGACGCATAACGAAAGTTTTATGCTTGATTACTTCGTAATCAGTTTGTTCTTCAATGGAATCTTCATAAACTTCCTTGAAAGCAGATTCTTTAAGTCGTTTTTCAATTTTTGTTTTATTTTTTCTGATCTGTCTTATAATTTTATCAACAGCGCTGTCAAGAGCGTCATTTTTATCAGTCGCCTTTGTTTCAGCACGGTAAATCATATTATTATATTTTACTGTAAGTTCTAAAATAATCTGGTTTTTGTGTTCAGAAACAGTTATTTTTGAGTCAGCCTCATCTCCGAAAAATTTAGTAAGTTTTGCGTCAAGTTTTTTTTCTGCGTATTCAGGAAAAGCCTGAGGTATCTGCATTTTTCTTGCTGAAATTGTTACTTTCAATTTTATTCCTCCTTAACCGGTATTTTACTTCCGGTATTATTATGCTCTTATTATAGCACATAAATTATATTTTTGCAAGTACTTTTTGCACAAAATACACAAAAATATATAAATTGTGCAAAACAAACATATGAAAATAGCTATTTTAAGCTTTCCAGAAGTGGAATTATTTCAAGCAGGGAATTTTTCCAGGTAAAGAGTTTACCTTTGATTTCTTCATCGGGTTCGGAAAGATCCGGAATCATAATCGGTATGCATCCGGCGGAATAAGCTGCCGTTATACCATTTGGAGAGTCTTCAAGAGCCATGCAATCTTCTGGATTTAGATTCAATACTTCAGCAGCTTTCAGGTATATATCGGGTGCAGGTTTACTGTTTGGAACCATCGGTCCGCAAATAATTTCATCGAATTGGTTGAATAGGGAAGAGGATTCGAGATACATTTTTGTTCGTTCATAGTCAGTTGAAGTGGCAATAGCTTTTTTGTATTTATTTTTGCTTAGATATTGCAAAAGTTCATCGATTCCACATTTTTTATCTATGCCGTTTTTAGCGATGTAGCTGTTCATCAGTGAAATTCTTTTATTTCTTACAGACTCAAAGTCAAAATCTGTTCCGAAAATTCCATGAAGCTTAGGAGCAGCGAGTTTGGCAGATAAGCTCCTTATTCCAAGTACGTGTTCTTTTTTCATTTTGAAGCCATAAAATTCTGATGCTTCAATCCAAAATTTCATTAGCAGCTTTTCTGTATCAAAAATGAGACCGTCCATGTCAAAAATAATACCCTTAATTTTCATAATATACCTCCCATTTTTATTTTATTATATAACATTTATTAAAATTTTTCAATGTATTGCCTTTTTTATTTTTTTATGATAAAATATATTTTATATACTAAAAAAAGATAAGGTGACAACAATGAAAAATAAAAAAAGTATATTAATGAGAGCAGTAATAATTTCAGTTGCTGCTGTATTAGTAATTGGCTCAATTTTGATACCGTTTGTAAATCAATTCTGATACAGGAGGTGTATTTATGTCTGATAATAAGCGTGATAAGGATTCTTATGCAAAGGATACACTTGAGTTTTCAGTGCCTTCTGAGTATATACAGAATAAAAGCAGTCAGCGCAGACCTCCTCAGCAGGGTATGCAAAGGCCTGGCAATAATGGGCAGCGTTCGGAAAGACAGAATCCTCAGAGGCGCCAGCCTAACGGGCAGGCTTCTCAGGGGCAGGGTGTGCACGGCAGAACAGGTCAGAGACAACAGATCCCCGGACGGAATCCGAATCAGATGCGGGGACAGGGGAATAATACAGCAAGCAGAGCAGTAAATCCGCAAAACAGAAACAATAATATGCAAAGCGGCGTACGTCCTGTTCAGAATCGACCTCCTCAGAATAATCGTCCGGTCAATAATGCTTCAGCTCCAAAGCCTAAAAAGAAAAAAATCAGAAAAAAAGGCGGATGCCTTACAAAAATTATTATTTCACTGCTCAGCGTATTTATTGTACTGTTCGGGATATACTCAATCATAGTAATGGGATTTATAAGTAAAATAAATATAGTCGAAACAGGAGAACGTGTTTCCACAAGCCATTCGCTGCTAAGCTCGTCTTCGGTAAAAAATATTCTTCTTATCGGAACAGATTCAAGAGGAGAAGACAGAGGACGTTCCGATTCAATGATTTTACTTTCAATAAACAGTAAAACCGATAAAATTACAATGTGTTCACTGATGAGGGATATGTATGTTCAGATTCCGGGATATGGTTCAAATAAGCTGAACGCCGCTTATTCTTATGGAGGCCCTGAACTTCTTATGGATACTATTGAGGAAAACCTGTATATTGAGATAGATGATTATGTAACGGTTAATTTCGTTTCATTTGCTAATATTGTGGACGCAGTGGGCGGTGTTGAAATAGAGGTCAGCGATAATGAAGCAGACGCTATGAATGTTCTGCTTCAAAGTCCTGAGGGGGTAAGCTTTTTTGGAGAACCATCTGAATCTGACCTCCTTGACGGCGGAGGAACGTATAATCTTTCCGGCAAGCAGGCTTTGTGCTACTCAAGGCTTAGGTATGTAGGAAATGCAGACTTTGAAAGAACACAGCGCCAGAGAAAGGTACTTGAAGCTATAATTAAAAAGGCAGCTAATCCTGTCAGAATTGGAGCAGTAGCAAAGGAAGCGCTTCCTTCCATGAATACTAATATGAGCAAGCTGAATATGTATCTGCTTTCTTTAAGAGGTCCTGGATTCCTATTAGGGTACGATGTAGAGCAGATGAGAATACCGGCTGACGATACCTATTGGGGTTCGGACATTGACGGAATGTCTGTGCTTGAGGTTGATTTTGAAGAAAATATTGATCTGATAGAGGACAAGCTGTATGGCAATAAATAAGAGGAGTCCTTTTATCAGCTAAGAATGGAGTTTGAATATGCATTATTTGTTACTCATTGTTGGATTTATACTGCTGATTAAAGGTGCTGATTTTTTTGTAGAAGGAAGCTCATCAATAGCAAAAATGCTTAAGATACCAAGTATGATTGTCGGACTAACTATTGTTGCTATGGGTACAAGCGCTCCTGAGGCGGCGGTAAGTATTTCAGCTACCATGTCGGGTTCTAATGATATGGCAGTTGGAAATATCGTGGGTTCGTGCATTTTGAATTTAATGCTGATTGCAGGTATCTGCGCTGTGGTAAAGCCTATTAGTGTGGATAAATCAATTTTAAAATCGGATTTTCCTGTTTCTATTTTGGCGGCTGTTCTGCTGTTAATAGTTTGCATAGGCAACAATTTAATTGTTACGAGAATTGAAGGTATTATTATATTTTTATTGTTTGCAGCTTATATAATATTTACGGTTGTACGTGCACTAAGATACAGAAAAAATGCTGTTAATACAGATGAAATAAGAACGCTTAGTTTGCCAAAAACAATTATCTTTACAATACTTGGTGCGGCTGCAATTGTCTGCGGAGGACAGATGACTGTTGAATCAGCTAAGTCCATTGCCTCAAGTCTTGGAGTAAGCGAACACTTAATAGGACTTACAGTTGTTGCCTTGGGAACATCGCTTCCGGAATTGGTTACATCAATTGTTGCTTCACGAAAAGGCGAAAGCGATATGGCTCTCGGAAATGTAATTGGTTCCAATATTTTTAATATTTTATTTATATTGGGCATGACAGCAGCAATTAAGCCAGTTAAGGTAGATATATTCTCTGTTTATGATTCTGCTGTACTTGTTGGAATGAGTATAATGGTTTTTATATTTGCCTTTACAAGAAAAAGACTGGGACGTCTTGAAGGCTCCTTGATGCTTTTGACTTATTCAGTATATACAGGGTATATTATAGTGAGATAACTGAAGTTGTTTAGTATGTTACTGCAATTGACGGAAATGTCGGAGAAAGTCATATTAATGAGTTGATATAATCTTATAAATAGTGTATAGTAATAAAAAGGAGCATTCCGATAGACGGTCGCTCCCAATATAGTGATTATAAAAATAACCGCCTATGTGATATGGCGGTTATTTCCTTTATTCAATAATTGATATTTGCTTTTTTGGCTTGGCTGCATAAGTCATGAGTAGTCAGAGTATAGTTTTTTCCGTCCTTGATAAAATGTGTCCCACACTGGCGAAACTCAAAATGTACTTTGTGGGTGATACATTGCTCCCGAATGGCAAGTACCCATGCATAATCAAGCGGTCTGGCATTTCTGTCTGATTCGCCGCCAACTACGACTAATTCAACATTATCAAGATAGGCAGTAAGGTTTATTTCCTCAATTAATGGCTGACAAATAATATTTTTATGTTTTATAGGAAGTTCATTGAAAATGGAAAGCCTGTAATCAGCTCTGTCTTGATTTTCTACCGTGCAGCCAACCGTAATATTATCATATCCATCATTCCAGTCATCTGGGATACAATTCATAAACCGATCAATACGCTTTGTCAAAAACAGAAAGTGCAGGTCTGGACGCTCACGTATCATATGCCAACATTCAGAACGCCATTCATCGGCATCCTCAACCAGAAAATCTGTCGAGAAGCAGAGATATACGGTCTGTCCCGATTTCATTTTGTATGTTCCCGATTTGTTTTTAGCGATAGGGGCATAGAAGTTATCTGTCTTTACAACATTGTTCGTATCAATCCCACGCTTGAAGTCCCCCTTATGAATGTAACAATACCTGCAGCCTTCGCTATATTTGTGGCAGCCACGCCACGGATTCCACATTGCCATATTTATAACCTCACATTTTTATTTAATTATATCACAGGTAAAACTATAAAACAATTTGCATTTAAATACAAAATCAAAGATAAGGAAGTCTTTGATAAGGCTTACAGCTATATTGAACAGTACTATTAATACCAGATGACCAGAAAATTTATTTAAGTGGTGCAGGATGTTGGTACGAAAGGAAAACCAACATGAAAGCACAAATTATAGAAACTAGTTTGTCATGCGTAGTTGAACTGGAAATGTCACCTGAACATCTAGATGGAGTTCAAAAAGCAATATGGTGGGCTGAATGGCAAGCTAACGCTTAATAAAGAAATTAATAAAATCATGTCAAGCCGTGGAATTAAAACAAAATCAGATATAGCCAATCAGTTCATCTCTGACATCATCAAGGCGGCTGTCAGAAATACCGAAATCCATTTCTTTGTAACTCCATGCACATCTTGCGATGCCATGTTTATCTAAAACGCTGTTAATAGTTTTAAACCATTTCAAGGTATCTTCGGGAGATACTATATCAATTACACCAAATTCGCCACAGTAAAGAGTTGTACTGTTATTTTTTGCGGCCTCAATTGCCGGTGCAAACAGTTCTTCAAAGAACTCAGGAGTAATATTGCTTTCGTCAAAGGATAGGCGGTTTTTAGGATTGATTGCGTCTGTCCAATATGCTCCCTGATGTGTAAATTTCAAAGGCTCATAGCAGTGAAAATTATAAATCACCTTGTCATCATATGGGGCAGTAAGAGCCGGAACCGAAGATGCACTGTTATTTTCATAGCTGCCGACAAGAATAATAGTATCTGATGTAATTGTTCTGATTCTCTTAATGCATTCATTGGATATTCTGTTCCAGGAATCTATATAACTTATATCTGTTACTTCATTAAGAAGTTCAAAAGCAACATTTTCCGAATACTGTCCATAATGTTTTGCAATCTCTTCCCACAAACGATAAAAACGTTCCTGAAGTTCGTCACTGTCAAAGAATCCGGCTTCACTTTCGCCATAGTTATCAAAGGAATATCCAGCTGTTTTGTGAAGGTCAATTACTGTGTTCAGATTATATTTACGACACATTTCCAGTGCCCAGTCAATTCTTGCAAAGCCGTTTTCATTAAAACTACCATCAGCATTTTCAAGAATATTATAGTCAATTGGAATTCGTACATGGTCGAGTCCCCATGATGCAATTTTAGCAAAATCTGATTCTTTAATAAAATGATTAAGCTTTTCTTCACTATAATCACACTGAGAAAGCCATCCTCCTAAGTTAATTCCTCTGTAAAAAACTTTGTTTTTTAACATAAAACTACCACCTTTCTGTAGGTTTTTATTCTGTTGTCATTATAGCATTTATTTGTTGTCCAGAATATCATAATTTTACTGTTTATATCAAATAGATGTTGTATTTTTTATCCGGAATAGTGTATAATGAAAGCAGAGGTGATGTGAATTGGATATCAAAAAGAAGCTATCTCATGCTGAATTTCTCAACAGAGAATACAGCATTTCTCATTTATCCTATGAACGAGAAATGGAATTCTTCAGGAGCGTTCAATCCGGAAATATTGATACAGTACGAAAATTATTTAAGCCGCTTAATAGTGAAGATCTTGGAATTCTCAGCGATGATGGGTTACTTAATTTGAAATATCATCTGATTATTACAGTATCATTTATTACAAGGTATTGTATTGAAGGTGGAATGGAGATGGAAGCAGCATATAATCTTAGTGATATTTATGTCCGAAGTATTGACAAATGTCGTACAACAGATGAAATTAATATACTGCATAATGAACTTGTAGAAGATTATACTCAGAGAATGTATCTGATTCATAATAAAACACCCTATTCTAAGCATGTAGTTTTATGCCTTAATTACATTTATGATAATCTGCATACAAAGATGTCTCTGAAAAAGCTTGCAGAAGTTGCGAATCTTAGTCCGGCATATTTATCAAAGCTGTTTCACCAAGAAATCGGAATGACGGTATCTGATTACATTACAAGAAGGCGTATAGTGGAAGCAGAAAATATGCTGAGATTTTCTGCTCATTCCTGTATTGATATTTCAAATTATCTTTGCTTCAGTTCAGAAAGTCATTTTATACAAGTGTTTAAAAAGTATACCGGATATACTCCAAAAGTATTTAGAGAGAAATTTTTCAGAAAAAGAAGCGGATAGTACTTACAAAAATGTTTTATATAAGGGCATACCATAACGGTAGGCGGTTGTTCCCTCCTTACGCGATCAGTCTTACATATCGTCCACGAAAGTTCAGGCGAAATAAGCTGGCAGGTAGGTGATAGTCATGGAACCTGTTTATCTTGTTCTCACTATCTTGCTTCTTGTTGCATTGAATAATGTAATTAAGAACATAAAGAAATAAACCGCCCCAGCGACCAAACTGAACGGTTTATTTTAAACTAATCATGAGGGAGCGACCGTCTATAAACATAAGTTTATTTTCTTCGTCTATATCATCCCACATTAAACCTAGTAGCTCACTGCGTGAAATGCCATATTCAAGCATTAAATTTATGCCTACACCAAATCGGTGAGTTTTACTATAATCAAGAACCAGTATGCATTGTTCTTTTGTATAGGTTTGTTTTTCTTCAGGCTTTTTTATGCTCGTCATTTTTATCATTGTTACAGGGTTCTTAATACATAAATCATTTATTACGGCATAATCAAATATTCTATTTAGAGCCATTTTATGTTTTTTTAGGCTTTCAATAGAAAGTTCTTTAGATTTTTTATTGAAATAATTTTGGATGTCAATTTGTTTTATATCTATTAAATTTCTTTTTTCAAAGTAAGGAATTAAATGTTTTTCAATGGAGTTTTTATAAGTTAAATTATATGAATTGTCTTTAATTGTACTTTTTAAATTTTTTAATACAATTTTAGACCAATGTTCGAAAGATTCATCTTTTGAAACAAATTGTTTCCCTGTTCTTTCTGAAACTTCTTTATCAATAATATATTGATTCGCTTTAGCTTTGGCGTCTTCTTTAGAAGTTTTGCTGTAAAAAGCCTTGCGGATTGGTGATCCGTCAAAATCATGACCTATCGTGGCTTTGTACACATACATGCTGCTTGAATGCGTTGGTTTATCCTTTTTAGGACGTCCCATAAAATCACTCCTGACATTTTTATTTAATTATATCATATAAAAAAATATAAAACAATTCGTATTATAATAGAAATTCATATAAATTATTTGTCGGAGTTATATAAAAAAGGCATATGAATGTAGTTGACATAATCTTATAAATAGTGTATAATAATAAAAAAGGGGCATACCGATAGACGGTCGCTCCCAATTATTAAGAAGTTAAAAAATAACCGTCCTTAAGTTGGCAGCTCAGGGCGGTTATTTCCTTTTATTATGAAATATTGTATATAAAAGGGATGTATAAGCAGTGAGAAAAATTCCGCACTGTAATAAATCACTCCATGTAACAAAATTATTCATAGTAAATCACTCCCTTCCGGGAGCAAGGATTGACCGCCTA